>Ga0194116_10007310_pt1 | contig 11479 bp, 6 predicted proteins | sample TA2MahsurfametaG_4_FD_148617 | JGI IMG/M metagenome (GOLD analysis project Ga0194116, IMG submission 148617) | Freshwater microbial communities from Lake Tanganyika, Tanzania - TA2015008 Mahale S9 surface | ecosystem: Environmental > Aquatic > Freshwater > Lake | place: Tanzania: Lake Tanganyika... | reverse complement strand
AATCCCCAGGCCTAAAAAAATATTTTATTAATAATAAAAATAGATTGATTAAAATTTTTTTTATTTCATATTAAAATATTAAATATATAATAATAAATATTATTTAGCATATGAGCACTTATTTTAATGGAGAAAACACTTCATTTAGAGAAGAAGATAAATTATCTATAAATCCAATTACAAGATTCATTTCTTATTATAATGCTCTTTTTGATAAAATTCAGTTTTATTTATGCGAGAGATGGTTATTTGTTGGAGCTCTCTCATTTTTTTTTATTATTCGTTTGATAATCACTCAAGGTAATTGATTTCTAAATATAAAAAAAAAAATCAATTGATACATGAATCTTTATTTTTTATAATATATTGAATACTATATAGGGTATCACGCTGTTACATATTGTTTAGGAATCCATATATTGAATTCTTTAATCGGATTTATTTCTCCTTTAAATGATCCTGATGAAGAAGAAGTAGGAGAAGGGTCATTTTTACCAACTAAGTATTATTTAGAAATTAAATTAGAGAATCGGAAGAATATAGACCTTTTCAAAGAAAAGTTAGAGAATTCACTTTTTGGTAAATTCACATATTTAAATATTTTGATTGAAAAATTGATAAAGTATTTGAATAAGTTATTTTTGTATTGTACAAAACAAATTTATATTTAGGCAATGCTGTTTTTGGGCATTAGTTATTGGAAACATATTGACATTTTTTGAAGGATTTAATGTTCCAGTTTATTGGCCACTTTTATTGGTTTATTTTATTCTTATTTTCTTTTTAACAATGCATAAACAAATAAGACATATGATTAAATATAATTATTTGCCTTGGAACACAGGAAAAACTAAATATGGAGGTGCATAAAAATATATAGATTAATAAAAAATTTGAAAAAGAATATTATTTAATTAAAACTCAATAAATTTAATATTGAATTTAGCATTTATTTGTAAATAGATTTTTAACTGTCACAAAATTATAGATGATTTTTAATATCTAAACAAATTAAACTAAAAATATTGGTATATTAATATTTATTTTCATTTAGTAAAATCCATTGATTTTTTAAGATTAATTAATATTCTTTTCAGAAGAAATTTCAATTTTGGATTGATTTTGAATTTGAGAAACTTCCGCTTCAACTTTAGATTCCATATTGCTATTTTCAGCAAATATTAGATTGGGACAAATTTTAGTTGAATTATTATTGATAGAATCGGGATTATTATTCAAATCAATATTTTTCAAAATATTATGTGTTTGATTAATATTAATTTTCTTTATTCTTAAATTACTTCTCCTTTTACGAGAAAAACTTTCCATCTTATTGAGGTTTGATTTATTCGAATGATCTATCTTTTTTAATATTATCTCTGAATTTTCATTTTGTTTGTCTATCATTGCTTTAGATTTTATATTTTCTCCTTCTTTAATTTGCAATAAATTATTTTTAAATTTATCTATTCCATCCTCAACTTCAATATTTTCTATATCTAATCCTTTATCAGAATTTTTATTAAAATTTATTTTCTCTATATTTTCATATTTTTCATTTTTATTTTTTGCTTCTAAAGTTTTACTCAAATTTTCAATATTTTCTAAGAATCTAACTTTCCTTTCCCTTTTGTTATCTTCTTCAGAAATAATTATATCAATATCAAAATCCATAATAATTTCTTCATCTGTTCCCACAAAAGATTTTTTATTTAAATTTTCATGTTTTATTTTTTTTTCATATAATAATTCCTTTAAATTTTTCTCATTTTTTAATTTTTTATCTTGATTTTCTTTTTTGCTTTTCATGGATTTTCCATCATTAATCCTTCCTACTTTTTCATTTCCTTCAATAGTATAAGACTTCTTTGTCTCAGAGGAATTAATTTTTTCGATTAATTGATTTTTTAAATTTTTATCATCAAGTTCTTTTTTCACATTATCTTTATTAATTAAGTTTTGAAATAAATCAGATTTATTATTCCCTTCAATCTGAGAGTTATCATTCGTCATAATTAATTTATTCCTATCTGATTCATTGAATAAATTATTGTCAGAGATTTCATAAGAATTTAAAGGAACAATATTTCTAGTTTTAAAAATATTTTCCTTATCCACATCATTTTTTGAACAAACTGCATTTACATGGGAAGTTCGTTGAGAAAAAATCGAATTTGCTATATGATCTAAATTGTATTGTTTTTTTCTTTGTTCAATCACCATTTCTATATTTTTGCTAAAATCTTTCTTGCTTTTTTCAAGTTCTAATTCATTTTTTGATATTTTTTTTTTTAGTTGCTGCTTATATCTTAATCTAATTTTGGATAAAATAGATTTATCAAAGAATCTTGGACACAAAACAAGTTTTGTATTTTTCCAGCCTCTAAGTTATAATGAATTAAAATACCTTGAAAATGGATTTAATGTAACTGTTTTAAAAATTGACCTTAGATCTTCTTTTGTCGTTGAGTTAATAATAATAAGAAATGTATGATATCCAAATAGACCAGTAATGAAGATTGAAGATAAAAGGCAAATTATCAAACTAAATATTGCAACTACCATTTGTCCAAGGTAATTCAAAAAAAAAATTTCATCCTAGAAATATTAAAATTAGAATTATATTTTTTATTATTTATTTACATTTCTGCTTAAATTTATTGATGAATTCTTAATTTCTAGATAAGTGGCAAATCTTTTTGTAGATTTTCCAATAAATATAGAACAAATAATAATAATGTAAAATATATGGATATTTAGGAAAAAGAGGAAAAGGTAAAAGTAAGAGTAATTTCGTTTGCCAATGCAATTTCCCAACCAAGGACAATGATGGTCGAATCTTTCTACACAATTATTGCATTCTCCACAATGATGAGATCTTAATGGGACTATTATTTTACATGTTGAGCATAACTTAAATTTGTTTATATATCCTTGTTTATTTAATAGTAATTTTTTTTTTTTCAAGTCTTTAGGTAAAATTCTCTAAATTTTATTTCAAATATAATAATATCAAAAATTAACTTTAAACTTAAAAAATTATTATTGAGTACTTCTTACATTAACAGGGATTATTCCTGGATCAGACAGAGCTGATATTAAACCAAATATCATTGCTATTATGAAAAAAATAATCGGAAATAGGGTTAAAAAAATGCCATACATATCATTTATCCACTAAAAATTTATTTATGAATTTGTTTTTTTTATACATTAAACAAGATTATTATAAAGATAAATGTCGGAGTAAAGATTGAAAAGCATGTAAATAAGATAGGCTTTATTCCTTTTGATCCTGTAAGAATCAATCCATTGAAAAAAATAAAATTATTGCCATTTGAATATCTTAATAATACATTCTTATTTGTTTAAAGTTGAAATTTTACAAGTTGATTTGGATTTTTTTCTATATTCATAGTTATTAAAATTTAAAATAATTTTTAATAAATAAAAATTATATATAATAATATATTGTTGAATTTAAAATTAAAAATTATCATTAAAATTATTGAAAAAGAATCTCAATAGTTTTATATTTGAAATTTTATTACATTTTGTTTTAATGAATAAATATTAAATTTTCAATTAAGAATTTTTTTAATAAATTGATTCGTAAAAATTCCACTTTTCAAGCATTTGTTTGCTAATGTGATTGTTGCTTTGTCTAATATAACATCTTCTGCAGATAAATTAGGACCGTTAATAATTTTGGAAAATTTTTCCTTTGTCTTCATGATTAACTTAGTGAATCTTCTTTTCAATTTTTTGCATTCAGAATTTAATTCATTCAAATTTAAATTACTTTCTTGTTTATTAAGAATATCTAATTCTTTTAAAGGTTTCAACTTTTGAAGACCAAAAGTTCTTTTTCTAAATTCATCTTGTTTCAATATTTTCTCTATCTTATTTTTTTTTTGTAATTTGATTAAGTTGTTATTTATTTGTGTATTTTTATTAAAGGTATTTGAAATAATTAAATTAGTTTTTGCTTTTTTTTTATTTATTAAATCTTTGCATTTAAAAGGAACAAATCTAAAATTTTTTCTTTTTTCTATTTCATTTTCTAATATGTTCTTTAATTTATAACATTTATTTGATTTCTTAATTTTTGAAATAATTCTTTCATTTTTATTAATGGAATCTATTATAAGGTCTTGAGTTGTTTCTTTTGGCCCATTAATTACAGTAGAATTTTTCTCTCCAGTATTTCTTTCATTTTTTTTTCTTTCAAATGATAAATTATCTAGTCTTCCATATTTTTCTTTATTCTTGCAATCTTCTTCATATTTCTTAATCTTCTTCATAAGAGATTTTGACATTATTATATCTTGATGGAAATATTCAGGCCCACTGATTCTTAGATTATGATCTGATAATTCAAGATTTGTGCAATTATTTTTTCCATAATTATCTTTATAATTGGTTCTCATCCTAGAATTTTTTGATTTTTGGTTATTTTTTGTTTTTTCTATTTCTTTAACATTTTTTAATTTTTGAATTTTATCTTTACATTGAGGAATAACTTTTTTGAGTGTATTTTTTATATTTTTTGATTTTAAATCTAAAATTTCGTTAGTTAAATAATCTTCCCAATCATATGAAGGCCCATTTACTGGTTTTATTGAATTTTCAATTGTGCAGTTAGTATTTGGAAGATTATAATACATATTGGCTAATTGAGAATTCTTTCTCTCAGCAAATAAGTCAAGACTATTTTGAATAAAAGTATCATTTTTAAAACCATTTTTTAATTTTCTTATTATTTGCTTGTATTTTTTACATTTCGAAAACTTGCTTTTTAAAATATTATTGAATTTTTCCAATCTAGCAAAGCATATAGATACTTCCTTTGTTTTTATTTTACTGTCAAAATCCTTATTATCCAATAAAGAATTTTTAATTTCTAAACATCTATCTTTTAAGTCTTTAATTTTTGAATTTAATTTCACCATAACTTTTTTACCACAATTTTCCTTTAATTTTAAAGCTCTAAATATTTCACTATCTGTTGGCAGATTAATGATTTTCATTTCGCTTTTCGCTAATTTTTTTATATTGAATTTGAATAAAAATTTTTGAAGTTTTCCACAAATTATTTTATTTTTGTTAGTCAATTTTAGATTTCCGTTATTATAAAAGCAGAATTTTTTTAATCTTGCTGATATTATGAAATCTTCACATTTATCATCTATTAAAATCTTTTTAGTTTGTTGCTTTTTTAAAATATTAGTATCATTTTTATGATTTTTGTTGATTGAATCTCTTTTTTTTGGATCTTTGTATTGAATAGAATTTGAAAATCTGGTTGATTTACTATTCTTTATTTCATTTATGTTTTTGAGAGATTTTCGACTCTGTATTTTGGAAAGGTTTTTAAGATTTTTAAAACTAAAATGATAATCTTTCCCTTCTTTTTTTCTTAAAATTTTTAATAAATTTTTTATTTCATTATTTATTTTAACTTTAAGAGGTAATTTTTTAATAATTCTTCTGTTTATTCCTGTATGATTAGAAGTTGAATTAAATAAAAATGTTTTATTTATTTTATTTCCAGATACTTTTTTAGGATTGTAAATATCTAATTCTTTAGTTGTATTAAATGATTCTTTATTTTTGTAGAGTTTATTAATATTTCCTAAAAGTTTCATTCTTAAATTTTTCAATTTACTAATTATTTTGATTAAAATAGAAAATCTAGTTTTGTTTAAAATGAGCTTATCAAACAAAATCTTTGCTTTATGAAGTTTTTGACATTTTTCATTAAAATCTTGTTTCGAGGTTTCTTTTGTATATCCAACATTTAAACATTCATAAGGAGTTTCAATTATTAATTTATGAATAATATTCAAATTTTTCTGAATTTCCAATCTAATCAATTTCTTAAAACCATTATTATTTGAACATTCTTTACTTTCTAAATTTTTTTGGGTATTATTAAAGTCGTAAATAACAAGTGTAAAATCTCTAAGTCTTTTTTTATTTTCTTTAAGATATTTTAATTTATAAATTATTCCTTTGTAGAAGATATTTGTAATTTCTAATGCTTTTTGATCACAACTCTCCTCTAATAAATTTTTTATTTGGATAAGCCTATCAATTTTGCTCAAAAATTTTAATTTTTCTTGTTTTTCCCTTTTAAAAAGTTTCATCAATTTTGTAATATTATCAAATGTGAGATCTTGAAATTTTATTTTTTTAATTTTATTTAAGGTTTTATTTAAATAAATCTTATTGGAATTATTATTCAAAAGGAATTTTGGGATTTTGTATTTTCTTATTTTATCTTTACATTTATATTTATTAAAATTATTTGAGTTTTTAGTATTTATTTGAATATCAGAATCGCATTTTTTTAATGAAGTTGAATTGGAATCTGTATTGATGAAGTCTAAACTATTATGTCCTGGGCCGTTATTTGGATCTCTTAAGGATTTAATTATCTCTGAAAAATTACAATTTTTTTGTAGTTCTATCGTATTTTCTTTGCTTGTATTATTTGTGCTATTAAATTTAGATAACAAGATATCTGAATTATCGAAGAATTTTTTCTCAAATATTAGCTGAGAAGAATTTAAGTTTTTTGTATTTTTATCATTTATTTGATTTTCGAATTTATTGTAGGTGTTTTTTAATGATATATTTAATTTATTATTACAACCGAATGAACAAGTCTCATTCCCCAAACTATTTATTAATTTTTCTCTGAAATTTTTATTATTTTTGAGGAATTTTTTAATAGTTTTTTCATATTCGTTTTGTGATTTTCCTGAAAATACTGAAGAAAAATTTGAATTAATAATAAAAGATTTTATTTTGTCTTTGATTAATGTAGAATTCAAGTTATTTAAAATTTTATTCAATAGCTGATGTTTTTGAATATTTTTAGTTTGATATATTTGTTTTTTTTTATTAAATTCACTTGTTTTACCTTTGTTAGATTTGTAGATTACTTTGTTTTCTCTTAAATCTAAATAAAGTTTATTTCCTTGAATATTATAAATAAGAATCAATGAATTATTCTTTGAATTTATTTTTTTCTCTGTTATAATTTTATCTTTACATTCTTCATTTAATTCTGGTTTATCGAATTCATCAACTATTCTATTATTTTTGCCAGCTAAATTATAGTTGTTAAACTTAATTCCAAAGTTTCTTTTTTTATCAACTTTATTTATGTTATTTTGGCTGAGTTCTCTTTTGCTATTATCAATATTTTGATTATTATCTTTATTTTTATAATTTTTATTATTACCCTGTACACTTAATTTAATTAATCCTTGTTGATCATCATAGTTTATGTTTTTTTTATTATCAAATTTAGTTATATTATTCTGATTGAATTGTGTTCCAATATTTTCAACATTTTGAATTATTTCTTTATTTTTGTTATATTTTATTTTTCTTTGTACATAATCATAGTTTTTTCGTTTATTATCAACTTTATTTAAATAATTTTGGCTAAATTCTCTACCTTTATTTTCATCATTTTGATTAATTTTTTCATTTGTATAAAAATTTTTTTTTCTCTCTTCTCTTAAATTACTTTGTTCTTTTTTATTAATATAATTTTTATTTCGTTTATTATCGTTTTTATCATTTATTTTTCTTTCTTTCTTTTTACTCATTTTTTGATATTGATTAAATTTTTTATATTGTTTATCTCTAAATTGATCTGATGCTTTGTTGTTAATGTTTTTGTTTGGTTCATAATCCAAATCATTTTTATTACTTAATTCTTTTATTCTATTTACTTCATTAATTTCAAAAGGTTGATTATTAAATGTTCTTTTTTTATTTGATTTTATCAGAACCTCTGTGGTTAAATCCTTGGAATTATATTTTGGACCACTAGTTTTTTTAATAGTATGAGAATCTGTACAGTTCCCAAAATTTTTCATTTTTGAAAAATCAATTATATTTTCAGAATCATCATTTATTAAGATATCAATACAATTAGGACTGACAGATTTTTTAGAATTTTCAAATTCAGTTTTTATTTTCTCAGCTTCGCTTGGACTTAAATCGTCTAAAGATAAGGGATCCTTTGAAATATTTGTCGTATTTAAATTTTTTAATCTATTTTCAGTTTCAGTATCTAATTTACCGAATAAGTCCTCAGCTTTCAAATGTTTAATTTTTGAATATTGAGAAGTAGTACTTGTTTTATTTCCATTAATATTCGAATATTTACTAAAAGTGTTATTTTTAAGAGAAGTTGATTTTTCATCCAATGATGAATATTTATTTTTAAGAGAATTTGATTTTTCATCCAATGATGAATATTTATTTTTAAGAGAATTTGCTATTTCGTTTATCAATGTATTGTTGATTTTTTTTTTTAATTCATCAAAATAAGAATTGCTTCTTAGTTTATAAATGTTTTCTACAATGTTGTTTTTGATTGACTCATTTAATTTATGATTATCTTTATTTTGAAAAATTAATTTTCCTTTTCTGCTATCTGAAAAGCCAGGTAAAAGATTTGATAATAGAGAATCAACATCTATGAATATAGTTAATTTTTGTGATTTTAAATTAGTTTGAAATAAAAATTAAAATATTAAATTATTTATAATTACCATATGTTGCTTTTTTTTCTTTCTTTTTGGTCTTTATGCTTTTTGAATAAGGTGATATTTCAGATGAATCGCCTTTACCATATAATAATTCTTCAAGAGAAGGATTTCTAATAACCTTTCCAACTCTCGTTTTATTTTTTTTGTTTTCTATAGTATTTTTCCTTCTTAAGATTTCTTCTAAAGATTCTTTTTCCCCAAGCCCGAGTAATTTTTCTAACGAATCTTGTGGTTTCTTTTCTCTTTCTCTATATTTTTCTTTTTCTAATTTTGTATTACTCTTAATTTTACTATTTAAATAATCATTGAGTGATTGATTCTTTTTCCCAAATAATAAATATTCAAGAGATAAATCATAATTTTGTTTATTTTTATATTCATCTTGATCATTTTGATTTTTCTTTTTTTCTTTGTTTATTTTAGAAATTGATTTATTTTTTACTTCATTCAAAAGATCATCTATTATCTTTTTATTTTTTCCTGCTTCAGTCAAAGATGAAGAATTTGAATTAATTAAATCATTTCCATTTATTTCACTTTTTATTTTAGCTTTCGAAGGTTTTTCTTTAAAATATTCTGGTAATAGCTTTTTTAAATTTTCATCAGCTTGTAAATTTTTCAAAGTATTGATATCTAAATATTTTTCATTATCTTTTTCTCCCGATTGTCCTCTTTTACTTGTTTTTCCTGTTCTATCCTTTTTGATTTTATTTTCAAATATTCTTCTTAATAAATCATATTTCTTTTTATTTTTTTCAAATTTGGATAAATTATCGTTTCTCATTTTATTTAAAATTTCATCTAATAATTTTTCGTTTTGTTTATCTTGTTTGAATTTTTTTAATAATTCTGATTCTTCTGGTTTTAATGTTTTTATATTTGTAAGATTTCCTTTGAAAATTGCACTATATTTTCCTTCTCCCAAATTATTTTTATTAATAATATTTATTAAATTTTTTCTATTTTTATATTCATTCATTAATTCTTTTAACAATAAATTTGAATCTTGGTTCTTTTTTTGATCGTCCTTTTGTTTTTTATTTTTATCTAATCTTTTTTTCTTCCTTCTTTCTTCTTCTAATAATTTATCTAATTCAGAATCTGAGTTGGATTTGTTATTAAATTTTAAATTTTCTGTTATGAATTTTTTTTTAAAGGATTTCTGTTTTTCTCTATCACTTTTAAGTTTATCAATGTCATCTAATTGTTTGAGCAAAACATCTTGAAGATTCTTTTCTTTGTTATTTTTAGAATCATATTGAGATTTCTTTTCATTAATTTTTTTTTTATAAGCATTTAAAAGTCCATTGATTAAAGACTTATTTTCATTATCTTTTTTTATCTCATTTCGTTTTTCATTATTTTCTTTACTTTGAATTTTACTTTGATTCAATTTATTTGAAAGGTTATCAAGTGAATTGTCTAAAACACTATCCAGTTCTGCTTTATTTATTGATTTTTTACATCCTTGTTGGCATTGGTTGAGTTTATTTTCTGAGAGATTTGCATATTTATCGCAACATAACTTACAAAATTTATTTTTATCATTTATACATTTATGAACCTTATCAATTTTATCTATACCATATATTGAGATGCAAGTATTTTTAATTTGATTTTTATAATTCATATTACTGGTATTTTTTGGAATACACATTTTGAAATTACCTTTTGGCATTTGTTCTATTTTTTTCAAATAATTTAATAAATCCTCATTACTCTTTAGTGCTTTTTGTTTTTCTTTTTCAATTAAATTTTTATATTCGTTTAGCAAATCTTTTAGGTTTTTTGAAAATAAATTTTTCATAAACTCTTCAAGAGCTCGATTTCTTTTTGCTATTTCTTTTTCATCATCTCGAAAATATACATTTTTTCCTAGTTTACTATCTAATTCTTTTTTAATATCTAAAATTTTATCCAACAAAAGATTTCTATGATAATCTTCTTTACTAATTTCTTTGCGTTTTGTTATAAATTCATCATAAGAGTTATTTTTATATTTATTATACCCATCTTTGCCATATTCTTTCTGCATTTCATTCTTTATTTTTTTCAATTTTAAAAGGTCTTTATCTAAAGTAAGCTGATTCTCTTGTGTATCTGTTTCCTTAATACAGCAAGTTCCTGTTTCATTTTTATTTAAGTAGTTATTTCTTAAATCTAAAAGTTTTTTTTTTCTTTCATCTAAAAGTTTGTTAATTATATCGTAATTTTCTAAAACCTTATTTCTATCAGTTCCATTTTTTTGTCTGTAAATTCTATTCAATTGACATTGTTTTTTATTCACGATTTGTTTTAAAAAATTGAGTTTTTCATCAATATTCCCACTACATAAAGTTATTGGGATTAAATTTAAATTTATTGCTTTTTTATTGGAATTTTTAAAAATCAATTCAAAGCAGTTAGTATTTGAATCCAGATTTACAGGTCTTATTAATGGAATTTTATTGATTTTTTGCAGATCTTCCATTTTGAAGTTTTGTATTAAAGTCTTTTTTTCTTGATTGAAAAAACTAAAATTATCGGAATCAAAATTTACTCTCAAGGAAGATGAAACCAGTTTTTTATCTTTATTATAAACAACCAAATTTAATCTTCCTTCGAAAACTCCGCATAATTTGAATGCAGATTCTGAGTCTGTATCTGTTTCAAATTTATTCGTAAAAAAGCTAGTAATCGAATTCGAGCAATAGATCAAATTTACAATTAGAATAAATGAAATTAAAATACCATTCATTTTCGTCATTTTCAAAAATTTATTATTATTGAAATTTTTATTTGAATATATTGTTATATAATTAAATTCTGTAAATTATTTAGTATATATTGTTTTATTCTTCATTTAACTTTATTTTAGATTATTTATAAGATAAACTTAAAATAATTTTGCAATATAAAAAAAA
>Ga0194116_10007309_pt1 | contig 11479 bp, 8 predicted proteins | sample TA2MahsurfametaG_4_FD_148617 | JGI IMG/M metagenome (GOLD analysis project Ga0194116, IMG submission 148617) | Freshwater microbial communities from Lake Tanganyika, Tanzania - TA2015008 Mahale S9 surface | ecosystem: Environmental > Aquatic > Freshwater > Lake | place: Tanzania: Lake Tanganyika... | reverse complement strand
GTCTTTTAATAGAAATATAAGTTTGTAAAGTAATGAAAATTTTCTAATTTATTTTTTACGTTTTTTTATAATTTTAATCAATACTTTATTTTAATTATAGGATTATATATATAATAATTTTAAAAATAAATAATTTTATTAATCAAAATTTAAAATTCAATTTTAAAATTTAAATTTAATTTGAATTTATAATTTAAATCAAAAAAAGAAATGAACATTGAAGCATTTGTTGTTAACAAGCATAGAGATAATATAGAATCAGAAACAAAATTAAATAATAATAAAATAAAATCTAACAAAATTAAAGAAGAGTATGATTTTTGTGATGAATCTATTACAAAAGAAGAAATAATTATTAGTGGGAAAAATTTATCTGATAAGTTTCCTGATGACAATTTGTTCGATATTTCAAATGAACAAAATAATAAAATATCTGATAATCAACTAGCGAATCGAATTAACATAAATTCTATTATAGAAAATTCTATTATAGAAATTGGACAAAATAAAACAAACGAATCTGAAAAATTTGTTGTTCTGAAGAAAATAAAAAATGAATGCTCTAAATTAAAAAACGAAATTGTCACTAATGATTCTATTAAAGATTTGAATAATAATAAAAAAGATTTTATAACCCAGAGAGATGAAATTAGGTGAATTAATTAATTTCTTTAAATATATTATCTTAAAATTTAATTCTTTTCTGACTAAAATTTATTTTATAAGAAACAAGTTTCTATATTTTACGACTATTATTTTCTGTTGTTTTACTGAAATTTTTATTTTTAATTGAACTTCAGTTTTATTAAATAAAAAAATTCTTTTTTTTCTTTTATATTTATACACATTGATTTTTCCTTTAGATTTAATTAATTGGTAATTTCCATCTTTAATTTTATAAAAAAATAAAATTATTATTTTTATTTAAAATTTCCACATGATTCAAATATTTAAAACTCTGAAAAATAATACATTTAATTTAAAAATTTTTAATTAAAAAACTTTCCTTTAAATAAACTAAAAATAAAAAATTAAATAGGACTAATTTAGCAAATAAAAATATTATTTTTGAATCTTCAGACGATAAGGAAGCCGAAAAAAAATATTCTAAGATGATCTTAAGCAATAGTAATTCAGGACAAAATACTATTTTAAATTCGAACGCTTCAAACAAAAATTCTATAGGTTCTAAAATAAGGTAGTCATTTTATAAGATTAAAGCTTTCAAATTTTGTTAGCATTTTAATTGAAATTATTAAAAATTTTATTAGTTCCTTTCAAACAAATTCCATACAAAATATTACTTTTAATGACAAAAATGAAATCAATACTTGTAAAGATTTAAATGTCATAAATTATTAAATAAATCTTATAATTCAAAACATTTTTTAAATTTGATATTACAAAATATTATATATGTTTATAAATGATCAATTAATTAGCGAGTTTAAATAACATGAACAAAATAGATTTTCCCTCAAATAATTCTCCTAATATAGATAATCTTAAAACAAAAAGCTCTCTAATTAATGTAGATTTTACTCATCAAAATTTCAAACTTACAACTAAAGAAATCTATTCACCTGAAAATCTCTTAAAACAAAAAAACATAAAAATACTAGGGGCAAATATAAATCAGAATACTCTAAATTTGAATTTACATAATGAGAATAGTTCAAATTGCAAACAATCAAATCGAAATCAACAATTGACGAAAATCTTAAATGAAAGACAATTGGATTATTTTGAAAATCCAGAATTACAAGCAAGAAATAAATCAAACCTTATGCTTCAGCAAAATCGAATTTCAAGTGAGCAAATGACTCAAATTGAAAATGAAAATTATAACGAATTGAATACCAATAATTTTGTGAGGAAGCCAATGCCAATAAATAGAATTTCAAATATTCCCTTGAATTCTCAATCACATATTAAATTAATTCCAACTGAGATATTTTATAAATACCCTTCAAACATGACACTTGAGATTCTTCTTCAAAAGGAAAGGGAAGAAGAAAAGAAAAAGACTCATAAATGTAATTGTAAAAAATCTCGATGCTTAAAATTATACTGTGAATGCTTTGCGAATGGAGAATACTGTATTGGATGCAGTTGTCAAGATTGTTCAAATATTGTCCAAAATGAAAAAGAAAAATTAGAGGCTTTTAATTATGTAAAAGACAAAAATCCTGTTGCAATGAAATTAATTAATAAAGTTATAAAGAATTCGAATTCAGGTAATATCAAAGATGCCAATAACTTTTGTCCAAAAAATTCATATTTAGATCAGATTTCACAAAAAGAAAATTCTCTTATGAATTTGAATGAAAATGAAGAAAATTCAGGAATGAATAATTTAATAAAGCAAGCTTATTCTAAGAATGAAGTGGAAAAATTAGATGAAAACATGAACAATTTAAATGCAAAAAGTTTAAGCAACATATATAAAAATGAAACTTTTAATAAAAACAATATTAATAATAAAAGTGGACTTGTCAGCAAAAGTCTCAATGAAGAAAGTGATGTTTACTCGTATAATAATAATTCAGGATTGGCAAATGACAAACCAAATTCATTTAAAACCAGCATAAATTACGGAAATAAGTCTAATATTTCAAATCAAAAAAACTCTCAAAATAATATTAGCAAACTGAATAATTATATTCCAAATAACGAGAAGTTTAATAATAATAATATATCAAACACTAATAACACAAATTTAGTTTCAGAGCAAATTATTGGCTGCAACTGCACAAAATCCAATTGTACTAAAAAGTATTGTGAATGTTTTAAAGCTGGAAAAACTTGTATAGAAGCATGTAGGTGCAGAGATTGCGATAATATTGATGGAATTCATAAAGAATTAAAAAATAAAAGAAAATACAAGCATGGGAACCCATATCATCTTTCAATTTATGATGATTTCGTTATCGAAAAAATTTCAATTCATATTGAGAAGTCAAATATTTTTATTAAAGAATCTGTTGTTTGGGATATGCGAGATCTTAACACTAAAATAAACAACAATTTAATAGAAAATAATATGTATAATAATTTAGATTTAAACTCTTACCATAGTTCATCTGATAAAAATAAACATCATTTAAATAATCAAATTGAAGAAGAGGTTGATATACCTGCTTATAAAACATCATCATTTTCAAATAAATTGAAAAATGATCTGAATTGCAATAACGAAGCTTGTGCTAGGAGGAGCAATATTATGGTTAAAGAAAATAAAAAACCACTAATTGAAAAGTTTAAAAATAAATCAGAAGATGACGAATATAGTAAAGATATAATAAAAAATAATATAAACAAAAGATTAAACATAGAATGTTTCGATAAAAATCCCAAAATATTTATGGATAATAATTCTAAAAAATGCGTTGATATTAATATGATTGAGAATTTGAAATATGAAAAACAATCACAGATAAAAGAAGACTATTTACCCAAAAGTAAAATTCAATTAAAAAATATGGAAGAATATAATATTCTTAATTTTAAAAGAATTTCTAATGAAGTAGATTTATCTGATATTTCTTTTAATAATAGCATTAAAGATAATGCTTATAATTTGAAATGTGAATCCTCATCAGAAAAAGGATATTATTCTTCTAACGAATCATTTAATAGCAATAAAACAATTAATGAAAATAATAATATCAGCGCGAAACGAATAAAAGTATCAAAAAAAGTATTATTCAAACCTCATGATCTTGAAGATGATTTATGTCTACATTCTTCATTAGAAAAATATAATAAATCATTGTTCAATCCAAAAAATATTAATGAAAATGAGAAAAATAATCCGATCAATAAAGGCTACAAAAATTTTGTAACTAAAAACACGATTGAAACTGTATCTTCTTTTCATAATTCAATTAAATATGATATTACAAAAGAAGATTTAATTTATGGCTTAGGAAATAATATAAATAATAATTTAAATATTGGACTCATGAGCAAAACTAGTAATAATTTTGAGAATTCAAATACCGAACTAAATAATAGCAATGAAAATTATCCAAATTTATTAGAAAAAGAGGGGATTCAAAAAGAACATTATCTAATTTCTAAAAAAAGAACTCGAGAACCGAGTAATTAAAGAAAAGATAAAAATTGAAGTTATAATAATTTAATAAATATAATTCACTTTAAGATAAAGTTTTGATAATTTATAGTATTATTATAAGATATAAATTTAAATATATAAAAAAATTCAAAATTTTCTCAAGATGTTTTAAAATACTGAAATCATTCACTTTTTTATTTACTTTTTAATTCATTTGAATAAATGACTTTTAAATCAAAAATTAATTTAACCAAAGAACATTGCTAACCAATTCTTTAACTTTAATTTTATTTTGCTAAATTTTATATAATGTCTCAAATTTTATATTAAATAAAGATAATAGTAAAATTAGTAATATTTATATAAAAAATTTTAACAACAAAATGATTTCCAACAATATCCTTCTTGAAGTCATCCACAAAGATAAATTTTCAAGGGGAAAAATTAAAAAAACAAAGACATCAGTTTTGGATTCCTTAAAAGACAAAAAATTATTATATAAAACTTCTAAAAGGAATTCTTCTGTATATTTTAATTTTTGAAAAATTTTTAAATTTTTTAGTTACATAGTTTATCTCCGATTAAAATAGTTTTAGAAGAAGTTGAGATAAACAATTCATCCGAATTCGGTTTTAGCAGAGAAATAAAAACTATTAACTCTCACTCAAAAAATAAATTTTGCCCTTTACCAAAACTTCTTGATACTCCTAGAGCAAATACTGAAAAAATTTCAAATTTTGAATTAAATGTTCTCAGCATTGCAAATAACACTGATTTTTCTGAAATTATACTTTCTAAGAACGAACAATTAAGTCCAGATAAAAACTCAAGTAAAAAATTTATAAAGTATTTAAAAAAAACACATAATGTTTAAAAAACTTTGAATTATTTTATTATTTAATAATAAAGATAAAAGAAATTTTTGTGGTTCTGCAACAAGTGATTTATCTTATAAAAAGAACATTACTCAAGCATTATTTGTAAATTATGAGGATTACAATAGTGGTATTTTAAATATATCTATTTTTTAAAACTTCCATATTTAGATAAATTTAAAACTCAATTAAAATCTGTGACAAGAATTTTACCAAAGCAAAAAAATCATGCTTTTTATACTAAAGAACCAAATGCTTTTAAAAACCTTAAAAAGCTCAATAGTATCAGAAGAAGTGATTTTGAGCTTAGAAGAAATGAAAATGAACTCCTCAAAAAGAATTCTGAAGATTTCCTCAATGATTATTTGAAAAATTTCGGGCTGAAAAAATTGCAATCTTTTAAACAATCATTAAAAAAGGAAGAGGAACAAATGATAATAGATACAAAAGAAAAAGATCTAAAATATGTTCAAGAATTTTTTAAATTAAAAGAAAAATCTTCAAAGTAAAAAGAATGATATCTTTTTTTTAATAAATTAAGTTTTCAATTTTAAGATTATTCAAATGTTAACTATTAACATTAGAATCAAAATTCTTGGCAATGTTCATAAAAAAGAAAAAATTGAAAGCATTCCGAACAAAGGTCTAAATATAGGGCAAAAATTTATAAACTATTTCCAAAGGAAAAACAATAATAATAAAATTCCCGAATTAGATAATAAAAATGAGCATTTAAATGAAATCAATCAATTTACAAAAACTAAATTTGATACCAAAACTACTGACGATATAAATTACAATAATAATTATTTTTCAAACAATTTGGATGAAAAAGATTACAACTTTAGTGAAATTTTCAAAAAAATGAATAGTCTTGATCCTACAAGAAATCTCGGGTTTTTGAAGAGTGAAAGGAGTTGTGAAAATAACATTAATATCGTTGACGATTATAAGGAAAAAATATATTTTAATTCTAATACAAACTTTTCTAATTTTAAAAAAATGGAATCAAAAGCTTTTTTTAAAAAGAACCCTGAACATTTTATTCAAAGAGTAAAAGAAAGAGTGGAGAAATTAAATAAATTTTAATTCTTCATTAAGTAGTTGCTTTAAAGAATATTCTTAAATGTATATTATATTTCCGAGTACAATAAATTTTTTTAGGCTAGAGTATTATACTTATTGAAAAATTATTAAAAATTATAATGAATATAGTTAAATCAATGTTTTTAAATATATCACAATTATTGATTTTAGAGAAATATTTTTTTCAAATATTATTTTTATTTTAACATTTTTCTTCTCATTTAAAAATTGGACTAGGAACTTAACTTTTATGATTTGTATTATGATTTATTATATAAAGAATTTCTATTTATTGAAAATTTTTATTTTTATTTGCATTTAAGTTTTAACTAATTTAAAGAGACTCCATATCCATCTTTGTAATAACCTGTGAAAAATAAGAACATATCAACAACATTCCATATTGGAATTAAACAACTTAATATAAGACAAATTATCAGAGAACTTTTCTTAACATCATCCGATTTAATAAATAGTATGCAACATAGAGAATAAACAAATAAATTATATCCAAGTTTAATCAATCCCAATCGAACTTCTAAAACATAAAAATGTCCTAAACTTAAAGGCAAAAATAATTCAAGTAAAGCTGCAATTATCATTTTCTTTTTTTTATAGGAACATTTAATTTCTTTTAGACTTTTCCCTTTTATGTATACATTTGAATAATCTGGCAAACATAAGCATTCTGATTTAGTCAAACATACACCGTAAGGTAATATGCAATTTGTTTCAGCTGAGCAATCTCCATCAGCTATTTCATAGCTATGATCATGCTCTTTTTCTAAACGATATTTTGAAAGAATCATCTTTGAAAATTCCTGTTGAGACTTGCTTAACATTCCTTCATCTCTAAATAAATTTTCTTGTTTAATATAAGTTTTAATTGAACTTTGTGAACTCATCTTTAAATTAGATTTTGTTTTTCTTAACAGAAAACCACACAAGCATATTAACTACGGAAATTTAAATTAGAAAAGAATTAAAACTAAGAAATTTTATACATTTATTACTAGTAGCTTCATTAGAAATTTGAATTACTAACCATTTAAAATAATAATATTTATTAAAATTCAAAAATATATATAAGTAAATTTTATAGTATAAAAAAGCAAATTCATAAGAGCAAGAATAAATATAAAAAATTATGTTTCTTAAATATATTGATTATACTTCTGATGAAATAAATATGTTATCTAATTATTGCTTTAAAAAAAATTGAACTTAAAATCAAATGATTAATAAATTTTATAAGAATATTAATTAATAATTATAAATAGTCTGCTTTAATACAAAATTCAATTTAAATTATGTTGTCTCTAATGCAAAAGTTTGTAAAAGCAATCAATAGAATGGATCTTTGCGCTATTGGCTTCATGTAAAATATCATGATATCCTTCAACCTACGGTAAAGATTTTAGAATTATTAAACAAATTTTGTACCTCTCCATATATTTTTTTCTGATAATATTCTTCACTGTTGGCGATCAAATAATATTCATCTTTTGTTATTTCCCCCATTAAAAATGATAATGATAAAATAACAGATTTAGTAATTCCAGTTAACATCTCAAGACTAGTAATAATCCAAGGATCCTTCAATTAAAAATTTTCAGATTACAATTATATTCTTACCATATTCTTTATTAATTCATTTAATTTTTCTATGTTTTTATCTCCTAATTCAACCTTAAAAAAGTCGACTAAGTTTAATATGAAAAAATTTAAATAATTACAACTGAAAATTGCTTTAAAGGTATTTACATATATTATTATTAGTTAATTTTTGCAAATTGTGCTCATTTACATCGAAACTTAGATTAAAAGTTTTTTTGAAATTATCTAAAATTCTATTAATATCTATGTCAATATTTTCTTCTGTTTTTATTTTTTCTAAAAATATTTCCTCGGTATAAAATATTTGGTCTGTCGGTAAAAAGCTAATTATTTTCTTAATGCTGTCTCTTTTAAATGCAGGGTCTTTTGCCATTCTTATTCCATTTGAAGTATGAAGGTTCTTTAAATAAAATATTCATAAAAAATTTAATTAGTCAATAAATCTTTATTGAATTACTAAATGCATTTTATATAAATTAATCATCTCTTTCTGGCTTTGCCATTCTTCAGCTAATGCCAAAGCAAGTTTTTTGGTTGGAATTTTCAATTCATCGAAATGCATAGATTTACATTTTCTATTGTCTAACAAAACTCCATAATATTTTTTATGGAATATGCTTCCTGTGAATAGTGTTCTCAATTTATCAAAATTTTTTATTAAGTTTTCTTGGCTTTTAGAATCAAAATTTTTTATTTTTAACTTAAAAACTTCATATTGCATTTCTTCTCTAGATAAATTTTCATAAATATCATCTGATAAAATTTTAGAAATTTCATTTTTTAAATGATTTTCATTATTTAAGTCTTCTTGGATTTCTAAATTTTGAAATTCATTAACGTTAATATATTCATATTTATTATTGATTTGCATCACAGCAATATCAGTTTTTTTGTAAAATTTTTTCTTTAATTTTTGATTCGCTCCATCGCTTACAAATGTACATTTACTATATTTATGAATTACTTTATTTTTTGTGTTTAGAAGCTTATCAAAATTTGTATAATTTCGATTATTAATAAATAAATATTTTGAATTTATAAAAAGTTTGCTAGTACTAAATAACAGCAATTTTTCTTTATTGCTGAAACCTTTATTATTAAAAAAATTATGAGCACAATATTTAAACATTTTTTGCTTCGATAAATAATTAATCTCACTAAATTTGATAAATTTAAAATTCAAACAATTTTTATAATTATTTTTATAATTTAATTTGAAATTTTTAATTTTCAAAATGTACTTTTTAAATATTATCAAATATGATAATTAATTTAAAAAAGCTTTTTTTCAAGAGAAACTATAAAAATAATTTTGATTTAGCGACAAAATTTATGGGTTCAATAACAACTGCAAAAGATAATTTTTTAACACTTACTTACAAGAATTTTTCAGCTGTAATTTCACATGAGGAAATCAACAAAGATATGAATTTTGTTGGTTCTATTTATGAAAATTCTTATCATTTTTTAAAATATAAAGAAAAATATCTTTTAAGAATGGAAAAGGAAAATTTCTTCAAAAGGGAAGATATTGAACAATTAAGAAATACAGATAATTTTGCTAATTTGCTTTTTTCGATTAGATATTTTACTACAAGAAAAATGAATCTTATCAGGAATTTAAGAGACCTTATTAATTTTCACAATTTACTCGATGATAAATTTTTACTTTTAATTCTTAAAAAAATTTTTGAGGATATTTATATTATGGATTTTGAGGAAATTGATAGACTTTTCTTAATTGTTTCGAAAAAAGATTTTCGTGATTTAGATATTTTAAATCAATTCAAAAGAATAATTTTATTAAAATCAAATAAAATACCCTATTCAAATTTGGGAAACATATTAATTTTGGCAGATAAAATGAATATTTTAACCAACGATCCATATGTGAGTAAAATTTATTCTGAGTCTCTTATTTCTGGATTAATTAAATTAAATTACAACGATATTCTATACGGGTTTGAAGGCTTAGCGAGGTTAAAAAACGTCGATCCTTATATTTGGGAAATTATTCAATCTTTTCTAGTCAAAAAATTTAATAAGGTATATAAAATTACTAGCTTGAGAAGATTAGTTAATCTTTTATCGGCAAAAAATGTAAAAGATACAATATTTTGGAATTTAACAGATAAATATTTATTATATAATTTTGAAAAAATAAAACAGATTCATTATCTTTTAGAAATTATTTCACACGTTCATAAAAATCTGGGATATACTTCTATTGATATTTATACACATACTAGATATTTTAATATGATAGTTACAAAAAGGTCTTTAAAAGACTTCAAAATATTGATTTTCGCATATGATATCATAGAAGGCCAAACTAAAATTGATAAATATGCTGATCAAATAGAAATAGATAAGTATAAAATTTCACAGATTGCAAACCTAAAAAAAAAGGAAAAGCTAAAATTTCATTTTAAGTTTTCTTTGGAAACTCAAATGCAAGAATTGGAATATGGAGATATTGATATATTATTTGAAAAAGAAAAAAATTACCTAAGTGATTATAATACTACTGTATTGAACGATAAATATTTTTCTGCTTTTATTGAACAAATGGAAAAATTTTCAAATGAAGAAAAATTCAAAGTTTTCTTTGAGATGGTAAAATATGATAGCCGCTTCATTAAATTTGCATATAAAATTAATTTAAATGAAAACTCCAAACAACAGAACTTACAATTAAATGAATACAATCTTTTACTTTTAATCCAATATATGAAAGCTTATGAAAATGAGCAAAATCCAAGTGTTAAAATTTTATTTGAAATTATCAAAAATAACTTCAATGAAATTTTAAATACTGATTTAGAGACAAAATATTATGAACTTTTAATTCTTATGATCCCTTATTTTCCTAATTTATTAAAATATTTGAGTGTTGAGTTAAAAAAGAAAAAATTAAATAAAATAATTAATAGTTTTGTAACTTATAAAAACGAAGTGTTTAAGAAAAATAATAATTTCAGAGTACAAAATTATGAAAATATCGAAAGAAAAAATATTGATGATGATGATATTCAAATGAATACTGAATTAAAATTTTTTGAGGACAACATAATAATTGATTATGATAAACTAATAATAATAAAGGTTTTGAATAGTCTAAACGCAAAAAAACTAAATCTTCAAAAAGAGATTCTTGAAATATTTAATAATCCAAAGTTGGCTAAAATAGATCTTTCTAAGTCTTATTTGTTACAAATCATTTTGCATAAATTCAACTACTCTTTAGAAGATTTGCAGAATCTGTATAATATGGAGTTTTATGATAGTCTCTATGATCATATCCTAAATAATTAATTTATAAATTATATTCCACTTTCTTAAATTTATTTGAGAAAGGATTTTTAAGATCAATTAAAAAATCATAATTATTAATGAAAAAAATTTATTTTTTAATAATTTAAAATATTTTAACAAAGAATCTATTTAAAAGAAAACCTCGTTCATGTCTTATAATTTGTTAATCTAAAAAAACCATATAGATTTTAAGCTTTTTCATCCAACTGTAATTTTTATAAAATTTTTTCTATATTATTGAGTCAAAAATAAAAATTATTTTTTATAAAATTAATTAATAAAGATTTCATTCATAATAATTATAAATTTCTCCATTATTAGTATCTTTTATTAATTTTAAAGGAAATATTTTAAATAAGTATTAATTCTTTTGATTTTCCCTTCTTTATAAAAACTGAAAAAAGTAAACTTTAAAAACTGAAAAAAGTATATATTGAATTAATAAATCATTAGCAATTCAGTCAAAATATTATCATAACTTATTTTAATCTTACAAATAAATTTTAAA
>Ga0194116_10007304_pt1 | contig 11486 bp, 13 predicted proteins | sample TA2MahsurfametaG_4_FD_148617 | JGI IMG/M metagenome (GOLD analysis project Ga0194116, IMG submission 148617) | Freshwater microbial communities from Lake Tanganyika, Tanzania - TA2015008 Mahale S9 surface | ecosystem: Environmental > Aquatic > Freshwater > Lake | place: Tanzania: Lake... | reverse complement strand
ACCACCGATGAATTTAGATGAAGCACTCGAAACAACCAAAATTCATAGCGTTGCCGGAAAAGTAAAAAATGAGTTTGGATTAGTAACCCAACGACCTTTTCGAAAACCCCATCATACAATTTCAGATGTATAATAATTAATGTAAAAGTTTTTCACCCCCCTTTTTTCCTACACCACTACACCCCTAACTTCCTATCTGGGGTTCCTTACTTCCTTCCCCCTGTATCCCTCCTGGGTAAAATGACCTTTCCAGTAAAATGACCCCATCAATGGTCAAAATGAAATTTCTAATTAGAAATCCCTGAAAAAAATTTTAGAAAAATTCAATCCCTTTTGTAAAGTCCATTCAACTTTTTTAAATGAATAATTAGACATAAAGTGTATAATCTAAAACTTCCAGATATTTATTAAATATGGATAGTATTTCTTCAAGAAAACAAGATTTTTTACATACTGGGTATCAATTAAAATTCATTCCTGAAAATGAATTCCCAATGGAAATGGTGGAATTTAACTTATCCCAAACATTGAATACATCAAATCTTAAATCACTTAATTTTTTAACGATTGAAGTAATTTATACAACCTTGGAATTATTAGTGAAAAAACACTTTAAACCCCAAATTGAAAATGACCTAATAGAATGTTGTTTAAAAGTGGTAGAACTTGGAAATTCAAATGATAGTATTGAAATAGTGAATTTCAGATACATCGTAATTGGTAAAAAGTTGAAGAAATCGTATGTCAAAAGTAAAGAAGGTATTAAGGAAATAATGGGTTTTATTACCGATATAACTGGTGGAAATCTAAATACAAATTTTCAGGAAATTTTCAACAAAACTGACCTTTTTATTCAAGTCCTTCCCATAAATTTTCCCGTCAATATGATTAGTAAAAGAAGTAAGTTAAATGAAGATGAATTAGATTTTTTTTCGGATGAATTAGTTGATTATCTATTATTATGTCCGATAGTATATTGTCCGAAGGAAGAACTACAATACACCAATCCATAACAACCCTTTTTTACTGGGAAATGAATATACTTGAAAATCTTAAAGAAGAAGAACAAGATTGGTTGATTTTTAAACAAAAAATCAATATTCCAACCTTCCTATCATTAAATCTTAAATGTTCCCTTTACCGAAGTATTACCAATTCCAGAAGAAAATTCAGAAACAAGACAAATCGTGAATTTTTCCGAAGTAATTTTTCCGAAGGGTTTTATCGTTCCACGATTTTGGATAACCAATTTCAATACACCTATTTTTTGAAAACAAAACATAGTATTGATAAAAACAAGATTTTGTCAGAACTTAAATTAAGAATGAAAAAAATGGTTTATTCAAACATTGAAATTTTGAATTTATCTGAACTTCCGACAGAAGACCAACAATTACTTACTAATCAAATGGGTTTAAGTCAATATCAGAAAGTGTTAGAAAGTTATTCTAACATCCGAAAGTAAGTAGGTATTCAGTTTGATTACAATGTTTTCATTTAAAGAAAATTGATTTTCAATTATCTTCTTTGAAGATATAATATGTTCCATCAGTTTTTCGGATGTTTCAAAATCAATTAAGTCAAAAGAAAGTTCAACATTGTTTTCGTAAAATTTCACAATGTCCCCAGTTATGATTTCAGATTTTTCAAATCGGAAAAATGTATCCTTAATCGTAAAATATTCAGAAATGAAGTTTTCATAATGGTCTTTAACAATAGTTTCAATCCTATTCATAAATTCTTCTTCTGAAAAGTAATTTGAACGACTGATTTGTTTGGTATAGGTAAAAATTTCACTACTCATAACCAATGGGTTAATCTAATTATAATGGTCTTATCAAAAAATACATCTTTATCATCTTTATATGGAAGAATGTAATTTTCAATCTCTTTCATCAAATCTTCCTTCAATTCAAAATCGGAAAAATTGATTGTTTTGATTTCATCGTATTTTAAGAATGTGGGTATTATTTCTCCAAAATGAACTTCTTCAGTTCCCATTTCTTTAAACTTCTTGGAATTTACGATATAACAATTATCCATTATCAATTCCCAATAGTTTTCAATAAACTTGATAATCCGATTTATGTAGTCCCACATATTATCGTAATAGTGTAGGACGAAGGTGAAGTTTAACTTGTGTTTCATAATCATAATTATATGACAATAAATACACGAAGTCAAGTGATTTTATAAGGAAACAGATAAATAAATGTCGTTGATTTCCTGTTGTCTTATCCCCAAATATCTTTTTGTGATTGACATAGAAGAATGACCGAATAATTCCATTAGAAGAACTAAACTTTCGTTTGAATAGTTATTTAGTTCTATCACCCTTCTTCCCAAAGTTTTTCTGAATAAATGGGAACTGATGTTCCCATCAATCTTAATTCTATTTTTAGAAAATAGTTCCTTTAACTTGACATTAACATAACTTCTATCCATTACCTTGGTTCCGAACCGATTGATAAAAATTGGTTGGTTAATGTTGGTTAGATTTTGTTTTTTGAAAATTCGTTCAACTAAAGAAGTTAAATCTGGATTTAGTTTAATTGTTCTGACCTTCTTTGTTTTCTTTTCCGTTAAGGTCAGAACATCTTTTCCGATGAGGTTGGAATACTTTAAACTCAACAGGTCTGAAATCCTTAAACCCGTGAATACACCAATTGATATAAGAAGACAAAATTTGTATTCTTCGTTTTTTTCCATTCTGGTTATTAGGGACACGAAAGTGTCCCATTCCATATAACCAGTAGTTGTCTTTGAACCTTTGATACTCATATTATACTTTTATTACTTCTATAACGAAAGTATAATAGAAAGATTACATATTTTATTTATTTATTTGATAATCAGTATTTTATATATTATACTTTTATCAAAAGTATAAGATTGTTAGTGTTTACTTTTTACCAAATATGAACCCAATGACTTGACGAACCACCACTGTAACCATTACTTAAACCATAAACGTTTCCATTCTTTACAATAAAATCTGAAAAACTAGAACTACCATTTGGTTTTCTAATTTCCTTCATCTGTTCTTCCGATAATTTCACATTCACACTTCCATCTTCATTCACTGGAACTTGAATTACCTTTTGGTTATTCGGAAGGACTTTTAGTGAATTGTTGGTCTTATCCGTATTACTTGAATAAACGGGTGAAACCGAATTGATAAAAAAACCAACCGAAAAAATAAACAATGATGAACCAATCATCAGTTTATACCAATTTTCCTTTACAAAATTTTTCATAGTTAAATAATTTATTGTTTGACCTAAAATTAGGAATAATAAAATTAAAGGTCAATAGGGTTTACAAAAATTCCAATATTTTATCCGTGTTCCATATCAACGAAGAAGTCCGTTGGTTTCAATAATGGAACAATAACAATTTCATCACCAATTTCTATATCAACTTCACCAACTTCTACACTATCGGAAATAACCATTCCCCAACCACAAAAATGATTATACAATTCACAAATATCTTTTTTACTTCTAATCCAAGTTTTTTGTAAATGGGTCCAGGATGTCATATTGAATAATAAACATACCCAATGTAATTTATCGTCTTCAAACATATCATAAGACATAATTTGACTTTTTACAAATACTTTTTGTCCCATAACTCCGACAATTTCTAATTTTTCAAAATCATAAGTAATATCCGACATAACACAATTTAGTTTAATTATTTAATTGACCACAAGATAGTATTTTTTTAAAAATCTGACCTAAAAAGAAAATATGACACTATTTATTAAATAAATATTTCCTTTTTGTCAATAGGAACTATTATATGACATATAACAACACAAATAAACCCTAAAACTGGTAATAGATATATTATGTATAATCACCAACTAATCTGGTATAATAAAAAAGATGTATTAGACATTTTCCCAATAACCGAAAGAACTTATTTCCGAAAAATTAAAGGAATAAATAAAGAAATTAGAACCAAAACTTTGAAAAACAGAAAGGGTAAGAACACAACACTAATTCATTTCCAAGATTTAGAAAAATTATTTCCAGTCAAACGGATTCCAAGTAATTTAAACGATAAGGAATTGGTCAGAAAATATATCGGAACATCACACTGGGATTATTTGGGGAACATTACACCTGTAAAATCCAATAAATCAGAAATCATCGGAAAAATGAAATTCCTATATTCTGAATTAAAAAAACTTGACAAGAAAATTATTTTCTTTTATCATTTGGAAGAAAACACAAAAGATAATTTTTACCATAGTCATTTTCTTATGAATACTAAATTAGACCATAAGACCATATACGAAAAACTAAACTTGATTTGTGAAAACGATAAAGGTATTGACCTACAACCATACGATTATCAGACATATCATTACAGGGGGTCGTTTTATTCCAATAAATTTGGAAAACACGACACCAAATATTACAATCCCTTTGTGTATTGGGAATTGTTAAGGTAAATTAATTAAGGGAAGTTTTTAATTATATAAAGTCCTACACCAGTTGACAAAATTGTACCTAACATCCACAATGAAATTACTATATTTTGTAGTGAATCTACCACTTCACCTTGAATTCCTCTTTCCTCTTCATATTTCTTAATAATTTCTTTTTCCTCTTTTGTTCTTGGTATAAGATCAAATAAAACAAACCACAATGAAACAAAAAATAAAAAAGAAACACCAAATAAAACCCAACCAAAAATATTCATTATTGAAAATTTAATTTTTAACACATACGGATTATAACCTCATCTGTTTCATCAGGATTAATAAAATAATTTATATCTTTCAGTTAAATTATTTATTTCTGTGAAAATTACTTTAAATAGTCCCCTTCAAACAATTTCAGGGACACTTAATAAAGAAATTGTTAATCATAATGAATTTAATCATTTTAAGGTTAAGTTAAGGTCTTTTTACGAAAGTCTTATTTCATCTAATGAAAATAATCAAACCGAGAAACATTTAGAAAAATTATTGAATTATTTTTTATCTGAAGTTTTTTATAAACAAGATTATTACATTAATTCAAAATCTTACAAGGGGTTAAATGAAAGTGATTTAGTAATTCATAACGGAGGTAGTTTTGAAGATAGTGTGGGAGTTATTTTCGAATTAAAAACTCCACGAAACATAGAAATGATAACAATTGATTCATTCAATAAAAAATCATTTAACGAATCGGTATTATATTATTTGTGGGAAAAGTTTTATCACAAAAATAATCAGGTTCAAAATATAGTAATTTCTAATTTTTTTGAATGGTTTATCATTGATTCAAAAGAATTTGAGAAAATGTTTAATAACAAAAAGGTTGATAGATTTTTCACGAATTGGAGGAAAGGTTCAACCGATAGTAATTCAACCAAACAAATGTATAGTTTCATTGAAAACTATATTAAAGAGAATGAATTTGAAATTAAATCAACTCATTTTCTTTTGAAGGATTACATTGATATTCTTGATGAAGAAGATGAAGGTTCATTAATTAAACTTATTGAACTTTACAAGATTCTTTCACCAAAACATTTGTTGAATTTAAAATCCCAGTCAGATAGTAATTCATTAAATAAGAACTTTTATAATGAATTACTTTACATAATTGGTTTAGAGGAAAAAAAAGAAAAAGAAACTGGAAAGACACTTTTAGTTGAAAGGAACAATACAGGTTCATTAATAGACATTACAAAGAACATTCTTCTTTCTGAAAGTTTATTAGAAAATTTAGATTACACTACTGAAAGTAAAGAAGAACAATTGTTTAATGTTTCGTTAGAGTTGTGTATCACTTGGGTAAATCGAATTATTTTTTTAAAGTTATTAGAAACACAACTAATAAATTATAATGGAGGAAAAAGAGAATTCTCTTTTATTAGTTCAGAAAAAATCGAGTCATTTCAAAATTTGAATCAGTTATTTTTTGAAGTATTGTCTGAACGACTAAAAACCAGAAAACCAGAATTAAAGTCTAAATTAAAATTTATTTCAAAACTTGACTCAATTCCGTATTTAAATAGTTCGTTGTTTGAACCAACTACTTTAGAGAAAAAGACATTGAGAATTTCTGGATTGGACGATGAAAGTGAAATTGAAATACTTCCAAAATCTATAGTTAAAAACTACGATTCCAACCTTAAGAAAACTACAACCATAAATTATTTTTTGAAGTTTCTTGAATGTTATGATTTTGGGTCTTCAAAAAAGAAATTACTAACAGACAAAAACAAGACAATCATAAATTCATCCGTTCTTGGTTTAATCTTTGAGAAAATAAATGGTTATAAAGATGGGTCTGTTTTTACACCTTCTTTTATTACAAGTCGAATGTGTGAGGATACTTTAGAAAAAATAATTCTCAAAAAATTTAATGACTCTTACAATTGGAATTGTGAAAGTTACATAGAACTATATAATCATTTTGATTTTAAGAAAATAAAGGAATACAATGAATTAATAAATAGTCTGAAAATTTGTGACCCAAGTGTAGGTTCTGGACACTATTTAGTTTCTATGTTGAACGAAATTATTCGTGTAAAACATAAATTAGGTTTATTATGTAATCGAGATTATAAAAGACTTAACGATATAGAAATATCAATTGAGGTCGATGAACTTATTATTCGATATTTAGATGGAATTAATTATGAATATGTTAAAAATGAAAATGGAACAATAAATCCAAATATTCAAGAAATTCAGGAAATAATATTTTATGAAAAAAGAAACTTAATTGAGAATTGTTTATTTGGTGTAGATATCAATCCTAATTCTGTTCAAATTTGTCGTTTAAGGTTATGGATTGAATTATTGAAATCATCTTATTATACCAAACAAAGTAATTTCACAGAACTTCAAACTTTACCTAATATTGATATAAATATTAAACAAGGAAATTCACTTATACAAAAATTTAGTTTTGATGAAAATTTAACATCTGTTTTCAAAGGGAAATTTAAGGTAAATGAATACAAGGAAATTGTAAAAAAATGATAAATCAATAAAGGAAACTCTCAAACAATATTTAAAAGAACTTAAAGAGGAATTCAAAAGTTCAACTCCAAGTAAATTAATTGATAAATTGACGAAAGAACAATTGGAATACAATCTATACAATGATAAATTGAAAAACCTATTATTATTCAATGAAAAAGTTTCAAAAAGTGAAAAAGAAAAATTAAAAGAATTAGAGAATAAAGTTTTATTTCTTCAATCAAAAATTGAAGAAATAAAATCCAATACATACTATAAAGAATCCTTTGAATGGAGATTTGAGTTTCCTGAATTAATGAATGAAAAGGGTGATTTTATTGGGTTTGATGGGATAATAGGAAACCCTCCATATGTAGTAATTAAGAAAGAAAATCACCTTTCAAAACTTTATAACTGGAATACAGATTTGTATTTAATGTTTTTTGAATTATCAATAAATAAACTTCTTAAAGATGGAGGATTTTTATCCTTTATTACTCCAAGGTTTTATTTAGTAAATAAGAATTGTGGAGATTTGAGAAAATTCTTTATTGATGATATTCATACCTATACACTAATCGAAACGAATCCTTTTGAGGAAGTTAATACTGAATGTGTTATTACCTACATCGAAAAGAAAAATCCAACAAGTGAGTTGATTCCAATTTATCAAGAAACAAATAAAGAATTCACTTTAACTAATCAATTGGAAAAACCACTTGTTAGAAAAAGAGATTCCCATACGATTATAACATTTATCACAAAAGAAATTGATGAGGTTTTGGATTCAATTGAAGAAAAAAGTTCAACATTGAGTTCTATTTATGATGAATCGTTAAGAGGTTTAGAAATCGGTAAAAAAGAACTTACACAACTCGATAAAGGGGTCAAATGTTTAATTGGTGAGGATATGGACTCTTTTGAAATTAAATATCAAAATTCGTATGTAGACCCAGAATTCAAAGATTATAAAAGATTACAAAATTTCTTTCAAAAAAAGAATATGGTTTTATTGAGAAGGGTTACAAAAGATTTAATATCTACAATCAATGAAGAAAACTATTCGTTCAACAAAAATATTTATGGTATATCTTTGAATGATGATTACTCTAATTATTTTATATGTGGTCTTTTAAATTCTAAATTATTAAATTTTTATTACAAGTATAAATACTCAACAAAGAAAGGAGATTTATTCCCAGAGATTCAAAAGTATCTTTATGAACAACTTCCAATTAGAATCACTCTCAAGAAAGACCAGAAGAAAATAATTGATATTGTAAATAAGTTATTACATCAACCAAAGGATGAAGACTTATTAAAGTTGTTAAATGATGAGGTTTACAAATTATATGAAATAGAACCTCATCAAATAAAGATTATAAAGGACTTATTAAATTGAGAGAGTTTTATTTTTTATTTTCGATGTAATCACTTTTGAGATACAAAATGAAAATTAGAACAACTGAACGAAAACATAATTTTACAGAAATCCTTTTTGGTGATTTGAATGTATTTTCTCTTGAAAGTCTTACAATGGATGAAAATAATAATTTTACATCTTGTCTTGAAGGAATTGAATATGACAATAATGAAATGATTGACCTTTCAATTGTTTTTAGTCATAATCAACTTCACTCAAAGTTCTTTCTATCTAAATTATTAAATCTACCATTGTATTTTATGGTTTATCAATCAAGTAGATTCATAATTTTTCAAGTTGTTGAGGTATCAGAAAAAATTCAATTTTTGAAAAAAGATAATTTTAACGAGGATGAGTTTGTTTTATGGTGGAGTAAACTAAAAGGTCATAAACAAAACAAACCATTTCACGAACAAAATAGAATCAATAATTCAATATTTGACCTTGTAATAGAAAAAAGAGGATTTTCTTGGGGTGGAAATATAGATGGGTTTATGTTCAAGAAAAAGAAAATAGTATGTATCATTGAAAACATTTACACACTGAAGAACCCTTTGAATTCTGAAAAAGGTGACCCCAGAACATATTTCAAAACGAAAGGTCCAAATTATAATTCCTGGAAACCCATTGTCTTATTATCAAGAAAGTTAAATGTTCCATTGTTTTTAATTACTTGGGACGGAAAAAGTAATAATGAACAAATAGGTTTTTCTGTGATTGATAAATTATCTCCTGATGATATTGTTTATCGAGGGACCCCACCTTATAAAAATATTATTCAAGGTAAAGAATTAATTAAAAAAACAATTATTGAAAATTTAATTCAAGTCCCTCCTGATTTTTTCTGAAATTATTCCATTGAATTTAATACTTTAATTATCATTTCTAATGAAGTCGGTAATCTCAATTAAATATATTTTGATTTAAATGAGATTGTTTGTTGTCTCTTTTTTTCGAATAAATCTGTTTTAAATTTAAATTGTAATGGTTTTCACATTTTTTCGTTATTTCAATTATGAACAGAATTGAAGTTAGGAAAAGGGATTTAATGTCTTATATATACAACACCCTTTACACATATAGAATTAGGAATACAACCTATTTTCAGGTGTTAGAATATCTTGATAATTGTTTTTTTTATATTCAAAATACCGATGTGTTGTGGGAATATAAAAAATACTTATTCTACAAATCTTGTATGAACTTTGGACTGGTCAGAAATGGTTTTTTATCAAAGGAAGAAATAATCCAATTTTTAGAAAACCGAAATAACGACCGACCGATAGATTTTAACCCAGATGTGATTGATAGGGTTTAGTTTGTTATTTTTTAATTCTATTAAATTTTTCTGTTGTATCTTTTGGTTGTAATCTTACATCTATTGATGAAGAAACCACTTTTTTTGTCAAAGGATTTCTGAAATTTTCAATTTTTGGAACTTTTTTATGAAATTCATAACTTAAATCTGATTCATCAAATCTCCAACCACTTTTAACATAGTTGATTTTTATTACTTTTTCATAGAATACATCAGTATTTGTATCATATCTAAAATCTATTGTAATAATATGATTTCTTAATTCATTATTCCACATTATATCTATATGATTTACAATGTTTCTTAAAATAATTTGTTTGTCTTCATCAGTAATTTCGGATTTTGATTTTATTTGTTGAATCTGATTTTCTATCCTTTGTATCAATTCATTTTCATCCGATAATAATGATTTTTCTTTGTGAAGAATATTTAACTTATCTTCAATTTTGTTATTCAATTTTACTAAATCTTCTATATTTTTCTTTGTGTATTTATATCCATCTTCATCAGGTTTAAACAATGAAATAAGTCTACTGATTTCACGATGGTTTTTATCAAATAAACTTTTTTGTAAACCAATTTTTTGATTTAATTTAATAATCCTTTGATTGTTTCCTGGTGAATATATTTTTTTTAAATCTTTTGGAAGGGATAAATATGAATTCCAAACAATATTATTCAGTTTGGGTATGTTTATCCCTCTATTTCCACAGAATTTCTTTTTATTTAGTTGTGAACTACACAGATATTGATTATCTGAAAGGTCTTCTCTTGTCCTACCAAAAAAACGACCTCCACATTTATCACAATAAATAAGACCCTTTAACAAATAAAAATACTTATTCGTTGTGTTTTTTAGATTAGTTCTTTGTTTTAATCCCCTTTGAACCAATTCAAATTCTTCCTCTGAAACTATTTTTGGACAAGGGTAGATTTTATCTCTGAAAATTCTTTCACCTTTATACAGAGGGTTTTTTAAGATGTTATAAATGACTGAATCTTTCCAAACAAATTCAGTTTTACTTTCACCCCTTACTTTCATTGGTCTATTCCCTAAAACCATTCGTTTTGTGGGTATTCTTTTTTCATTTAATATTTCGGAAATTTTTTTTGTACCTAACCCTTTTAATGAAAGTTCATAAATCAACTTAATAACTTTTGATTCACTTTCATCAACAACCAACTTTTTATTTTCCCCTTTTTTATATCCATAATTAACCATTGACCCTCCACCTACATTTCCTTCCGAAACACTCCTTTCAATTCCTCTTTTAATTCTAATTTTAAGTTTTTTTATTTCGTATGAAGAAAGGATACTTTTAATACTCATTAAAAGTTGTTGGTTTGGGTCGTTTAAATCTTTAATATCACCCAATTCAATATACTTTATGTCATTTGAAATAAAGTGGTTTATTATGAAAACTTTATCCATTTCATTTCTTGAAATTCTATCCCAGTCAGTACAATATACCCCATCAATTTCAGATTTTAATTCACCCGTTGATTTATCCTTTATTTTTTCAGTCTTTTGTATAAGTGAATATCCCGATTGTCTATCAACAATTAGTGTAGTTCCCGAAATACCTGGGTCTTTAAATATTTCATAATCAAAACCATTTTGATTACAATATTCAATCCCTCTTATTTCTTGGTCTAATAAGGACAACCCATTTTGTACTTGTTCATCACTTGAAACCCTACAATAAATTCCGATTTTCATATTTTTTTTCACAAAAATAATACTTTTACTTTATTAGTATTTCAGAAAATGG
>Ga0194116_10007303_pt1 | contig 11487 bp, 5 predicted proteins | sample TA2MahsurfametaG_4_FD_148617 | JGI IMG/M metagenome (GOLD analysis project Ga0194116, IMG submission 148617) | Freshwater microbial communities from Lake Tanganyika, Tanzania - TA2015008 Mahale S9 surface | ecosystem: Environmental > Aquatic > Freshwater > Lake | place: Tanzania: Lake Tanganyika... | reverse complement strand
AATACAGTGGGCATCTTAAATCTGGCTTATCTGAACCATAACGCTTCATTGCTTCATCGTATGTCATTCTTTTGAATGTTGGCAAATTCACATTGAGCACAGTTGTAAAGATTTGGCGCACAAGCTGTTCAATAAGATCTTGAATCATACGCTCATCAATAAACGACATCTCGATATCGAGTTGTGTAAACTCGGGCTGACGATCGGCTCGTAAGTCTTCATCTCTAAAGCAACGTGCAATTTGATAATACCGTTCAAATCCTGCCGCCATCATAAGCTGTTTATATAGTTGAGGCGATTGTGCAAGAGCATAAAAATTATGCAAATGAATACGTGAAGGGACGATATATGCACGAGCACCTTCTGGAGTAGGTTTTGTAAGAATTGGAGTTTCGCACTCGATAAAATCATGTTTTCTGAGGAACTCTCTAATGAGATGATTGACTTCGGAGCGCACAAAAAATGGATGCGCTCTTTCTGGATGTCGCAAATCAATATATCGATATTGCAAACGTAACTCTTCATTAATTTTATGACTTTCGGAAACCTGGAAAGGTAGTGCCGTTGCTTTGGAATGAATTGTTACTTTTTTAACATGCAGTTCAAGATGTCCAAGTTTATCTGTAGGTTGTTTTGTACCATCAGGGCGTTCCAAAAGAATTCCTTGTACACTAACAACAGTTTCTGGTTTTAAATCATGCACGTCAATATCATGAAACTCTGCAGGATCGTATACGCATTGGAGCGTTCCGAACCGATCGCGAAATTGAAAGAAAACAATTCCACCATGATCGCGGATTGTAGACAACCACCCGGAACAGGTAATCATGCTTTGCAAAGGAATTGAAGGGATTTGATGAGTAAAAACACGTTGCAACATGGACGAAGAACTCCTAAAAAATGTCCTAATGAACTGACTGATTATGCCACACCTATAAGCTACTGAGCAATTTTATGGTTATTCAGAAAATAATGTGGCGCGATCATTCCAGATTAATAATATAATCCCGATTGTTAAAAAAATATCTGCGCAATTGAAAATTGGAAATATTCCTTGGCTTTTATAAGTTAAGGCGATGAAATCGCGTACGCCTCCGTACACCATTCGATCTAACAAGTTCCCTATTCCACCAGCAGCAACGAGAATGGCTGCCACTTCATTTTTGCCATACATTTTGATAGACAAAAACCAAAGAATAAAGGCTGTAGCAGCGAGTGCAATAAGATTATTCCATCCGACCGCGAGCCCCCAAGAAAGCCCTGTATTGAGGGCTGGTTTTACTGCCACCCCCCAAGAGAATATACTGAACAAATCATGTGCCTGATTAAGATACTGTTTTGTCATCCAATCGAATATAAAGAGCAAAAGAAACAAGCCAAATGATTTCTTATGCATATGTTCGATGCTCCCCGTCATGAGAGAGATTTTGTTCACAACGATCGCAAACTGTTTGGTTTTCTTTTAAGACACGATGCCAGCAACGCGGACATTTCTCATATTCTGAAACACGCACCAAGATTTTTTCTGCGCATTCTTCAAATTGAACATCTGACACAATGAAGAAGAATTTGAGCTCTTGTCCAATATCAAACAGTTCTTGATAAGTGGTACGATCGAGAACAAGCACAGCCTCTAGACTCGAACCGATTTTCCCAGATTGTCTTGCTTCCTCTAAAACAATTTGAACATCTCTTCTGAGTGTCCATAATCCTGAGATAAATTTTGATTCTGACTCTGAGAAAGGAACGGAAGGTAAAATTGGCCATGTATTAAATAATACAGAGCGATTATGACTTTTTTGAGGGAAATGCGTCCACACTTCCTCTGCAGTGAAAGGCATAATTGGCAAGATTTGACAAATCAAGCTTTGCAAAATTGTATAACAAGCGGTTTGAGCGCTTCTACGTGCATGGCTGTTTGTTTTCGCAGTATAAAGACGGTCTTTAACGATATCCAAATAGCAAGCGCCTAGCTCATTTACACAAAAATCAAGCAAAGCTCGAGACACATGATGAAACTCATAGCTTCCATAAGCAGCCATAGCATTTTTTTGAAGCTCAGTAACTTCTTGGATAATCCAACGATCGAGCAACGGCAGCGCCTCAGGAGAGACCATATCTTTCAAATCGAAATCGACACAATTAGCCAATAAGAATTTTAATGTGTTACGAATACGACGATAACCATCGGAAACCCGATCGAGAATTGTCGAACTAATCGCCATTTCCTCTTCGTAGTTGGTCATACTCACCCAAAGGCGCACAATATCAATTCCATATTTTTGAGCAAGCTCATCGGGCGCAATGACATTGCCGAGAGATTTCGACATTTTCTTACCTGCACCATCAACTAAAAAGCCATGAGTTAATACAGTGCGATATGGAGCGACACCTGAGGCGATGACGGAGCAGATTAAAGAAGATTGGAACCATCCACGATACTGATCGGTTCCTTCTAAATAGATATCGGCAACAACATGTTGATTAGGATTGGAACGACGTTCTGTATAGAATGCACAACCTGATTCAAACCAAACATCAACTGTATCGGTGGATTTTTCCCAACCCTCTGAAGGATTTACACCCCAAGTCTCCAGGGTCGAGCCAAACCAAGCCTCAAGACCCTCTTGCTCAACACGAGACGCGACGGCTTCAGCAATGCGCTGCATTTCTGGGTGAATTTGGCGTGTTTGATTGTGATAAATCAGAACCAGCGGAGCACCCCAGAATCTTTGGCGAGACAAGCACCAATCTGGACGCGCATTGATCATATTTTCAAGACGAACAGCGCCGGATTGAGGATGCCACTGAACAGTTTTAATAGCGGCAGATAAAGCAGCTTTCATTGGCTCATTCATCGTAATGAACCATTGTGGTGTTGCGCGATAGAAGATTGGAGTTTTATGTCTCCAGCAGACTAAAGCTTGATGCTCGAATGGCTCTGCGCACAAAACACGATTTTGTTTTTCAAGCTCAGCTGTGACAATTGCTTGAGCATCTTTCCACGAAACGCCTTGCAAGAGGGCTCCTGCACGCTCATTGAAATAGCCTTTTGAATCGATAAACTCAAGAGGTTTCAATCCAATTGTGCGTCCGATTTCATAATCCTCTGGACCATGATCGGGGGCATTATGAACAAACCCCGTTCCTTTATCAGCTGTAACATAGTCGGTGGCGACCAATGGAACCGTTTTGTCAGCGACAAAAAGATGCTGCGCGCATGCGTCTTTAAAAAACGCCGTATCGAATTCAACAATCTTATAATCCTCAGCAACCCACTTCCATTTTGCAAGGCAAGATTCAACACGAGCTTCATGAATTGGGTAACACACACCTTTATAAATTACGGCGACATACCGATCGGAAGGATGATAGGCAATCGCTTGGTTCGAAGGAAGAGTCCAGGGCGTTGTTGTCCAAATAACAACAGATACGGGCAGGGTGCTGTCTTGATAACCCCACTCTTTTGTCAATGTAAAGGTTACATCAAGTGTTGCAGCAACTTGGGTCGTGAACTCGGTCTCTGCTTCTGCGAGAGAGGACTGGCAATGGGTACACCAATGTACTGGCTTATATCCAGGAATGAGCAGGCCTTCAGCACAAACATGTGCAAGATGGCGAATAGTTTGCGCCTCATAAGAATAGTCCATAGTACGGTATGGATTTTCCCAATCAGCCAAGATCCCTAATCGCTTGAACCCATCCATTTGCAATGCGATTTGAGAGTGAGCGTACTCACGACATTTTGCTCGAAAATCAGAGGGGGTTAATTTAGAGCCAAATTTCTTTTCAACTTGAACTTCAATAGGTAGTCCGTGGCAATCCCAACCAGGAACAAATGGAACTTGATAGCCATCAAGGAGTTTGGACTTTAGAATAATATCTTTGAGAATCTTGTTTGCTGCATGGCCTATATGAATCGGACCATTTGAGTATGGCGGACCATCAGTTAATCGGAATATTGGGGCGCCACTACGTTCTTTTTGTAATTCCTGATAGACATTTTGATTAAGCCAATCTGATAAAATTTTTGGCTCTTTCGCTGGTAAATCAGCTTTCATTGGAAAAGTGGTTTGATAAAGATTTAATGTGTCTTTCATAATGCTCTATGCAAATACAAGTCTAAAACATAAAGACATTATACTGAACTTCAAGGTTAGCAGATAGTACTACATGAATGATAAATCTCTTTTCATCATGAGATTGGAGATTTATCGTTTGATATTATGCCTGACTTGTTTGCCGATCGTGCTCAACGAGTGTTGTAACGCGGCCATTGAGATATTCGAAAAATGGCCGCATTCTTATAAAATACAAAGAGAACGGTATTCCAAATCCGACAGCGAGCAACGGAATACGCATGTAATGGTACGGCAAATAATCTATGAAAAACATTCTCAACCCAATCATTGTGAGCAAAAGAGTGCATAGCGTAATAATTGGCTGAAAAATTAAATTAGGCGGTAATCGTAATAATCTATTCAAGAAAGGATTACATTTATGAAACAGCATCATCTGAACACATAATGTGAGGACTGTCGATAACCCAATACCAATTGCACCATATTGATATAAAAGAGCATCCATCACAAAATTCACACAAACACCGACGGCATGAATAGACAATATTTCTTTATTTCGATGCATGGAGGTGAGCATAATCACGTAAATTTTACTGATGACTATAAGAACAATTTCTATCGAAATCAGGTGTAAAAGAAAGTTTGCTTGGGTAAATGCTTGTTGCTGCGAAAGCGGATCGATAAAACATGCCACAATTTCTGGAGCCAGGCAAAAAACAGCCGCAGTTGCAGGGAAGATGAGATAAATAATCAACAAAATCACTTTATGCTCTAATTGAATACGAGCTACTCGTGAGTGAGAGAAGCGCACATAATATGTTGAAAAAACGGACCAAACCGAATATCCAAGGACACCTACAGGAATTTCGACAACACGTTCGCAAAGATAGTAGATACTAATTGAGCCAACGGGTGCGTACGTTAGAAACATCTGGTCGACCCAGATATTTGTGAGAATCATAATACTCAAACCAGAAAGCTCCAAGAAGCGACGGAGAGTCAGTAGGAACGATCCATGCGGCCAAGATGGCAATCCTATTCGAAGAGAAAAAGGAACGATCGAGCGGGCTTGCCACATTTGCAGGAGCACTTGGACAAAACCAATGAAAAACATTGCCTTGATCATGGGTAAAACTTGAGCAGGATAGATATATGCCGCAAGTAAAATTGCGAGATTCATAAGGGTAGGAGAAAATCCATTGAGCCAATACGAATGGTGCAATTGCAAGACTAGTGAGTACAAACTAATCACAGCCAACGCAATAGCATATGGAGCGCTCCAACAGAGCAGCTGCCAATAAATTTCCTGAGATTGTGGATTAAGGCCAGAAGCAAGAGCTTTACTGACATAATACGGGCCTACGGACCAAATGATCGCACTTAAACCCAAAGTAGAGAGAAGCAAAAACCAAAATGCCTGTTGATAGAGGCTTTGAAAATCTTTTTCATTCTGCTCTTTTACAGCCTTACCTAATACTGGTAAGAGGGCTTGTTGAAACGATCCTTCTGCAAAAAATCGACGCATCAATTGAGGAAATCGAAATGCCAAGAAAAAAAGATCGAGCGATTGCCCTGCTTGAAATGAGCGATAAAGCAAATAATCTCGCAAGAATCCTGTCATTCTTGTGAAAAATGATGCAAATGTGAGCGGAAAGATAGACTTAAGCATCGGTATTAATGTAAAATCCTGTACATCCATATTACCATTACGGCTAGGGATTTGCGACCCTAATAACCAAAATGGCTTTTAGAAAAAGAGTTTCATACTATTTAAAGGAGCTTACATACAATGGCGAATACAAAACAAGCCGAAAAACGCAACCGCCAAAACGAGAAAAACCGCCAAAATAACAAATGGCAAATCTCACGGATGCGTACAGCGATCAAAAACGTCCGTTTGCAAATTGCAGCAAAAGATTATGCAGAATCCATGAATGCATTCAAGATTGCAACTTCATTTATCGATCGCCTAGAATCCAAAGGCAAAATTCATTGCAATACAGCTGCACGTTTGAAAAGCCGCTTAAATGCTGCTATTAAAGCATTGCTTCCTGTTGCAGATGCATCGTAATCAATCACTTCAGAGCTTTTACAGCAATAATTGATTCTTTTGCGCATACGAGTCTTTAGTTCTTTAGCTTTAGACTCGGCATTGCTTTTTAATGATTAATACGCTTTTTAGCGCAGACCATATATTTTATAAATTCCCAATCATTTCTCACTAAAACATGTTATACAGCACCAATCTTTTTTTGCTGTATCAACACATTTTAGCGAACCGTTATCATTAACGAGGAGAAGATGGGGTAGATGCATGCTTCTCATCTTGATCTAAAATCAACCCACGTGGATTATTATTCAAACCCTCAGTATCTTCTTTTGTAAATATCACAGGGCCATTAGATTCCATTAATGGAGCGCCCGCTAATTCTGTCGATATTATATTCGGCACCACTGTTCTTGCATGCAAATCAATTCCTTTGGCTAGAATCCTTCTTGCAGGGGTATTATGGCTGTTAAAAGATTTTAAGTGATGCTTGAAAATCCCTTGGAACCAATTGACTAATAGAGTCAGCCCTAAAATCTCTAGAGCCTTATTATTTACGCGCTGTTTATCAGTCAGTTTATGATCTTTTATTTTTAAAAGCTCTTCCTCTTTGACAGACTCAAGTAGCTGCTGCATGCTCTGCTCTGGTGTGACAAGAGGTGTTGAGGCACCTTCTTTAATCTCGCTTTCAATACCTAACGCTATTTTTAACTGAGTAAAGGCCAATACTGCAATAAATGCAACAAGGTCTGCACAGGATGTCCCAATTTGCTTGAGAAGATCAGAGCAAAAAAGGCTAGAAAGCGCATTTGTGATAAAACGTGTATAGTTATTATTATTCGATCTAGGATTATTAAACATCTGATTAAAAGCTGCATCATATGCGGCATTATATTGTGTATAATCGCTTTGAACCCGCGTAAATGCATGAAAAAATCTATCTAAATTCTCTCGAGACCCATATCTCAAGAACGTCAAGTTATTATTTGAATATAAATCCTCTAATGCATTAATTGCATTAAATAGTTCCTGTATCCCTGGCAAGCGTAATACATATTGCAGATTGTCATTACATCTTGCATTAAATTTATAGCAAAGGAAAAAAATATCTTCTTGAGTAATATTCCGATCGGCAATCAATACTTTCCCTAGAAATTTCATAGTATTATCAAAATCTGCATCTCGGCGCTCTGGATTTTGCCAGTCTTGTCTTGATAAGTAAGCGGAGCATTCCATTACAAGCTCTGCAAAAAATACACGTTTCTTCCGCAATACTGCTGGAGCTTGAGCTTGCCCTTGGATTTTCCAATGCAGTGGAGACAAGAACTGCTCACTGAGCAAATTATATAGAGCACGACCCCCTTGCTCACCTTTGCTTGCGATAACCCGTAGTATTTCTTGATTCGAACCTAAATATTTTTCTCTAAAAGTTACAATATCTCCTGGTACACAAGCATTCAGCGCTATCGATAACTGCCGTGCAATATGATCATTATTTTCAGGCTGCACAGGCAATTCAGGATTTGAGATGATTAAGCTTAATATTGGGGCTTGATTAGGACTAACCTTCATTAAATCAAGTGTTTGATCGAACCACGGGCATGAATCCAATCTTGTTTTGCTATAAATTCCAACAAGATAAGCGAAATTCATGGTAGCACTCGGCATTCCTGCAAAGTATTCAATAATTGTTTTATTGCTAATACGATCATGAGTTACAGCATCAACTTCCTCATCCATCAGGCTCTGAGCAAGTAATGTGGCTGGTTCATTATTATTGGCAACAAGCTGCGGAGCTTGGATTTTTTCAGGATAAAGGTACGGATAATTTGTAGCAAGGATAAAAGACCACCCCGCCTCTGAATAAAAGGATTCTGGCACTTGATAATTTGGCCTACCAATGCGCGCGCCATAAAATGGCAAGAACTGATGAGCTTCGGATGCACACTCGTGAGAAGGAGTTTGTGATTGTCGACAGTTTTTAAAATACTCCTGAAGCCGTAAATAGCGATTTTTTTCTGAAACGAGACATGCTGCAATATTCTTTTGATGCATGACCGATGCTTCACTTGTAAGATAAGCCAATGCAAAAAAATCATCGCGAATTCTATGGTCCATATAAAAGGATTCTGCCTCAGGCTCAGTATTTCCAACGGAAGTACTACGCAGAGCGCCTAGTAAATTACAAAAATCTTGATCAGGCATTGTGCAGAACATTGCGGCAACAAATTGGCGAAAAGAGCTCCGATCGTGCTTTGAAAAATGCCATGCAAATAATGGAAATATATCCGCACTGCGTTTTCTTAAGAACGTTTGCTCAAGCGATTCAGGATGATTCGCTTGACGGGTGTATAATAATTTCTCTTTTAATTCAACCGATCCGGGTAAATAGTTATCTAACATTTTGTGGTAGCCTAAACGATACTGTCTATAACTTACAAATCGAAGAACAATTGGTCCACGATTTATACCGAGAGTAAACCGAGAGTTGGCGGCGTTATAATATTTATTAGAATGCAAATCAGGAGCTGTCCATCCGATAATATGTGCATATGTCGCAATTTCAAGCCAGATACTATTCGTTCGATTTTGTGCATTCGCACCATCGACAGGCCCCATCATAACATGTTTTTGAAGAGCATAATCAAGCAAGCTACAATACACCATATTTTCTGCATAAGATAATACTTCCGAGTTTACAGACCAATATTCTCCTCTTCTATACACTGGAAGAATAGCTGCAAGGATTTGCATCTTTTTGGACGATCGTATTTGTTGCATTAAAGCTTCAGAATCTTTAAAAATCGTATCAAAAGGAAAGAGTTCTTCAAGAGCAGCTTTAGATTTATTCCAAATATCAACATTAGCATAAAACGAAGGATGTGCTGGCTGGGGTGGAGCAACATTCTGCCCAGCATATTGATAATCAGCAATAAATTCAAAAAGATCATTCACATTTGAAGGAAATCCAAGACACTCTACCACTGACTCATGGATAATTTTCAGTAAGATAGCTGCAACTTGTATTGAGTGCACCTCATTGAGCTCGAGCCTCTCCAAGCGTTCTAATACTGGTTTAAAGAGGTATTCCACCACGCTCTCAAATTTATCATTTTTTTGAAAATTCCAGTCAACATAATGAATATATGCCAACCTCTGCTTAACCCATTTATAAGTCTCACAATTAACATAAAATTGATTTGTTATTTCAGAGCCTGCAATTTCACTGCAAAATAGATCTATAATACTTTGATAATGCTGACGAAAATTTTGCTCTGTATTAGTCCAACCTACAAAATCATTTTCAACATCTTGTCTTTTTTGTTGATTATATGCTTTTTTCTTATGGTTGAGTTGTGTTATTAACACTGTAGCTATGCCACGATCTTTAGATATAGGGCCGCATGGAATAGCATCGAGTCTATCTGGAATATAATCAAGCAATGAAGATCTAAAAGTATCTTTACACTCGAAAAGCTGACCGAAACCACCAAGCTGTGTTTCTAATTGACCAATCCAGCCTTCCAGGAGTTGTATATGCAACGGATTTTTTTGATCTAGCAATGCCAATATTGCCGCAAAAAGGTGCCATTTTCTAGGATTAGAGTCATGTTGAAACGATCGCTCTTGAAAAAGAATACTTGAAGCAGATAGGGCATCCGCAGGAGCAATATCGTGAGAGAGTGCGACAATATCCTTCTCTAATTTTTCTCTATTTTTATCATCAGGACACAGCAAGGACAAGTGTGTGCTGAAAATCTGAGCAATATCGGGCTGTTTGATCATGTCATCAAATTCTTGAAGGCGCACATTCAGATTGACAAGGAGCTTACCAATTGGTCCAGATAGTTTTTCGCCCTCACGATTTCCAATATTTTTGGTATATTGCACGTTCCCATACTTCTGCAGCGTTTCTTCAGCTATCTCTCTCAACTCCTTCATAATTAATGCAGGAACCTGATAGAGTTTGAAGATTTCGATCAAAATGACACTAGAAAATACGGTGTTACGTGACCTAGCAATCGCTTTAAGCAGCGCATAGTTATCATACTCAACATCTGCCTGATTCAATTGATGAGATATTCTCCTACCCAGTCTAGTACTGGATTGTTCAATAATGGTTTTATTAGATAGATCAAACTGTAATCTATTAATATAACTCATTACATTTGTGGAATTATTTTGTGCAATAGCAGGCCCGAAAGATTGATTATTGTCATTAATCTGATCGATTAGCCATTGAACAGGATTTAAGCCACGGTAACCGTAAGGATTATAGTAATAAAATAATATTTGATGATTGGATGAAGGATACATAGACTCAAAGACCTTTATTATTGCAATAATTATGAATGGTTATACAATTCATATTACTTAAATAATATTATCTTATCAATATGTTATGCGGTATATTTGGTTAATATATGCTTTATTACTGACCTTCGGTGAAGAATTTTTGATAAAGTGTATTTTTTAAAGAATCAGCGCCGATATTTTGTAATGCGCTAAGGAATAGGACAGGGCCCAGACCTTTTTTCTCAAACCATTTCACTTGTTTTTTAAATTCAGGAGAATCCATTTCGGATTCATGATCGACCTTATTAAAAACAATTTGAATTGGCTTATCGACCATCATGCTTGCATATTCGCTATTCTGTAACTCACGTTGTAATAGCTCATACTGCTCAGAACATGATTTGTTTTCAGCATTTTTGGTATCCAAGATAAAGAGTAAAAGCTTTGTTCGGGATAAATGACGCAAGAACACTGTTCCAAGACCATGACCCAAATGAGCCCCTTCAATAAGACCGGGAATATCAGCCAAGACTAAATCATGACCAAGGCCATAGTGTACAACGCCAAGCTGAGGAACAAGAGTTGTAAACGGATAGTCAGCGACCTTTGGGCGCGCCTGAGAAACACATCTGATTGTTGAACTTTTGCCGGCATTAGGAAGACCGATGAGACCAACATCAGCTAACAGCTGAAGCTCTAAACGCAGCTCTAACACTTCACCATCATAACCTGGAGTGGTTTGACGAGGAGCGCGATTGAGGGAGCTCTTAAAACGAGCATTACCCAGCCCGTGAAAGCCGCCTTTGGCAATAAGAATTGGATCGCCGAGAGTAACACAATCGCAAATCAGCTCGCCGGTTTGAGCATGATAGACTTTCGTCCCTAAAGGAACGGAAATCGTTAGGGATTCGCCTGCACGGCCAGTTTTTTGAGAGCCCATACCACGCGCGCCGTTTTCAGCCTTGAAGTAACGCTGCACGTTAAATCCGGATAGCGTATTGAGTTTGGAGTCAGCGACGAGGTAAACATGTCCACCATCGCCACCATCTCCACCGTCAGGGC
>Ga0194116_10007302_pt1 | contig 11487 bp, 12 predicted proteins | sample TA2MahsurfametaG_4_FD_148617 | JGI IMG/M metagenome (GOLD analysis project Ga0194116, IMG submission 148617) | Freshwater microbial communities from Lake Tanganyika, Tanzania - TA2015008 Mahale S9 surface | ecosystem: Environmental > Aquatic > Freshwater > Lake | place: Tanzania: Lake... | reverse complement strand
CCCCAATCCCCAATCCCCAATCCCCAATCCCCAATCCCCAATCCCCAATCCCCAAAAAATTATACCACACTTAATAATCATAAATAAACTATTTAAGAAATTTTTAAAATCAATTTCTTTCAATTTATTTTTTTTCTTGTGTTAGTAAAGTTAATACTATATAGACCAAATATATAATAAAAGCCTGATAATAAATTGTTAGGCTTTGACTCGAAATTTTTTTATTCCTAGTGATGTTTTATTAGTTAATTCATTCAATATACCTAATATTCGAACAACCTTATAGAGACTTTGTAAAAGCAAAGTTTGATAAATGGATAACTTCGAATGGTAACAAAACTCCTTAAGCCTGAAATTGAATTATTCTGACTCATTATTAAAATTGCTAGAAAATGCAAACCGAAAAATTGTTTCCGAAATCATTAAATAATAATTAAATTTTGGTATTTTTTTATAATTAATTAATTATCTGACTTCCTTACAATGACTTAGGTTTTGTAATAAATAATCAATCTAAAGACTTCAATTTAATAGCCTCAGGCGTTAACTTAATGTCCTGATTCTTTTAATCCCAATTTCTGGATTGGGAATTTAAATTTGTATAAAATATAAAATATGAATAATTTTATAAAAAATATTTTACTAATTAATAAGTTGTATCCGGAAACCCTAAATTTGGGTAAAAGATTTTATAAATTATTTTATTTTTATGGCTAAAATTAAAGTCTAGGCTCTTAACTGTATTTATATTATTTATGAATATTTTTTTATTATAAAATTGAATTTTTTTTTGTATATAATTTTTGATTACAATAAATATGGAATCCAATATATCAGAAAATTATTGCGTTCTAAATGACATAGATACTTACTCAAGTAATCAATTATTCTATGATTTTACTGATAAAGATTCTTCCTTCTTACAGAATTTTCAATCGAATCAAATCACGATTATAAAGACAGAAATATAATAATAATTAGAAAGAATATAAAAAATCTGACATGAACAAAATATTCTCCAAGAAATGAAAATCGATGATGAAGATAGAGATTTTTATAATTTTGTAAATTTTTTTACTAATATTCTGAAAATTTCAAGGTAAAAAAATCTCAATTAAAAATTTCAGAAAATGAAATTTCAATTTATGAAATAATAAAAAATATAATTGAGCACTAAATTGTACTTTATATAATTGGAATTATGTATCTTTGTGTATAATTCAGTGTTTTCAAAAAAAATATTTAGATCCTCAATATATATAATTTAAAAATTTATTATAATAATTAAATTTTTATAAGACTAAAAATAAAATAATAAATAAAATTTATAAAATACAATCATCAAATAAAAAAGGGTTTTGGAACCGAGGATATTAAGTCCAATTTAAGATAAATCACACTGTATATTTAAGACCATAGAGTACCTAAATAGGACTTTTTGCAATGAATTTATTAAAGAATTTATTGATAATTATTCGGAAAATCTTAAGAAATTAAACATCCTTACCATCCAATTTAATAATTCTGAGGGTATTAATACAACCTCTGTAAAGAAGTTGAAATTGACTTTCCAGAAACACGGATTGACAATAATCTCTCTTCACATAAGGAAAGTTCAAGTGAAAATAATTAAAATATTTACATGAGAAGTAGAATAAATATCAAGGAGAATAAGAAGAATTAATGAAGAGGATGAATAAAGAATATTGTAATCAATAAATGCATGATAATTTTTTCATGATAAATAAATTACTTAAAATTTTAAATTGCTGATAATTATTCAAAAATAATTATTTATAGGCATATAAATACTTTATTATTTGAATAAAAAAGTTAAAATTTTTTTTTTAAAATAAATCCTATTTTTCGATAAAAAATTAAAAGATGGAAAATATCCTAAAATTGAATGTAGCTTTTTTATAAAAAATATTTCGGATAGAAAATCTGCAAATTTAAGGTAGTAATTCATAGAATCTATCTTAGGAAACTTAATAAATAATTATTTATCCAATTTTCTTGATTATAAATTAAAATTTATATATTTTTTAAAAATTTTTATTTCAAATAATTTAATTATTAAAATAGTTAATAAATAAATCATCATAATAATTTTTTCCATCATCGCATTGATTAAAAAATCATATTAAAGATGAAATTTTTACTACATGATTTTTCAAAATAAAATTAAATTATTAAACTAAACTATCAAATTATCCTAAATCTAAAAAGTATTATCGAATACTATAGAATTAACTTGGAAAATTGTTTAAATTATCACTTAAATATTTGTTGACTAAAAATGTTAGATAACAATTTAAAAAAGAATAAATGTGAAAATGAGTAAAAACCATAATTTGTTTATGCTAAATTACATATATATTTTTATAATGTTTATAATAATGGAAAATGTAAAAAATGAATATTGAATAATTTTTGAATAGTTTCCATATTTGTCAAAGAAAATCTATTGTTATAAAAAGGAAATTAGTAAAAATACTAGTTTTTTGCAATCTTTATTGATATAATTCCAAAAATTTATTTACACTCATTCATATCTAAACATGAAAATTTCCAAAAGTTTTCAATACAAAAAATATATGATAGAATACCAAATAATCACTTCCTTAATTCCAAAACAAGAAGAAATTTTAAAAAAATGAAATTGATTAATAAATTTTTAAAATAATTTTCATAGCTAATTCATATAATTAAGATAAATGAAATAAATGTTGGATATAACTAAGAAATCAAGAAATCTCAATTAATATATTTCAGATATATTTTCGATTAATGTTTATTTATTCTCAATATCTGAAATATGTCGCATTAAATAAAATAAAGCATATGAATTCTGTTCAGGTTCACCATAAAAAGTAAGAATATTAAGTTCTTCGTTATTTGCCATTTTCTAAATAAATAGAAATTTTGAAAAATAATTATTATAATTTCAAGATTTTTCGAAATTAAATATAATAAACATTCGGAAGTATTAAAAATTCATAAATTTATATACGAAATTCTTTTTATTTCGAACTTATCTTACCTCAACTCTTTTAGTAATTTGGCAACCGTATTTATTTTCCATCTCAATGTAAATGTTATTTTGAAAATTTTTAAGTAGATTTAAGGTCTGAATTGGTACAATCATATCTATAGAGATTTTTCCATTGGTTTCATTTTTATTTATGTATTCAGTGTTATTGACTAATACTTTTGGATTTTCATCTAAATTATTATAATCTTCTTGCTTATCAGTTTCAGACTTATTATTATTCATTTTAACTTCAAAATTATCTGGTTTATCGTAAGATAGCTTATTAGTATTTTCTCCAATATTATTATTCATTTTAAGAGTTTCTGTGTTGAATTGTGCGGGTTTTATTTGTTGATATTCTACAATATTATTAAAATTTTGCTCTTGTTCATTTATCATTTGCTGGTGAAATAAATTTTCATTGTAATTAGATGCATATGTATTTATTTGTTTTTTTGTGTTAAAAGTATTATTTGATTCTGGAATCTCTGAATATTAAAATATATAGTGATTATTAATTTCAAAATTAATTTCATTTTAAAATATGTTTATTAATAATTAAAAAAATCTTTTATAGATTATACGTAAATTCGATATATTCAAACTTGAAACATCTTCAGTTTGATAAATTGAAAAGTTTTTTTGATTGAAATTTTCATTTAAATTATTATTTTTGTTTATTAAGCCTGTTAAATCTTCATTTAAATCCAATTCATGTGAAAATACTTTGGGTGATTTTGAACTTAAAATAGATTTAGAATTAAAATTAATATGAGGAGAGGATCTTCTTTTTTCTTTTTTTTTTCTGTCGTTTTTATAATCTTTTCCTATATAAATTAACACATTAAAATCTTGATATTTCAAATAAATTTAGAGAACTTATTTAAAAATGAAAGTTGCTTGTTTATATCTTTTATCAAGAAATAAAATTAAATTATTTCCCAATTTTTCTGAAATAAAATATATGAAAAATAAATTGAACTAACTTTGTTTATTTTCTAGATAAACTTTGTCTCTTTTTTCCGATGATTTGTCTTTGTTTTTAGTACTAGTCTGTTTACGAAGTCTCAATCTTTTTCTATCTCCTCCTAAAACCTATAATTTTTTAAATAGAATTTTTTAATAAATTTTTATTTTTTAATTTATGAATTTTAATTTTTTTATTAATTGAAAATTATTAAAGATTTTAGATTGTTTTAGAAATTTTTATATTACTATTCTGTCTTTTCTATTCTTTTGATAATTATTATATTCCTCTTCATTCCCAGATTTACTTCTATCATCATTAACATTTCCACTATTATAATCTTTTGAGAATTTCCTTCCATGCTCGTTAATATTCGGATTATAATAGTAATATTTATTTACATATCGATAAATTTGCTCAGCAGCTGAAGCAAGGCTTGCAACAGAACCAGCCAACTCAATTTGACGATATCTTTTGTTAATATTTTCATGGAAGACATCGATTTTTGCACCAGAGGTGTCTCGTATTTTATTTATATTTTTCCCTTCAATTCCAATGATAAAACCAACAACATCTAAGTAAATTATAAATTAAATCATATTTTTTTATTTTGTTAATAAAATTTACGACTGGGAACTAAAATAGAAATTTTCAAATAAGTCATATTTTGATAAGTTTGTTTCATTTCTTTGAATATAAAATCACAAACCATTCTAAGCACTTCAGCATTGCTTGAAACTTTATTCGCATCAATTCTAAGTACATTATCAGCAAATCCTTTGACAAGATATGTAAATTGGAGATATCTCATTTCTCTCACTTTTTTCTTTATCTGAAAAATTTTAGTATTCAATATTAAATATATTATTTAAAATAAACAAATATGACTAAGAAGTAAAATATTTAAAAGAGAAAAAAATATATATAGATTTGTTACATCTCTATATAAGTTGCTATAATCTTTCTCTATAAATCTATAATAATGTTTAGGTAGGCACATTAAAAAGTTAAATCTTTTCATTTTTACATCAACAATTGAATTCTTTATATTTAAATTAACAATTTTATTGTTTTCTTCTTTAATATTTTCATTATTTATTTTCTCTTCAAATGATTTACTACGATCTTTTTTTTTTATGTTTTTACGGCTGCTGCTACTTCTGTCTTTATGCTTTTCCTTACTACCACTTTCATATCTACTCTTAGAAAGACTATTATTTCTATTTCTGCTCCGGCTGATGCTTCTACTAAAGCTAGAACTATTATTATTATTTCTTTTTGTAGTCTTTGAAATGTTTTTATCAAAGCTTCTTTCATTTTGTTTAAATTTATTGTTTTGAAGATTACTAAAGGAGTCACTATCCGAATAATTTTTGCTACGGTTAAATGAATGCTGCATATTGTTTTCATATATTTCTTTTCTTTCCCTTTCATCATGAGTTTTAATTCCTTGCTGACTGGATTTTTTATTATTATTTCCATTTTTTTCAAAATTATAATATTTTCTTTCAGAATTTGAAGCTTGATTTCTTCCATGAAAATGATCATTATTTGTAGTATGATAATAATTCAAATTAAATCTGTTAGAATTTTTTCCTTGATATTTGTTATTTTTTTCAAAAGAAATATTTGAATTATAATTATTTGGAATCAAATTGTTATAGTCTTGATTAGATTGCAATCCAATCCTTTGTTGATTAAAAATTTCTTTTTTATTTTTAGAATAATCCTTATCTCGAAATTCTCTTGAATCTTTGGTCTGATTGTCATCTCTGTATTTTTGTCTTGAAACATTTTGAAAACTATGATTATAGTTATTTGGTTGATTTCTTATTGTATCAATTTTAGAGTATTTTTTTTCTCTGTAATTTTCATTATTATCATCAGAATATCCAGTATTGGGATGGTTTAAGCCCCTTTCCTTTATAGAAGGTGATCGAGACGGTGAAACACTATAATTATCATCATTTCTATAATTTGAGGAGGTATTTTGATAAGATTGCTTGTAAAAATTATTATTTTGATTTAGTTTTTGTTCTTTATTATCGTATCTTTTGCAAGTTTGATTGTATGATATTACTGGACTTTGATTTTGATATATTCTTCTGTCAAAGTTTTCGTTGAATTTATTTCTTTCTTCATTCTTTTTAAAATCTTCTTCTGATTGATCATCAGGAAAGCTTCTTTTTTTACCTGTGTATTTTTGATTGTTGGAATTCATTAATTTATATTTATTTATTTATTAATTGATTATTTAATTTTTATTTAAATTATTTATAAAAAAATTATTGAAAAAAAAAATTGAAATAAAATTATGAATTTCTTAAGTAAATTTTTTTTTATTAAATAACTTTTAATTTAGTAAAAAACACAAATTTCGAGGTTTGGCAATTAAAATATCTCTATTAGTTAACATTTATAAGTTTAATTTAATAATTTTTTTCTGGGTTTGCCATATATTTATCCTCTTGCGAAAAATCATCATAGTTATTTTCCTTAAAATTTTTAAACTTTTCATCTTCAAGCCTATAAGAAGTTAATATATTATCGTTTTCTGAATTTTTTTCATTAATAAAATCTGCTTTATTTTCATTTGTTTTACCGAATTTGTACTTTTTTTCTTCATCACTGTTTTTTATTTTTTCAATAATATCATTATTTTCTGATTTAATTAAAGACCTCTCAAGGTAATTTTCTTTATCCAATTCTTCAAATTCTTTTAAATATTCATCACATGCATCATATTCTTTATTATCGAGTTTAATTTTTACATTATTATCAGAAAAAGAATTCAAATTCCTATTTTCCTCATCAATAAGCATTTGGTTATTCATATTTTCATTATCTTTTGAGTTCTTATTTTTTTTATTATCAGGTCTCTTAACACATTTCGAATATTTATTTTGTTGGATACCCTCTTTATAAGAAAGATTTTCATCATCTATATCATTCTTATTTTTCAAATCAGAGTAATTAAATAAATTCTCTTCTTTACTTAAGCTATTAATAGAATGCTTTATATTTTCTTGGTTTTTTATTTTAAAATGTGTTGTTTCATCCTTTTTAGAAAAATTCTCAATCATATATTTGTTTTCATTTCCAATTAATTCTTCAAAATATCTATTGTTATCTAGATTTGCTTTTATTTTGTGATTATTTTGGTAATCCATATTTTCATTAGGAATTTTTTTACTATAAAAAGACCTTTCTGAAGCAATGTCTTTATTTGCTAAAATGTTTAAAGGTTTTGAGAGTTCACTAAATTTATTTTCAGAATCTAAATCATCTTGTATATTTGATTCTTTATCAAGATTTTTTTCAAATTGGGACATTTCTTCTATTTTATTATCTAAAAAAGTTATATTTAAACCCGAATTTAAAAATATTGAGTTTAAAAAATTTTTTAAGAAATTTGATTACCCAAAATAAGCTGATTTATTTCACTTTGAATAATTTCATTGGTGTTTTTATTAAGAAATTCTTTTTCAAAATTTGTTAAATGATTATCGGCTTTATTTATTAAGTCATCATTTAGTTTTATAATTTCTTTTCTCAATTTAACATTTTCATTTTCCAAATTTTTTATTATTATTTCTTTACTTGATTCAATTGAATCGAGAAAAAAGTTTTTTCCAAATATTTCATTTTTATTTCTTCCTAAATTATCATTTTTGCTAACTTCATAATTTTCTAGTTTTAGTTTTAAATCAGTATTAATCCTTTGTATTTCTCTTAACTTATTGGATTTCTTTTCTAAGTCTTCTTTCATAGATAATATATTTAAATTTAGATTCTTTAAAAGCTTCTCATTTTTTTCTTTCTCTATTCGATTATTTTCCATTATTGCAATCTCTCCTTTTATTTTGGAAATTTCAGATTCTTTTTCTTTAATTTGAGTTTTTAAAGTCGAAATTAGATATTTAAAATTGCTATTTTTTTCTTCTAATATTCGTAAGTTTTCATTTAAAATTGTATTTGTTTCTTGAATAGCCATGAGCCTATCTTTAAATTCTTCATTTTGAAATTTAAGTTTTTGATTAGTTGATTTATAGGAATCCCTTTCTTCCAATAATTCTCTAAATTTTGTCTCTTTTCTTAAAAATATAAAAATTTTTTAAATTGTTTATAAATCTCAACTATTAATTTTATATTTATTTATATTTAATTGAAATTTTATTGGCTTAATGACTCTTCTAAAATTTTTTAAAGGGGGATTATAAAAGATTTTAAGCATAAAAACCCTATTATTTGATTTATTTTTATCTGATTCATTAATTTAATTTTTCTTTGAAATTTGTATTTAAATAAAAATTATGAATTTACTCATTATATAAATTCATAAGTAGAGAATAGTTTTCCTTTAAATGAATTAATTCATCGATTGTAGATTTTAGCTTTCCGTCAATCTCTTGAAATCTAGTTATTCGAGAATTTGCTTTATAATTCGATATTTCTTCATCTTTACTTGTTAGTATATTTTTATATTCAAAAATTTGTCTTTTTAAATTGTTAATTGAATGTGACTAAGGAATTTCTCAATATTTTATCAATTAATTAATAAAATTTAATAAATTTAAATTTTTTTACTTCTAGTAATTTAGCTATAAGTTTATCTGAAGTAACTGAGTAGGATAAGCAATTTTTTATTTCTCTTTCTAAATCTTCTGGATTAAATTTGAATCCATCTCCAATATTTTTCTTATGCCTATTTGCTTCAATTATAACCTCCTCAATGATATGTATATTTTTTTTATTCTCTTCATCTAATTTTGCATAGGCAATCTTCATTCCATGAATTTCTTTATTTTTTTTATTAAGTTCAATTTTGAAATTTGATAACTCTTCTGCTAATTTATCCTTGTTATTTAAATTTTTATGTTAAATCAATACTTTTGAATATAAGATTTTAAATGTCTTATCATAATTTAATTTTAATTTTTACCGAATCATTATATTTATAAGGTATATTGTAACTGTTAAAACAATTTTGATAAGAATTATTTCTTTTTGATTTTAATATGTCTTTTTGATTGAATAATTTATTAGGAGAAATAGATGATTTTCCCCTATTACTAACATCTTTTATATTCCCGGGTCTGAAACTGTCATATGGATAAACGTTGGATAATTTTATTTTTGATGAATTTGGCTTGTAAAAATTCATTTGAGAAGAGCTCATTTTATTTTAAATTATTTTTAATTTAGATGACTTAATCCAAAAAGAAAATAATTCTCATTTTAGAAAAAATTAAGTGATAAAATTTCATAATTTTAATTTAATAACATCATGAAGTATCATAAAATGGAATTTTATTATCATAAAAGAATAATTTATTTATTTTTTCTAAAAATTAAAATAAATTTTATTTATTTCAAGTTAATTTTAATTAAAATAAAAAATTTAATTATTTTTTATCTTATCAAACAAAGAATTAAAATATTAAACAAATTTTCAAAGTTTTTATTCTGATTTAAATTAATTACTAAGTTTTTTTTATTATCTTTCGATTCCTTTTAAAATATGGATTTTCAATTTTTAGGTGAATTTTCTTCTATTTTTTGAAATTTTAAACATATTTTATTTCATAATTAACATATAAATTGGCCGTGTTTTATCTTCTCTCATTCATCAGAAAATTAAAAAAAATATTCGATTAGTTGGTATTATTACATATATTCATTAGATAATTTTCTATTTTATAAATACGTATTGTTGCATCTTCTGCTCCAGACGCCAAAAGTTTTGCATTTTCATTGCAAGCAAGAGTGTTTATAGGACCGAAATGATCTTGAAAAGTCGCAATTAAATCTCCAGTTTTTGAATTGTATATCAAAACATCAAATCCTCCCTCTTTTTGATTTGTGGTTGTTACTAATTTCGAATCTTGTCCTCCACTAATAATCGAAAAACAAACTTCTTTATCCTTTGAACTAATGCCTCCAGGGCATTTTTGAGTATATTCTTGAGGAGTAGATGAATTGAATAATGAATCAATATCCAAATTAATGGTTTCTCCTTGCTTTTTATCTGCATTTGGATTGAACAAATTAAATACAAAATTATTTATATTTTTCTCTGAAAACATATCACATTTTTTCTTATCTGATTCAGGATCATAAAATGGATTTTGCAGATTCATAATTTTACAAGTATTTAAATTTCTTGTAGGATTTAAAGGATGAAATTTATTAACTAATTGAAATGTATCAAAGTTTACGACACATGAATAGCCGTCTATTGAAGCAGTAAGAATAATACCGTTTTTAGAGTCTATATCAAAATCCATAATCACATCATTATGGAATTTTATTTCAGTTATTAATTTTCCATTGTTGAAATTTATCAATTCTAAGAAGCCATCCTCACGACTTACTAAAAGACATTTATTTAAGCTACTGAACTTTGCTTGCATATATTTTGTTTCTTGTGATTTACATTCTATATATTTAAAAAGTTCAAGTCTTTGAGCTGTATCATTATTAGTCAAATCTATAATTATTGGAGCAGCATCAATATTAGATTTTGTATTTAAAGTACAGCAATTAGATTTTTCGAGCTGAATCTTCTTAAAGCTGTTTGTTATACTTCCATTATTTAAATTGGTGTTATAAGAATTAACCTTGTAATTAGGATTTGCATTTTGATTATTACTTGTGTTCATATTATTGTTGCTAATTTTTGTATCTTTTTTTGTAATTCCACTGCTAGGCAAATGACTCCCTAAATTACTAAAACTTGCAAAATTAATATTACTTTGTTGTTTTTTACTATTCGCTTTAAAGCTATCAAAAAAATCATCATTACTAGTAATTTCGGTATTATTTACGGACGTATTCATATTTCCAGCTGAATCTTCAAATGCTACATTATTTTGCGCTTGTGCCAGCAAATTAGTTGTTGCAAGGTTAATTATATCTTGAAATTTATATACGCAGATAAATGATTTAGATTTTTTCATTCGACTTGCGTATAAAATCATAATTAGATAGTCATTCAATGTTAAATCAATTGACTTTATGCAAAAAGTTGGATCTTGCTCTAGTTTTACTAAAAGCAGACATGAATTGATTTCCCAAATGTATATGCTTCCAGTATTATCACCAGTAATCATGTATTTCATATCACATGTAAGAGTTATTTTGTTGACTGCTGCTGAATGAATAAATGTGTTTATTTTTTCTCCTGTATCAGTTTTCCACATTATAACATTTCTATCATTACTTGCAGTAAATACAACATCGCCTTTAGGAGTAAATTTAATATCTTTTATTGGTCTGGAATGCCCTTGGAGAACAAGAGGCTTCATATTTTTCAAATTTTTTTATTATATAATTTAATTATTGACTTTTAAAATGAAATAATTTAAAAATTTTTTCAATTGAATAGAATTCTTTACTAACCAATTATATATTCCTTTAAATTTTTTATTTTTCTTAAATTCAAAATTGCGAATATTTTACAGCAAATCAATTAATGGGGATTGGG
>Ga0194116_10007298_pt1 | contig 11490 bp, 4 predicted proteins | sample TA2MahsurfametaG_4_FD_148617 | JGI IMG/M metagenome (GOLD analysis project Ga0194116, IMG submission 148617) | Freshwater microbial communities from Lake Tanganyika, Tanzania - TA2015008 Mahale S9 surface | ecosystem: Environmental > Aquatic > Freshwater > Lake | place: Tanzania: Lake Tanganyika... | reverse complement strand
CCCAATCCCCAATCCCCATTTAATGTAAAGAAATTAGGATATTTAATTTCCATTTGATTTTTTATAATCATTTTTATATTTAACATCAATATTATTTAATTATAATTTTTTTTCTAAATTATTATTTAAATGAAGTTTTAATTTATAAAAATAATAAAAATGGAAACTAAAGCTAACATTTTTGAAGAAGACAAAGTATTTTTAGCTGAGGAAAATACTGGGGATGGATTCAATATAGTTTATACTTTTTTTGCTGATGGAAATTTTGAAATGAATTGCACTGAAGAAAAAGATACTTTAAAAATATATGGAACTTACCAAATAGAAAATGAAAAAAATGATTGCAAAGTTCAAATTAATCATTATCAGCTGAATAATGATGTTAAGACAGAATTCCAAAAAGATATTAAAACGTGTATTAGTCATTATGGATTTCTACAAATTGATTATGGAACAGATCCTGCATTTCTCATACGTGAAATTTATCCGCTACCCAAATTATTTAATCATGATAAAATATTTGGACACGAAGAGAATAAATGTAAAGATTTTCACATTACATATTATTATTATGCTGATGGAAAATTTGAAATGACCTATTCTAATTCTAAAGATATGATTAGACTATTTGGAACTTACGAAAATAGTTCTTACGATAGACAAAGCAGCAATATTTTCATTACTCAAGTTCAATGTAATGATGAATCTAAAAGAGAATATGATAAAAAATTCTATACTATATTCTCAGAAGATGGAAAATGTAAGACTTATGAGGCAGAGAATATATTAAGAGAAAATTATTCTTATCCTAAGACTTTTAATGAAGAGAGAATATTTAAAGATGATTTATATGATTATAAAATTACCCACACTTTGTTTACCAATGGAAAATTAGAAATACTCATGATTAGACCAAAATACATTATGAAGCTTCATGGAACATATGAAAGACATCCTCATAATATAGATCAAGTGAAATTGATCATTTCAAATTCTCAACTCAATGATGAACCCATAAAAGAATCCTTAATAAATATAACTTTATATTTAGATGAAAATAGAATAAGATGTTACGGATTGAATAATATATTCGAATTTCATCCATTTCCTAAGACATTCGACGAAGATAAAATTGCTATCGGAAAAAAATACAAAGAATTTGAACCCATATACAGCTACTTTGCAGATGGAAATTTGGAAATTACCATATCCGGTACTGTAGAAGATAAATTATTATCTATGAAATTTTTTGGTACATACCAAAGAAATTCAGATGATTATGATGATTATAGAATTATTATCACTCAATTTCAGCTCGATGATGAACCTAAGAAGGAATATGTCTTTGAAGCTTGTACATCTTTTTATTCTGATGGAAGTGTAGGTTGCGGTTATGGGAATAATGGTCTCAAAGATATGATATTCAGTAATTATTCATATCCAAAACTTTTTGAAAAGGATAGAATTTTTGCCAATGAAAATAATTACTATAAGGATTTCAAATTTACATGTACATTTTATGCTAATGGAAACTTTGAATTGACTATGTCGAAAACAAATATAGTTTTGAAGCTTTTTGGAACATACCAAAGAAACTCTGATAATTTAAAACGATGTGATTTCATAGTTACTCGTTATCAGTTTAATGATGATCAAGAAATTGAATATCATTATGAATTTGATGCTTGGTTTGATAATTTAGAAGATAATGATGGAAAGATTGATTGTTATAGTTTAGATAGACTATTGGGTGATCTTGTTCCTATTCCAAAGACATTTGAGGAAGATATTATAATTTCAAGTGAAAACAACAGAGAAGGATATTTTGATACTGTTTACACTTTTTATGCAAATGGAAATTTCGAAATATTATTAGTACAACCTAAATGTAAATTAAGGCTATCTGGGACATATGAAAGAGATTCAACAGATAAACTTAGATGTAAAATTTTACTTACAAACTTCCAGCTTGACGAAAATTCTAATAATGAATATATTGCTGATTTCAATATTTACTGGCAAGAGGAAAAAGTAGCATTTAGTAAAACTAATATTAGCAATTATGTATTTGAGATTTTCAAGATTTGTAACTTGAATTTGGATATATCCTCTCTGGTTAAAGGACAAGCCTTTAATAAAATCATACAAGCATCCAATCGTTATTACATTGGGGGTAGCAGATGCAGTTATAATAGTGAGGATCTTCTTGCATATTTCTATCCAGATGGTTCTGTTACAATTAAGTCCCATACAGAAGATTACGAAGATTGGGGAACAGACTATGATACTAAGGTATACTCTAAAGATTATTTAGCCAGTGGAATATACCAATTTTTGGAAAAAACATCTGAAAATGAAATATTGGTAACTATTTCAATAGATTCACCAAAAGAATATGCTGATAAAGTTATAGAAGCTAAAATAAATTCTGATTCATTTATGATGTTTATTAAAGCAGAGAAATTTATAAATCAAAAATTTTACTATTAAAATTTGATTTTCTTATAATTATAAATAAGATTAATAGCTATCTTTTTGAATAAAACTTTGATTTTTTCTTTATATATTTTTCTATAATGAATAAAACGGATAAATGTGCCCCCGTTTTGATATATAATATAAGAATAGATTTTATTAATTTTGTTAAAAGAATTTTATAGAAAATGAATAAATATAAAGTATAATAATTATTTCTGATTTTGAATAAAATAAATTACTTAATTTCACACAATATCAAAATCGAGGGTAAGATAAGTAATTAAAGTGAATAATTTCTATTTTTTTAATAGATACTCTTCAAGATCCTTTAGATGATATAATTATGAAAGATCTTCTCCCTCCCAGCAGAAACCTTTAACTCAATAAAAATAAGGCTTATATTTAACAATTATTTTAAAAAAATACATTCCATACTGGAAGATACAAAGGGAGCACTTTACAAGACAAGGAAGGTTAGAGAATTATGATTTAATTGTACCAATAAATAACTTTGATAGCATCGTAAAATAGCAAATTAATAATTTTAAATTCTTAATCGAGTAACCTAAAAAGAAAAATTCATTTGCAAACTTCGATTTGCTTATTTTTCTTTAGATTGAAGGAAATCCTGGAAATATATACCATATTTTCATAAGAGATTAAGTTTATAGAGGAGCTTTTTCAATTGTTTGTGCAAATATTTTAAAAGCTTTAAAGGTCATTACGCATTTTTAACTTTTAAATTTAAATTTTCAAAAATTATTAGAACATAAATAAATTTCAAAAAATTCAATAAATATGGTAAGAAGAATTTATTAAAATTTAATATTTTAGAAAATTTTTTAAATACCTTATATACTAGCTAGCTATTGAAATCAAAATGATATTTAAGCCCTTTTAAATTAAAAACTTTTGAAAAATTTTTTTAAAAATAATAAATTATTATACCTGTTTTTACTGAATATCTTTGGAGATTATAAAAAATTTACTATCAATGAGGAAAGAAAATATCAATTCTTGATAAGAAGCTACCAAAAATTTTTAATAAAGACTTATCTAAAAAAAATTATTGGAAGTAGATTAGTTTCATGTTAATTAATTACTTGAATTATTATTAAAAATCTTTTTTTTTAAAAACTTTCCTTCTTTTATTTTGATTGTCATTAAGAATACTTATTTCTATAAGCTTAAGAAATAATATTTTTAGGTTATTTTATAAAATTAAAATAATTAAATGATTTCGTGATTTTTTAAATTCAAAATTAATATTATTTAATTATTTATTCATTCATTAATTTTGACAAATTAAAAAAATATTAATATCATTTAAATAAAGACATTTATTCAATGTTTATATTTTTTTTATTTTGAAAAATTTAATTCTCAATTTTATTTTATTTTTTTTAAATTTTCTATATACTACTCAAGAAAGAGATAATATAGAAAATTTTTCCATTATTTGATAAATGCTCTATTATCAAACATATCAGAATCATCTATTAAAAATCCAATAATTTCATTAATGAAAATTTATCAAATTAATTTACAACAGAAAAGTTTCTTTGAAAAACTCATTATTGATAAAATAAATTTAATTTTAAAACAATGTAAATTTATTTTTTAACTCTATATATTCAGAAGTTGCTACTAATAGGAATAAATGACAATAAAAAAATATAACTTCCTTTGAATTTTAAATAATATTAGTACAAATTGCAGATGCCAAAAAAGGTAATTCAGAAATTTTCAAATTCATAACAAAATTTATAAGCATAAAGTAGTGGCTGAAAATATCTCTAAATAAAATTAAAAATATTCCTATCTAAATATTAGATAGAAATACAAACTTTAAATCTTTTCCCGCTTATTTTTTAAAAGTCTTTTTTTAATTAATATTAATATTTTTGTTTAAAAAAGTTAGCTCAGTGCATATTTAACGTGCCTTTTATATAAAGATTTAACTTATTAAATGACTATACTTCATCATTATTTAATTTAATACGTATTTTTTAGAAAAAAAATGTAAATAAGTTTTCAATTTTAATGTTGCATAAAAGTTAAATTTCTGGGGACATTATAAACACTATTATATGTTTTTTTTCTTATGAAATGTCTTTTGAATACTTTATAGAAGCTATCAAATAGCTGAAATATAAAATATTTTTATATAAGTATGAATTATTTTTTTTTAAAATGAATAAAGGTAATATCCCCAATTAAAATAAAATCGCATAGGAAAGGGCTAATTCACTAAATCTATGATCGACATGAAAATTAAAACAAAATTTAGCAAAGCAATTAGAAATTGATTTTATTTTTATTAATAATTTCAATAATTAGTAAGATAAAAGAAAATAAATAGAAATTTTGTAAAAATAAAAAAAAAAAATTTAACCTTTTCAACAAATTAACATTTAGTAGGAAATTCCTTCAAGTTAATTTCGATACTTTTATGGAATTTTAAGAAAATAAACTTTGTATCGCTTAGATAATGATTGATATTCAATTTATTTTAAATTTCGATTGAATCAAAGTAAAATGATCGAAATATTAAATATTTTTGAACGAAAAATTCATTTTTTTTATTGATATTTCTTTAGGATGATCCTATAAAAAAATTAATCAAAATTTAAAATACATACTTTTTATTAACTTATTTAAGATATTAAATACAAATAAAATTTTGAAAATTATTCTTTATTGATCAAATATATAAATTGTAATTATGAAATTACTTGAAAAATTAATAATTTTTTTTTATAAATAATAAAAAATAATAATTGAAAATAAAATGTTTACTCAGGTTTCTGGACAAGCAATCATAAGCTTAGGATCTTCACAGCGCATGTTGGAAAAGTCTACGACGAGAAAAAAAGCAAATGAAATATATTCACAAGAAATTAAAAGTTTTAATGATGATGAAAATTTTAACAGAAACACTAATATCAATTTGATTTCGTCCGAAAATAAAGGCAGTTTTAGAAAAAGAAATGATTCCTATTCTGAGGAATTATTAGAAAAAATAAATAAAAAAAACAAAAAACTTAAGAGATTAGACAATAAAGAACAATACAGATTGAAATTCGACCTATTTATAACAATTACTTCTCTTTCAGCTAATTTTATTTTTTTTCTCTTATATGCTATTGAAACCTTTTATGATAAGATAGATATTAATCAGGAGCCACTTAAGACATTGATATTTGTGGAATTTATTATTAATTTTTATTTTGTTTTTGAATATTTTATTTTTTGTTATAATTATCCAGGAAATAAATTAAAATACATCTTTAGTTTATTTCCTTTAATTGATAAAGCTTCTATCGCTTCTGTTTTTCTCAATTTCTTTTTAACTGAATCAAATACCAATTTTGCATTTATAAGGATAATGAGGTTTTTGAGATTAGCGAAAAGGATTCGAACGATCACCAACCTGTCAAATATCATAAAAAAGATTAGCTCAAACTCAGAAATATCACAAATTGTAGATCCTGTAAAAATGCAATTTATAACAATGGTATCCACTTTATTTGTTTATTTTTTAATTGGATCTGGAGTCACTTTGACTATTCAAGACTTTTTTGAAAATAGTTTTAGTATGCCTGGATTAAACTTTATAGATAGTTTATACTTTATCATTATAAGCTCAACATCAGTCGGTTATGGTGATATTTGTCCACAAGGGAAAGTCGCAAGAGTTGTCGCCATTTTTTCTATTATTTTCTTCATTTATATAATATCCGATCAAATAGGAAAAATGATTAATACTCTATCAACATGGGGTTCAGGAATTACAGAATTCGAGTCAGAAGATCATATAATTATTTTTTCAAACTCCATAACTGATATAAAAATTTTCGTAGAGAGAATAAAGGAAAAGACACCTAAAAGGCCTATTTTAATTGTATCAGAGTCTGATATGAACATTTCAAGTCTAAATGATGATGAAGACAATTCTAGATGTTCTTTACTAATATCCAACTTTCAAGATGAGTATTTGATTCAAAGAGCAAAAATAAATTGTGCGAAAGATTTATTTTTTTTTTCAAATTTTGATTTCGATCCTGAAGACTTAAACGATTCAAAAATTAATAATAAGAAAAAATATATTAAAAATATTGAAACTATGTTATTTTTGAGGTTAATAAATTTTCGTAAAATTAACCCAGACCTTTGTATATATATTTTTTCGATAAACTTCGAAAATTTTTGTTTTAAATTTCCCTCAATAGAAAACATGGGAAATGAAATTGCAAAATTTGGTTCTAAAAAATTGGATTTAGGAAAGAATAAGAGTTTAACAAAAATAAACAAAAATACAGTTTATTATAATTTAAATGAAAAAGAAACTAATAATCCAACAAAAGAAAAAAATAAACAAATGAAAAAAGATTGGAAAGAAGTTCAAAAAACATATAAGAACTTTATTAGAACACAAAGCATAAAGTTAAAAGATCAAAATTATGACTTAAAAGATTATTCTTCTATAAAAAAGTTTTTTTCTTTGCGGAAAATTAAAAATTCAATTTTAGCGAAATCTTCAATAAATCCAGGATTTTTAACCTTTATTCAAAATTTATTTTTCAAACCAAAAATCAGGCTTGCTTCTCTTGATAATTGCTTTAAAAGGCATAAAAACACTATTCTTGAAGAGTATCATAATAGCAGTTTTAACGACATAATCATAAAAGAGTTACCTAAAGAATTTGAAAATTGTACTTTTAATGACTTTGTTAAAGCAATCTATTTTTCAAGTATTTATGATTACAGTAAAACATATACTAATAATAAAATAAATTATAAATTTCCCATTTTAGTGATAGGAGTGATAAAGAGGAAGGATATTAAACTTCAGCATTTTGAAAGTAATGAAAGATTATATCTTTTCCCTAAAAACATGGTTTTGGAAAAGGATTGCAGGATTGTTTGTATTGCTAATAAATTTAACAATAATATGGATTATATTTTTGGGAATAATAGTAAAACCATACAAAATGAATCTTATAAAAAAGTCTCAAAAACAATCGAATATTATGATAAAAGTAATGATTATATTTCTTCCTCTTCAAATGACAGTAACGATAAAGATATTCAGGACAATGAAAAGAGTGGTTTTATAGATTCTAATAATAATATGATTGGTACACACGGATTGAATGAATATTATGATGACTGGGAGATAGAAAAATTAGAAAAAAATAGTAAGAATATTGAATATGATGAAGATGAAGATTCAAATTTAGATGAAGTTAATGGAGGAAATAATAATTATACAAATAAAAACCAAATTAAAAATATGAAATATAATTGCCTTGAAAAAAACCATTATGAATTCAATATACAATCAGATATGGATATACCTTTAGAGAGTTCAATCAATAATAAATTTAAGGAAAACTTGTCAAAGAGTAATATTATATATCCCTTTGAATATAATAATAAAATTAAAGATTATTCAATTTTGGATGTTAAAGATACATTTATTCATGAAGAGCAAAAAGATAATAATATTAATCTTCTTCAAAATTCTTACTTGAATCAAAATATTAAAAACCTTCATTTTTATAATTGTAACACTGAATTAAATCATGAGAAAAAGCAATCTTTGACAAGTAAAGACTTTGAAACACCAAGAAAATATAATGAAAATACTGAAAACATTAATATCGAAGATTTATTTAGTCTAAAAAAAACTCTATTCAATAAAGAAAATAAAAATTTTATAGAAAATATAGACAAAAACATAATAAAAGAAGATTTAAATTTTAATCATGCGAAAGCTGATATAATGAAAAAAAACAATTTAATAGAGAAAAATGTCTTATCTTTTACACTTCAAAAGACTGAAATTGATAATAAAATAATTAATAATCAATCGAAAAAAAAACTATCAATTTTGATTAATGATATAAACTTTGAAAATAAGATGAATATGAAAAGTAAACTTAATTCAACAAAAAATAATTCAATTTTTAATTTCTATCCTGTAAATCACAATGATAATTTTACCAATCCTATAAATAATACTCCAAATAATCATGAAAGATTTTCACAAATGTTCATTTATAATCTTAAACATAATAAAAGAAAATCTCTTTATAGCCACCAGAACAAAGTTGCAAAGTCATTATCTAAAAGCATGATGGAAAAAAATTCTTATTCGAGCTTTTTTAATTGTTTAAAAAAATATTTAACTTTAGATCCAAATGAAGGAATATCAAATGAAAATTCCAGTACGAATACGACTGGATGCATAAAAGACACCAAGGGTAAAATATTTATACAATAAAATTTACATTAAATCATAGATAAAGAAAATCAATCGAATCCACAAAATGATAATAAAAATATAGATCTCAAAACTTCAAATAAGAATAGCCTCTCACTTGAATTTGATAAAAATTTTCATGAATTACTTTTGATAAATAATAATAAAATTAGCTTTAATTACAGAGAGCTAAACACTTCAAAAACCAACGATTTAAAAAAATCAGAAAATATTTCTGATAATAAAAAATCAATTATTAACCTCAACAATTTGATAAGCGAAAATAATAATAAATATATCTTTGATAATATCTCCAAAGATGATCATTCTAAAAAAAAATATAATAAAGCTTACTCAATTAATTTCAAAGAAAATTTTTATCAAATTTCTCTTAATTCAGAGGGAAATAAAGAAAAATATTTGGAAGATAAAAGATTTATTCGATTAGCTTCTCAAGTTATAGATAAAATGAATTTTAAAAATAATCTAAATATAAAGCTTACAAAATCTTTGACAGATATTATCACTCACAACCTCGAAAATATAGATTTAAAATTTCTTTTTGATTTTCAAATAAACGTTCCATTAAAGAGTCATTTTCCAGTTCTTAAAACTAAAATTTCTCAAATTTGGTATGATTTAATACTAAATGATTTAAAATACTTTAAACTTCAAAAAAAAGAATTTATTAAACCTATCAAAAAAAATGAAAATAGATCAATTAATGCTAGATTAGAAAATTCAAGTGAATATGATTATATAGGATTTAAAGAATTCAGTAGAATTTTTTTTAAAAAATTACATAAAAAAACAGGCAATAAGTTTGACACCTTTAAATCTAATTCCAAAAAGGATTCTTGCAAAAAAGATTCGTTTGAAGAAAGAATTTTTAATTTACAGTATGATAAGAATTTTAAAATTGATTTCGAGAGATATATTTTAATAATTGGATTTGATATATTTGATCAAGAATTACTCGATAAATTATCATTTCATTATAACAACACAAAAATATTAATTACAGGAGATTTTTATTTTTCCAAAAAAGAAGAAATTAGAAAATTTTTTCATAAATATAAAAATTTATATTTAGCTGTAGTTGATTTATATGATCCAAGAGAATTGGAGAAATTAAATTTAAATAAAGTACTTAAATGTTTTCTACTTCTCAAAAATTTTGATAATAGAGTTAAATCAGATTTGGTAAATTTACAGCTTATAAATTACTTCAATTATAACTATAATTTTGATATTTACATTGAGCAGATATCCGATCTTGGAAACTTCTTTCTAGGCTTTACGCCTAAATTTAACAACAGCACTATAAAAGATCCGTATTATCATCCCCTTTATATGTCAGGAAAGATATTTTACATCTCTCAATTAAAAGAAATATGCGCTGCAAGCTACATGTATGAGCAATTAACTGAAGCTTGGCTAAGTCTTATAAATTGTGGTTATCCTAATAAGAATTTATCTTTAAAAGGATCCAATCCTAACATAATTACAATTGAAATTCCCAAAATCTATTATAACAAAGAATACATATATTTAGTAAAAGATTTGTTTTTATATGAAGATATTTCTTGTATACCTCTCGGATTATATTATACTTCTCCATTTGAAATTAAAAATGCAAAGAAAAATAAAAATAAAAACTTGGAAAATTCTTTTAGTCAAGATATAAGAGAAACCGAAAAAACAACTATAATTAATTGTAAGTTAAATTACAAATAAACTTTAAATTGTTATTGTTTTTAAATTTTATTATACCTTTTTAATTCTTTATTTTTTATAGTTGAACGTTTAAATTTTAAATTCCTCACTTACTTTTTAATTTTTTATTAAAATAAAATAGCAACTACAGAAAAAAGCACAATAAATAAAACTGAAAAGAATATTATTGATTATAATCTTTATAATGAAGATTTAGATAAAATGCTTGATTATATTAGTAATTTGAAAGATAATACTCCAAATAAAAATCTGTATTTAAATGAAATATATATGTTTTGTATCCCAACTTCAACTTTTATAACTAATCCCAAGCCTGATCTGAAGATTAATCCTGGTTCAAAATTAATGTTATTAATAGATAAGTTCGAGGATTTAAATGAAAAAAAAAATGAAAATAATAATTTTGTCAATTTTATTTCAAACGAAAATCTTGACGATAAAAAAGCGAATGATGAAAAAAACAAATTTCATGCAAAGGAGAGAAAAAAGAAAGAGATCGATGAAATTCTTTGTAACATCAGAGAAATTTATCACAAGATCATAGATAAAAAAGAGTTTTAATATTAATCATATATTTTATTATTTAATTTTTTCAAGTTAGAAAACTGTTATATTATCAAATTTGAGTAATTTTATATTTAAAATAAATTATGAAAAAATTTCATAAAATTTATGGTTAATTGAAAAAGATAATTTTAATATAATATATTTTTAAATCAAAATTTCAAAAAGATATTTCAACCTCATTAGAAATATTTGATAATTATAAATTTATTAAATTAATACATTTTAAAGTTACATCGCGGGTATTAATTACGGACTATGATCGATAAATAAAACAAAAATTGAGTATTTTCAGTTATTTTGAATGATAAAACATTTAATTAAATTAAGTTTTTGTTGGTAGAATTAAAGAATTAAACGGAAGTTTTACTTCTATCTATTAAATATTAATTAAATTTAAAATTATTCATTTTTTTTAAATTTTTAATCAATATTTAATAGAT
>Ga0194116_10007293_pt1 | contig 11494 bp, 11 predicted proteins | sample TA2MahsurfametaG_4_FD_148617 | JGI IMG/M metagenome (GOLD analysis project Ga0194116, IMG submission 148617) | Freshwater microbial communities from Lake Tanganyika, Tanzania - TA2015008 Mahale S9 surface | ecosystem: Environmental > Aquatic > Freshwater > Lake | place: Tanzania: Lake... | reverse complement strand
CGATTGACTTCGAAATTGTCTGGCAAGTAATCCTGAAACCTTCAGGCAATGCAATTCAGGCGTAAACCCAGTGGGTTGTGAGGGATTCGAACCCCCGACCCGGTGATTAAGAGTTAACGGAAGTAAGGTCTTACGCACTACTAATCGCACACACTACCGCATCTAATAAGCCTAGTAAACGCTCAGTTGTCGAGTCAGGCATTGAAATGACTATCCGCGTTGCTATCCGGTTGCTACCCGCTCAGTTTGTCAGTGGCATCTGATAATTTCTTGAGTATGGAAAACTTACAAGGTTTTGAGGGCTTATCAGCCTTAGAGGAATCTGCCGTCCGACTCCATGAAATCTATAAATCCTTGATGACTGGAGGATTTACTCAAGACGAGGCACTTACGCTAATAGCCAAGGTGACCAAACAGAATAAGGAAAAGTAGATTTCAGTTATCAAGAAAAGGAAGAGTAAATCGATAATTAATTAGACTTAGTGAATCTGAATCTAGTTTCCAAGTTACTACTCTCATGTTCAGATGACCCCTCTTATATCAAAGTGTTCGAATGACATACATGAGCTAACTTGGGATGTAGTCGGCTGCGTTGTTGCATCTATTTACACGGTAGTTATTGCAACTTAAGAATGCCGCATAAGGTTTGCCTGCTTTGCTTATTCCAGCCGGTTTGAGCACTAATGTTCCACCGCAACCTGGGCGGTCACAAGCATCACCTATCTTTGGTTGTTTGCCAGGTGCGTAAGTCTTCACTGGCCTTCCCTTATACACTCTTTTGTTTTGATATTCGTCGATAATACTCTGTGCAAAATCTGGAGAATCAATGCGGACCATAATTTCAGTAGAGTTTTTATGGGAAAGTATGTTTAAGGACCCTAACCAAACAACTCGCTGGTCAAAAACTGCCAATTTTTCATGCATTCTGGATACTGGTCTTAACTCCTGAAAAACTGTCTCTAAACTAGTATGAATTTGCCCTGAATTTGTGCCGGAATCTTTTTCGTTTACGGGTTTTGTAAAGGCAACTATTTCGACCTCCTTGGCCCTTAAGTCTCTAAAGGTTTGCATCCATCGCTCTGTACCCTCCAAGGTTGTAAAAGGACTTGCAAGAAAAACTTTTGACTTAACATTTCTTAGGTCTTTTTCAAATTCTCTATAGAATCTTTCTCCCGTGAACCAGGCAATAGACCCAGTGCTTGACTTAGGCTTACTCTTCGAAGTCAGCAAAAGCTCTTCATTAATAATCGTTTTAGCCTCAATTATCTTCATGCCTTTTTTCTTCATCTTTTCTACAAGTTGAGAAATTAATGCACCTTTATTCTGTTCAAGGGTCGACATTTCTCCAACAACTATTACGTGTTGCCTAGCCCTACTGATTGCAACATTCCACATTGCATTCTCAGGGGCTAATGGGTCGGGGTGACCAACAAAATTACCTAAACTTGGTTCAGCTACTGAAGCTACTTTTGTCAGGTCAATAATCATCAAATCTCTCTCGTTGCCCTGAAATCGATGTACCGTGCTAACACCACCTTTAACGTGCTTTTCGGGGTCCGCAACTATCAAGTTTTGGATGAAGCTAGATTGTTTAGCATATGGGGCAACAACTCCAAAGGATTTCCTAGCTGTTGAGCGAAGTTCCCAACCATCATTAAATAATCGGTCAGCTATTGCTTGCACAGTCAGAGCGTGCATCAAGTTTCTGCAGGACCGACCATTTACTTTTGAAGACTCCGGCTCCAATGTCTTTGTATCAAAGAAAATAAATGTTTCGTTACCCCAAGGAGTCGACTTATCACTCTTTTCCGCCACGGTCCTTAGGGTATGTTCTGGGTAAAAAGTCTCTGAGATTAGGTCAGATATTGGTTCCCTCATTCGATACTGGTCACGAAGAGCAATTAGCTCAGTACTCTTTTCTCCGGTCTTAGATTTGGAAACTATGCCAGATTTTATGAATGCATTGTCCGTTAAAAGGTCTCGCATCTTTTTTTCCAGAATAGAGGAGGGAGTTTCATTATCTGTTCCGTCCTGGCCTACCCTCACGATTGGTGGTAACTGCCGGAAATCACCTGCGACAACAATTCTTGACTGAGATAAGGTAGCGGCACAAAAGTAAAGTGGTAATTGAAGCATCGAGACTTCATCCACTACAACACAGTCAAATTTCATATTGAGAATTTCTTTATCTAGCAGAGGCCTATAAGCAGTGCATGCAATAACCTTCGCTCGTTGCATTATTTCAGTTCGCTTTTTGCTGATTTCTTCTTGAATGTCCTCAATGACTTTCTCATCTGTAACTATCTCAGCACGTAAAGTATCCATCTCACTCTTTATCTTCGCTCCATCAGGGTGCTTCGCAAGCCAAGCTTTGGATTCAGCAGCATCATTATCAATTGCAATAATTTCTGACTCAATAATGTCAATTTCTGAAGTTAATCTAGAAATTGCCTTTTCGGCCTGCTCTCTTTTTGATTTGCTAGTGTTTATATCTACTCGTATCGCCCCTGGGTTACGGGTTTTAGAAAACATCCTTACAAGTCCATTTTTTGCATTTGAATTAGCAAGCTCATTTTCTAGCTCAGATAAACGCCGTTTAAGCTCCGGTACATCACTCTTCGCTTTCTTTAAATCTAGCCTCAGATTATTAACCTTTTCCCGAGCCCCTGTAGAACCTAAAGATTTTTCATAATGCCGGTCATACTCCCTTTGTGTCTCCTGAAGGTCACTTACTTTGTTCTTCTTTTTTCCCAAAGCAGACGAGATAGCCTCTATTCTTTTTCGCAAAGGGACCACTTCAATCTCAAATAGGCTATCTAAGTCAATATTTGGGGAATACTTTTTTATTAGTTCAGGCTTGACCATGGTTCCGAGGCGAAGCATCTCGCCACCATTCAATTTACTCACCTCGCTATATCGGTCTAGACATCTCTCAAGTGCAGTGTCTAGGGCAAGATTCGTATTCGAAACTAAAAGAACTTTTTGGCCTGCACTTGCAAGTGCTGCCACTATCGAGCCCATTGTTGTAGTTTTTCCGGTTCCTGGTGGACCCCAGATATATGTCACAGATTTAATTGCTACAACCCCTAGAGAGTCTCTTTGGAGTTGATTAAGTCCATCCATGAAGTTTTGATTAAGCGAAAGTGTTGCAACTTTAGGGTATTCAGCCAAGCCTATTGATGAGAGTGCAATTGTATTCTCAAATGGCTTTTCTCCACTCAGTATCGAAATCTGTTTTTCAAGAAGGAATAAGGGGTCACTTATTATTGTGCCCTTGGATACAGTCGCTCCTAGGTCATCATCTAGTTCAAAAATGAATTTTGCATTTATCTCTCCTAGATATCTTCCTTTTGATGTTTTTTCCCCTACCGAGAAAGTAACCTGAACTCCTTCGTCAGGCGGAGAGCCGGTTAATTCTTCAAATTCGTATACAAAAGAATTGCCTTTCTTGCGGGCTCTAACGCCCTCTGTAACTTCGTTGGCTCGCTCTCCAGAAGATGCTTTTCTGGCTATCTCCAATTCTTTCTTCAAAGCAGCTTCCATCTCCTGCTTAAGCGTTGCTGCACGAGTGGATAGTCCCATGTACTCACTTTATTTCTTATTACCCTTTATGTCACCAGGCTATCAGTCACTAGAAATTTCGAGTATTTCCATTCACTATCAAGATGGGTTAAGCCTAAAATCTCAATTCCTTGTTAATAACCCTATTACTCGCAGAATCACTAAGTCACAAATAGTTCACTACCTAAAAAAGGATTTAGTCCTAGATTATTTTTGTGACTCTACAGAGGTTCTTAGGTCTGCTAGCGACTTACCTGAATCTTTCACTTTCCATGCCATCCAACCATCCACGGGCTTGCCGCCATTTAGGTGCTTAGCTGCACCTGAGGGTGAGTTATGGAATTTTCCATCTTCAGTTTTCAAGGAACCATCTGACTGCACCACCGCAGTAAAAGTTGAATTTAGGACTCTTCTCTTCCAAACAAGAACTTGGCCTGAACTCAGCAAACCCTTGGTGATTAAGGTTTTCATACTCGTCATCTTGATTTCCTCTCCTGGTGAACGCTAAGAGAATACCCTCAAATGAGGTCTTCGAGGTAACCCCTGCCCAACCACGCGAGATTCCAAATGTAATCTATCGTTTCGTAGGCAGCCTTCAACGGTAATTTGGTGGTTTTCCAACCTTGACCATCAGTAATCCAAACGAACTTCACATCTTTTACGTTTAGCTGTTCAGCTAACTTCTGGTACTCACCTGCAGTAGCCTTAAGTTTGCTGCCGCCCCCACCATAAAAATTCACTTCCATAATTATTAGTTTTTTGCCATTAGAAATAGCAAAATCGAATCGTCTTGTTGCCTTCTCCACAGGGATAACAAATCCCCACTTCCCTTTAATGTCAGCCTGACTAGCTTGAGGTATGTAATCCAAGTTCCTCTGCTTACAAAGCTTCTTGATGTAAGCCTCCACCACGGTTTCCATGCTGGTACCAGACCTATTCTTTCGGCCATTCGAATCTAGTCCTGCCTCAACACCAAGGACATAGTCGACAAGATTCTTTACTCCGTCTTTTTTAAACAAGCGGTCAAGGCCTGACTTAACAATAAATACATACACTTTTTCGCGTAATTCAGGGGTGATAGCAGGTTGTGAAAAATCGAAGACCGAGTCAGCCGCACCTAGGTCGTCTAGGTTCTCGACAATGGCAAAAGAGTTTGATGAGGCACCGTCCCTGACAATTAAGGATGGTAGCGCTTTTACGATATTCGGTTGCTCCTCGAGCAAACTATGTAGTTCATTCTTAAATTTATCTTTACCTAAAAGAACGTTCCATATATTTAAGTAGACTTCGTTCTGCTTAGTGTGTCTGAAGACTTTATCCCAGTTGACGAAGTAATCCCATAACTTCAACGATGGTCGAAGTGTTGAAAAAAAATCTTCAAAGCCCTGCGAGGAAGTACTTATTCCGTCCGCCACAATCCTAGGAGTAGTCTTCATGAGCCCGTTCTATTCTTCTATTAGTAAGGTCTATATACGATTTTTCTAAATCTATACCGATAAAACGTCTACCAGCCAAGACACTCGCAACACCCGTTGTCCCACTGCCACAGAAAGGGTCTAGAACCAAGTCATTTTCCTTTGTGCATAGTTCTATGAGTCTCCTAAGAAGTTCGTAGGGTTTTTGTGTCGGGTGAGCGCCATGAATTTTCTCTCTTTTGGGTGTCGTTGGTATCGACCAAACGGAGCGCATTTGTTTACCTTTTCGATAAATGAGGTCATTCTCAACGTGCCAGTTCCGCGAGCCTTGGTAGTTGAACGTGTGTTTGCTCTTTTTGCTTTTCGAAGCCCAGATTAGTGTTTCGTGACTGGCGGTGAAATTACGACCAGCGAGCGCTGGCGCACCATTGGGCTTAAACCATGTAATGTCATTAATAATGCGATATTCATTTTTTTGGAGCAAAAATCCACATTTGTAAATACTGTGATAGGTGCCCGAGATAACTATGGATGCATTTGTCTTAAGTATTCTCTGACACTCTGCTATCCACCTTTCGTGGAACGCGATTTCCTTGTCAAAACCCTTGCTCTTATCCCACTCACCTTTATTTACGGACACCGCCTTACCTGAGTGCACTGTAAACCCATCATTCGACAAGAAGTAGGGTGGGTCTGCGAAAATAAAGTCAATGCTCTCGGAATCTATGTCCTGCAGTATAGAAATTGCGTCGCCAGTTCTTAAATCAATCTTCTTAGGGCTCATGAGAAATTTGTTATCACTAACTCTTTTACTGTTCCACGACCAGAACTGGTCGCACTGACCATTCTTGGCGCTTCAATTTCGAATTGATTATGCTCTTGATATATATCTCGTGTAACCTCAGTTGAAGAGTTAGAACAAACCGCAAAGACTCCCTTATTCTTCATTTCACTCATCAGATTTGATAGGCGCTTTTGGTCTTCAATTAAAAAACCATCTGCTTGATAGGACGTAAAACTCGCAGTTATATTGAGCGGGACATACGGAGGGTCAAAGTAGACAAGGTCGCCTTTTCTCGCCCTCTCCGTAGCGTCTGTGAAGTCTTTGTTTTCTATTGTTGCCCCAGCGAGCGCGATAGCAGCTTTCTTGAAATCCTCTCTACTTGGAACAGGTAAGTTTTTCTTTTGGCCAAATGGCACGTTAAAGTCGCCTTTTGAATTCTCTCTATAAAGTCCATTGAAACAAAGTTTATTTAAGCAATACGTAAGGACGGCTGACTCAGCTGAATCTTTAGATGAATTATTAAAACGCTCTCTCAAGGTATAAAAGTGAAGCTTCTTCGACTCCTCATCTAGGTTATTAAAGTTGGCCGCTTGTTCAGATATGCCATCAAAAAGCCGATCAACATCACTGCGTAAGTAAGAGTAAAAGCCGATCAAGCGAGAATTTAGGTCCGAAATGTGCGAACGATCGGGTGCAAGACTAAAAAACATCGCACCCCCACCGAGGAAAGGTTCGAAGTACGTTCCACGCCTCCAATCTGGTGGAAAGTAAGACTCAATAATTGGGGAGATATGTCTTTTCCCGCCAGCCCACTTCAATAAGGGTTTGGCTAATGAAGTGCCCTGTGTTGTACTCACTTGGAAATTCTATCTACTGCCTCGGACATAAGGGATTCAAAGCATGAGGCAACGGGTTATTTAATCCTTGCAAGGTCTTCTTACCTGATAACAAGATTGACATTAGTGTAGATGATTAATAGGTCCATGAGCATATGTATAGTCAATGTAATCGCCTCTATTACCGCTCTCCCGACGAGAATGGAACTCTGTTATCTGTTGCGGGGATATGTATCGGCTGTGGCCCACTTTGCAGCCTCGCATTTCTCCTCGAGATAGCCAGGCATGGACAGTGGAGGTTTTTACGCCAAGCATCCTCGCAACTTGGGCAGGGGTATAGGAGATTTGCTGGGGAATATTTTGATAGTTCATCAAATAATCATCCCGCACAATATTTAATCTGTAAGGCTTAAGGTTTGATATTTTTCTATTAAATAGGCTTATTACTGACTGTAGTTACACGAGAATTTATACTCTTTATTGCACATAAGCATAAGGCAGGGAGCGATTGGGATAAGAAGATATTTCCCTAGGGAAATATCTTTTCAAATTTAGAATAGACCAATCAAATGTAGAAATGCACGGCATACCTTCAAAGATTAATCTAGGGAAATATCTTCTTATAAATAATCTATTGGAAGTGTTTTTCTATAACCGCGACTTCGATAACCGCGCTATGGGCCTTCTAGAGGCCGCTAATGGGTACTCCGTGACCACGCTTTGGCTACTGTCTTGGAAACTAAGTAACACCTGGGTGTAACACCTGACTTATCCTTTAGATATCCATCACTTAAAGGGTGGGGGCGGGGTTATTTAATCTGCGCTCGCTCTATATATGTATAGACAGCCTGAAATTCTCTGTTACAGAAGTCAGAGGTAAGGTGCAGAATGAGGGAATGGCAGGGACCGGGGGCTTGGTGGTTTTCTGTAAGGGTCTGCGCTGCAATAACCCAGTCGCTAAAAAGGGACGTATTTGTGACAGTTGCTATTTAAAACTACCAGGTGGAAGAAAACCTTGCCCCAAATGCAAATCAATAATCCATATCAAGCAACGTGAATGTGCCCGCCATATGTTGGAGACAAAGGGAGGCGTGACAAGGAGATTTAGAGAACCAATCCCCAGCGCTGTTAAAAAAGCGGTTTATGAGCGAGACTCATACACCTGCGCCTTTTGCGGAATTATTGGAAATGGCTTGACTCATTCAGAAAGAGTAAAAAGTCTAGCGATTGACCATCTTGTTCCTGTAGCAGCAGGAGGAAAATCGGTTATAGAAAATCTCCGAGTCTTGTGCCGAAAGTGTAACCGCGAGAAGTGGCTCTATTGAATCAATCCTTAGTCAGCAGGCCTGGGCAAAGGTAGAGCAGTTGAGTAAAGTAGAGGAATGGGTGTTCCATTAACAAAGAAGCGTGCCGATAAGAATTTTATTGGCGCGGCGGGCGAACACTTGGTGCTCTCACGACTTTATGCTCGACGTGTTCTGGCGTCTCTAGCGCCTCCGAATACGCCTGAGGTGGATATTTTGGTAAATCCTATTGATGGTAATAATTCAAAATTGATACAGGTGAAGTCGACGGAGAGCAGCGGCAAGGACCGAGGTTGGTCGATGAGAGATGAACACTTGAGCCTCGTATCGCCAAAACTCTTTTATTGTTTCGTTGAACTTACTTTGAATCCGCAGAATGTCCAGAATGTCTATGTCATTCCCTCCGGAGTGGTGGCGCAGGTACTGAAAGAGGCCGACAAGGCATATATGAATAAACCTAAGCGAGATGGCTCAGCGCGAACTAAACACTCACGACGAATGTTAAAACCTAATTTTCTAGTAGATATCCCATCGGCCCCAGTGGGCTGGATGGGCACGTATCTCGAGCGATGGGACTTATTGAAGAATGACGAATGACATATCTGGAAAATTAGAGCAGGTTGATGTCCGTAAGGTTTGGGAACATGAAGCTAGAGACTTTAGCGCCTGGTTAGTCAAACCTGAAAATCTTGAAATACTTGGCGAGGCCATGGGTATTGAGCTTGAGCCCCTTGGTACTGAAGTAGAAATGGGAAGCTTCAATATAGATATTTTGTGTAGAGAACCTAATACCGGCGAGCGAGTAATTATTGAAAACCAATTGGAACAGACCGACCATGACCATCTTGGAAAACTCGTGACATATGCGGCTGGGCTGGATGCTAAATATCTAGTATGGATTGTAAAGGATGTTCGAGATGAACACCAAAAGGCTATTGATTGGCTTAATGAACATCTGGATGATGCAGTTTGTTGCTTCTTAATAAAGATTGAAGTTTGGAAGATTGGAGACTCGCCTCGAGCTCCTAGGTTTGACGTAATTACTGTAAAGAATAACTGGGCAGCAACAGTAAAAAGGACTGCTTCTGCAACCGAAGTGAGTTCTTTGAAATTAAAGCAACAGAAACTTTGGGAGAAGCTAGCACTTTACATAAAGTCTAAGGACTCGACTATTAAAATACAGACTCCAGGACCAAAGCACTGGCTTGATTTCAGTATAGGAAATTCGCTTTGTCACGTTTCACTCAGTATGAATACTCAAAAGAATACTTTTGCTGCTGGCGTGTATATAAATTCAGATAAAGAATTGTGGGAGCATTTTAAGAGTCATGCGAGCGAAATTGATGCCATCGTAGGAGAAGAAGTTAGGTGGTGGGAGGCATCAAAAGCTTCAGGAGGTGTAATTAACCTGCATGTAGAGGATGTTTTTGACCAAACTAAGGAAGAAGAGTATTTCCAATGGTTATACGAGGGTCTAGTTAATTTAAAAAAGGCGTTGATACCTTACGTAAAGAATTATAAAAATCTAAAATAATTAGCCATTCATAGTTGGCCTCAATTTATCCATCCCATAAACCGCACGTAACATCGATTCTTCAGTTGGAAAGACATAACTTCCCATAAGTGTCGATAACTGGCTGTGTCCCGAAAATGCCTGCAAAGTCCTAACGTCAGTTTGTTGTGCCATATTTGTGAATGCAGTTTTTCTTAATTGGTAGAGCTGATAATCAGGAAGACCAGCAGTTTTTAGTAACTTCTTAAATTCTATCCGGTCCTTCTTTTCATCAAGTTTTCCTCCTATTGAGTTTGGGAAAATCAAGTTCTCATTAGTAGTCCAATTCGCTTTATTCAATGCCTGGCAACGTTTGTGAGCCAGCAAGATTCTTATCTGAGACTCTGTCAGTGGAATAGTTCTTATTTGACCTTGTTTTACAGATTGATACTCGAGCGAACCTGTCGGACCCCTCTGCACCTGTCTTTCAATTGTTAAAGTTTTGTTTTCATAATTTATATCGTCCCATCTAAGACCGAGAACCTCTCCTGGTCTTAACCCAATCATCAAGCCAATCTCAATACGAGCATGGGTGTACGGATTCTTAATCGCTTCTAAGTAAATTCTTTTCCAATGCTCAAGAGGAATTGGTTTTGTAGGGACAGACCTAATGTTTGGTTTTCTTGCGTTGATTAAAGGATTTTTAGGCAGGTCACCCAGCCTAACTGCATCAGCGAAAGCGCAGGATAATGTTCTATGTACAAGGTTTAGAGTCCCACCTCCTATCTGGTTAGCAACCAATACTCCATAGAAATTTTCAATAGCCTTTGTTGTAAGGGCAGCGGCAACTTGTTTGCCGATGACAGGATTAATCTGATTTTTTATGCAGCTCTTATAGCTTTTATAGGTCGAGTGTTTGACCTGATTCTTATGAGACTCTATCCAGCCCATCAAAAAATCACTTACTGTCATTTTGGGATTTGTGGCGTAGGTATTTTCACCTAGCTGGCGAGCGCGTCTCTGTTCTCCAATCCAATCTTCTGCCTCAGCATATTTTGTAAAGTTCTTAGTTCGCAGCTTGCCATTCATATCTTTGATGGCAGCTTTCCAAACTTTCCGACCGTTAGGTTTTGTTATTTGATAGATACTGCCTCGACCATTGGCTCTCTTAGGCTTATTAGATACTTTTCTCGCTGGTTTAGGGGAGTCACTCACTTCTCTTACCTCTCGTTAAGAGTATTGCGTTACCCCCGGTGTCGAACTATTCGACTACCACAACACTTACATTTAGGAACTATTGCGCCAAGCGTCTTATTCCCAACTATTTGTGTTACTACCTCGTTACTACTCAAGAAAACCGGGAACATCTGATAGTCCTATCAGAGGCACTTTTACGTTCACTTACATGAACCTCTCAGTGGGTTGTGAGGGTTTCGAACCCCCGACCCGGTGATTAAGAGTTAACGGACTACCAAACCACCGCTATAGCTATGTTGCTTACCGATAGCGCCACCATTGCTAGCCAGGCGCTTCTGGGTAGTTTTGGTTTCTTTACATTGATGTAGCCGATGATCAATATGGCCACCAAGATATTGCTCTTTAACCAAATATTTACATTATCTATTGCTTCATATTGATCTGGATAGCTATCAACTAGGGAGTATCTAATTCCAACTAGGCCTAGCCCTGTTACTAGAGCAAGAAGGGCGGAGTGAAGTACTCCTTTATTGAGCTTTGATTGGGAGGCAAGAAGGCCGCCAAGGAGGCCTGCCATAGCGACGAAATGAAGGATTAGCAGCAGATCTCTCGTTATTTCCATGGCCTTAACTCTACCTATACCAATTCGTTATCTAAATGTCGTCGCTTTAAGCCCCCATCAGGCGTAGGTTCATATCCGTTCAAAGCCCATCGGGGGCTTTGGAGAATAGGAAGTTCGATGTCGAACGAAGTCAAAGAGAACGGCGTATCGCGACGCACGGTTCTCAAAGGCGCAGCCCTTGGCGGTATCGGTCTTGTTGGTGGAGGAACTCTTCTAACAAGTTGCGGTAGCGATGAGGCAAGCGGTCCAGTTACTTTCACAGCTAGAACAAATGATGAAACTG
>Ga0194116_10007292_pt1 | contig 11495 bp, 10 predicted proteins | sample TA2MahsurfametaG_4_FD_148617 | JGI IMG/M metagenome (GOLD analysis project Ga0194116, IMG submission 148617) | Freshwater microbial communities from Lake Tanganyika, Tanzania - TA2015008 Mahale S9 surface | ecosystem: Environmental > Aquatic > Freshwater > Lake | place: Tanzania: Lake... | reverse complement strand
CCTGGTGTCTTTGCTGCTGGTGATGTTTCCGACCCTCATTATCGTCAAGCAATAACTTCAGCTGGTTCTGGATGTATGGCTGCGTTAGATGTTGAAGCCTTTTTGACACAGCACGGACTTGCATAATGAAAAAAAATATCTCATTCACGCTTGAAAGCCCCTACACCCCAAGCGGCGACCAGCCGCAAGCGATCGAAAAACTTTATCAAGGCCTTCGAGATGGATTGAGATATCAAACTCTTCTTGGCGTAACAGGTTCAGGAAAGACCTTTACGATGGCGCAGGTTATTGCGAAATATCAAAAACCAACACTTATATTAGCGCCCAATAAAACTCTTGCTGCTCAGCTATATGGTGAGATGAAAGCTTTTTTCCCCAAGAACGCCGTAGAGTATTTTGTTTCATATTATGACTATTATCAGCCAGAGGCTTACGTTCCAAGTCGTGATTTATATATTGAAAAAGATGCAAGCATCAATGAGCAAATCGAACAAATGCGACTTTCCGCCACACGAGCGCTGTTCGAAAGAAATGATGTAATTATTGTTGCAACTGTTTCTGCAATATATGGTCTCGGCGATCCAGGCTCGTATTTCGATATGGCTTTCGATCTTGAATGTGGCATGATCATTACGCAGCGTTCCTTGATTATGAGACTTATTGATTTGCAATACTTGCGCAATGATGCCGTATTAAAACGAGGAAGCTTTCGCGTGCGTGGAGAGACAATCGACTTGTATCCCTCTGAGCAAAATGAGTGCGCGCTACGGATTGAATTGGATGATCGTGAAATTGTAGGATTAAAATGGATTGATGCCTTAACGGGCCGTATTCTTTCTCATTGCCAAAAAGAATCGATTTATCCGCAAAATCACTACGTCACACCCAAAGAAAAAGTTTTTCGAGCTATCGAAACCATTCAACAAGAATTGATGCAACAGTTGCAAAAAATGCGCCAAGAAGGCCGTTTGGTGGAAGCTCAGCGCCTCGAATATCGAACATTACAGGATATAGAATTTTTGAGAGAAACCGGCCACTGCCAAGGAATTGAAAATTACTCATCGCATTTAAATCAAACTCCGGATGGATTACCTCCTTCAACGTTATTGAGTTACTTTCAGGGCGATCATTTAATTTTTTGTGATGAGTCGCATCTCATGTTGCCGCAAATAGGTGCTATGTTTCATGGAGACCGCTCACGCAAAGAAAATCTCGTACAATATGGATTTAGACTGCCTTCTTGTTTAAATAATCGACCACTCACATATGATGAATTCGAAGCGCATCTTACTCGTGCAATTTTTGTATCCGCTACTCCTGGACCTTTAGAGTTAAAATATAGCCAGAATATAGCAGAGCAAATTGTTCGTCCAACCGGATTATGCGATCCAATGATCGAAGTGCGCCCTGTTTCGATACAGGTTTCTGATATTCATCAGGAAATCATTTATGCCAAAGAAAAAGGGCAGCGTGTCATGATTACGACACTCACAAAAAAAATGTCTGAAGATCTGTCAGCATATCTTATTGATTTAGGCGTTGCCGCTCGATATTTACATAGTGATTTGGATGCACAAGAACGATTAGAGGCCTTGAAAGAGCTTCGTACTGGCGATATTGATGTACTTATTGGGATCAACTTGCTTAGAGAGGGGCTTGACCTGCCAGAGGTTGCTGTAGTTGGGATCTTTGATGCAGATAAAGAGGGATTTTTACGTTCTGCTCGGTCACTCATTCAGACTATTGGCCGCGCTGCTCGACATCATGAGGGTCGCGTATTCCTTTATGCAGATAAAATAACATCAGCAATGCGATATGCTATTGATGAAACGCAACGGCGAAGAGAAAAGCAAGTCGCGTATAATCTATTACATGGAATTACTCCAAAGACGATTTCTAAGCCTCTGCGCGATATTTTTAATACCGAAGATCGAACAAATATTCAGCCAATGCAAAATGCACAGACCAAAATAATAAAAGATCATGCACCCTCGACTACGCTTAAGAAAAATGAAAACTCATACCATAGTCTTATTGAAGAACTCACTGATATAGAAGAAAAAATGCACGCTGCTGCGGCATTGCTTGAATTTGAAAAGGCGGCGGAATATCGAAATCAACGCGATCGAATTAAAAAAGCTCTAGGAGAGTTAGACTAGTTTTCCGGAATAAATGCGATTTCTTGAATCTATAAAATAATTTGTTCATCAATCGGAAATAGGAATATACATACCTGATTAATAGAATATTATATATTCTCTGATACACTAAAAATGGAAAAGCTATAATCGCTCTACTAATCTCAAATTAGGTTTTGCTTACAAGGATGTGCAGTATGAAAAGTTTCTTAAAAAAGACAGTGCCTGGATGTGTAATGATTGCGTCTTTATTGACTGGATGTATGTATTCTTCTGACTCTAATAACAATAAAAATCAAGAGTCTGGTATGGTTCTTGGAGGAATCGCTGGTGGATTAATTGGCTCCGCTTTCGGTAAAGGTGATGGAAAGGCAGCGGCAGTTGGTGTTGGTGTACTGCTAGGTGCGATTATTGGTTCTGAAATGGGCGCTAAAATGGATCAAAACGATCGCGCAATGGCAGAGCATGCTACAAATCAAGCAGCACAAGCACCGATTGGTCAGTCTATCCAATGGCATAATGATGCAAACGGACATTCTGGATCTGCTAAAACAGTGAAAGTGGGTACAGACTCTCAGGGACATGAGTGCCGTAAAATTGAGCAACAAGTCACAATTGATGGAAAAACCGATATCATCACAATTGATATTTGTTTAATTGATAACCATTGGGTATCATCCTCCGCTTCCTAATTGAGCTCGAGATACAAAATTGTCCAGTGAGAGGGGTCCGTTATGACTAAAACGATGTTACGCCTCTTGCTGGCGTTATTTTTTGGATTGTTCTTAATTCTTTCTTTAGCTTCTTATTCAATCGCCGATCCAAGCTGGTGGCGTGTTTCTCCTCATAAATTCTCAAAAATGCCAGTTATCAATCACGCTGGTATTATGGGAGCACAACTTGCAGATACCCTTTATTTGATTTTTGGCTCATCAGCATGGTTTTGTCCATTAATTGTTGCGCATTGGATGCGCATGGAATTTCATCACTCTCATCGTAAATCCGCTCTCAGTGGTTGGTTGCTTATTATGACTGGTGTGAGCATTTTCTTTGAACTTTTTGCTAGTCATCGTATGTACGCTTTACCATCCGGTCCTGGAGGATATCTTGCAGTAAAAGCTGTTGCTGTAGGTCCCTGGATTATTGGTGGCTGGGGCCTGTTAATGAGTGCTGGTTTTTCTATCTTAACAGGGGTGTTGATTGTTGCACCTTTCAATTTGGCATATGTTATGATGCGAATACAGCATCTTTCTGCTCGATTTTTTGTGCGGAAACAGCTTATTCAGTCCGATCGGGGTGGGTCTAAAAAGACTATAAAATCCCATTTTCTTGAAGACGTTTCTCTCGCCACACCAAAAGCATCAGAGCCACAAAGTATATGGGTCCAAGATGGACAGCGCCTTATTGAAAAACTCAAAGAATACGGAGTTTCTGCTAAAGTTGTTAATATTATTGAAGGTCCAGTCATTGTTAGATTTGAGTTGCAACTTGCCGCTGGAGAAAGAGGGCAAAAAATTGCAAATTTATCCAAAGATTTGTCTCGCACTCTGAAAATGGGCCCAATCAATGTTATTCAGCATGTGCCTGGTAAACCTGTCATGGCTGTTGAGGTCCCTCAGCCTAAAAGACAACTTATTCCTTACTATCCGCTTTTGAAAGAGAGTCTCACTTATGGAACATTACCTTTAATTTTGGGGGTGACTCCTCAGGGAGATTCCGTTCTCACAGATTTAGCAAAACTCCCTCATTTATTAGTGGCAGGGTCTACTGGCTCAGGAAAATCAGTTGCTGTTAATGCAATGATTCTGTCGTTAATTGCCAGCGCTCATCGAACTGCAATGAAATTCTTATTAATCGATCCAAAAATTTTAGAGTTTGCGTGCTATCAAAATTTAGAGCAACTCGCAGCCCCTGTCATTACTGAGCCCCATCACGCGGTAGCTGCTCTTCGCTGGTGTGTGGATTTAATGCAGCAGCGGTATAAAATTCTCGCCGAACATCAAGTGCAACATATTGCTCAGTATCATCATAATATTGGTGAAAAAGCGATTAAAGACATGCCCTACTTTGTTGTAATTATTGATGAGCTTGCCGATTTAATGCTTATGACAAAGAAAGCCGTTGAAGAGCCAATTGCGAGAATTGCTCAAAAGGCGCGAGCTTGTGGTATTCATCTCATTATTGCAACGCAGCGACCTTCTGTGGATGTTATTACAGGTCTTATTAAGGCTAATATTCCTGCACGAATTGCTTTAGCAGTTTCTTCAAAGATTGATTCTAGAACTGTGCTTGACCAACAGGGCGCTGAAAATCTTCTTGGTGCTGGTGATGCATTATTCTTATCTCCTAATGGGCATCATATTGAGCGAGTGCATGGAGCATATGTGTCCGATACAGAAAGAAAAACTGTTTTAGATGAATGTTCGCAAAAAGCCCCTGAGTTTATGATTTCACTCGAGGAGCTTTGCTCGCGATATGGAGATGAACAATTTGATTGATGAGTTTATTTAATCAATCGTCTATGCTGTCCGAAAGCTCCCGACGATCCTGGGGTACATTCGCGTGTTATATTATTATATGATTCTTGTGCTCCCGTGACCTTTTTCTCTGGAGCTAACGTGCATGTTGGATTGTTGCAGTATACAGGTTTAGCTGCTGGTTGCTGACTGGGTCCAAATGCTGGCTTATGATCTAGAGAAGATTGTACTAATCTTTTCCCAGCATTTAGGATATTCGTTTCAGTAAGTCTTTTAAACATCGTAATCCTTAAAAATAAAGTGGTTCTGTTGTATTTAAAGGATATAAAAATCAAGTGCTATGAATACGATATAAGGATTATCAATATCGATAGTATACATAGAATAAATCACGTTAACATGAGTTTTATTATAAAGTTACATGCTTTTTTATTGTAATTTATAGAAGACATATTGAGGTATATAACTCATCAGCAATTGTGGCATAATAAGCCTACTTATATTCAATACGTGCATGGGTATGGCAGTATGATTGATATTAAATTATTAAAGAAAAACAAAAGTGAATTTCTAGCAAAACTCGCTTTAAAAAGGTTTATTTGTTCAGAATCTGAATTCGATGCATTAGAGCAAGAATTTCATTCAGCAAAAGTTGCTTTAGAAGAATCATTTGCAAGACGTAATGCATTATCTGCGCAATTCGGTAAAGCAATGGCTCAGAAATCCTCCACAGAACAACTCTCTCAAGAAATTGAAGAATGTAAAAAAGTCGTCGCAAATGCGCAAGCGCGATTCGATAATGTGGAAGAACGTTGGAATCATTTTTGTTCTCTTATCCCAAATTGCCCTGATGATACAGTGCCAGTCGGAGCAAGTGAAACTGATAATGTTGTGATCAAGAAAGTTGGAGAGCCAGCTCGTTTAACAGGCCTCGATCATACAGAACTGCTTGCAAAATCTGGTTTACTCATGACCGATGCTGCAGCAGCATTATCAGGTGCAAGATTTAATGTATTAAAAGGTCCGCTTGCAAAATTACATCGCGCCTTAATTCAGTTTATGCTTGCTTTTAATGGTGAACATGGCGGTTATCAAGAATACTATGTACCATACCTTGTACGAAAATCTGCAATGTTCGGGACAGGACAATTACCAAAATTCCATGATGATTTGTTTCATGTGGATGGCGATAATGGTGGATACTACCTCATTCCAACTGCAGAAGTACCATTAACCAATCTTTTTGCAGACCAGATTCGAAAAGCAGAAGAGTTTCCTGTTAGATTAATGGCACATACACCGTGCTTCCGAGCAGAGGCAGGCTCTTACGGGAAAGATTTGAAAGGGATCTTCCGTCAACATCAATTTGAGAAAGTTGAGTTAGTCCATTGCGTTTTGCCCGATCAGGCTGAACAAGAATTTCAAAGTCTTGTGAATCAAGTGACAAAATTACTCACTGCACTCGAGTTGCCTCATCAGCAAGTTGCTCTTTGTGCTGGAGACCTAGGATTCTCATCTCAACGGACAATTGATTTTGAAGTCTGGATGCCAGGACAACAGCGTTATCGCGAAATCTCTTCTTGTTCATATTTTGGTGATTTCCAAGCAAGACGCATGAAGGCTCGCTATAAAAATATGCAAACTGGGCAAAATGAGTTTATTCATACAATTAACGGTTCGGGTATTGCCGTGGGGCGGGCATTGATTGCTCTTATTGAAAATCATGGAACAGAAGAAGGCTGTGCTATTCCAAAAGCCCTACAGCCATTTTGCAATAATCAAAGCTGGATAAGTTGGGCATAATATTGGCCCAACCATCCTCTACCCAATACCCCCATTAGTATGATATTATTAGATTATGGGGGCGATATGGGTTCGACGGGAATGTTGAGCTTCAGGCCGCATGCCGAGTATGAGGGTGATCTCGTTAATCTTCCCCTTAAAAGCTTAAATGCAAACTGTAAAAAAACAGCAGTTAACGCTAAAAAACCAGTTGCTACTAAACTAGCAGCTGCTGCTTAACTCTACTGAGCTTAGGAAGGTTCCAGTCCCGGCCTAATCCTCAGTCGCTCTGACTGGCCAAAACACCTCGTGGCTTTACTGGGTGTGGCGGAATTTTGTGAAGACCGCAATGTGAAAGCTCTGGTTCTTTTGACCACACATTGTTAAATCGAATAAAGAAACAAGCATGTAGACTCCTGTTGGGAGAGTTTTCGGACGCGGGTTCAAGTCCCGCCGTCTCCACAACTTATTGATAAATAAATCTATATTTTATATAGATATGCGATATCTAATTTTTATATGAGCGCGCATGAGCGCTTATTTCCTATTCCCGCGTGCGATTATGCGCGCACAATTTTTGTATTCGAGCATTAATAAAAAAAAGAAAATAATGACAGGTAAAAGCCCATTAGGGCTTCTACCTGTCGTCATTCTATTTCTAAAAACTCCTAAAACCCTATTCTTCCCACTCGAAATTCGGAGAAAATCGTTTTTTCGAAGAAAGATGTGCATATCTCTGTGTAGTTTGTATATCTGCATGACCTAAAAGATACTTCAAATCCCATATATTATCTGTCGTAATCATGTACCAACTCGCAAATGTATGTCGAAGATCGTGAAACCGAATTCTGGGTACACCACTTTTCTCAATGAGTTTTTGAAAATAATACCCTGAAAGTTTACGACAACTAATTCGATTTCCTAAGCGTGTAAAAAATAATGCTTCGCTTTCAGGCCGCACAAGCAATGCTTTTTCCAAAAGATGATAAAGCTCTGAATTTTTAGACACACCAATATAGCGCTCTTTTCCGTGTTTAGTAGCTCCATAGCGTTTTTCTTTCTCTAGCCATTGCCTATGGATATGAATTTGTCCTTGATTTAAATTAATATCTTTTTTTGATAATCCAACTATTTCGCCTAATCGTAATCCACAGTCCAATCCCAATCTATACGCTAGGTAATAAGGATCATTTTTTGCAACAGATAAAAATTTCATGATATCTTCTTTATGCTGCCACCAATCATACTTTCTTTCCGCGAGCTTATGCAGCTCCACGTGCTGCGCTGGACTCTCCTTGATCATTCCCCACTGAACTCCTCTCTTTAAGATCATTTTTAAAAGAGCTAAGCAATTATTAGAGGATTTTGGAGATAATCTTTGTAAAAGATTTATCTTAAAACTCTCTATAATAATTTGTGATATTTGATCTAACGGATAATTTTTAAAAAAAGGTCGAATTCTGTATTCTACATCTAGAATATACCGATCTTGCGTGCTTTTTCGAATGGTTGGTAAGTGTAATATTTTAAATCTTTCCCAAAGATCATCAAAGCTTATTTGATTGTAAAGATTAGAAAGAGTCTGATTTTTAGAATCATCAATAAAATTTCTCTCAATAGAGAGCGCAAAACCATTTTCTGATTTTTTGCTTTCTGTTGGTTTTGATAATGATTTTATGCGTTGTTTTTCTTTGTCATGCCAAGCTTGTGCCTCTTCTTTTGAGTTAAATCCACTTTGAGCCGCAACTTTCATGCCTTTAATGTGTATATCGGCTCGCCATTTTTTTCCATATTGATAAGTAGACATTACTCAACTCCTTCTTGAAACCAGACTGCAATAGCATTTTTAGAAAACCAAAGCTTTCCTTTCAATTTCAGATAAGGCATGCCTTCTTTTTGAGTCCAACGATAAATTGTATGTTTACTATATTGCCCTTTTAACAAAGATAGTAACTCTTCCATGGTAAGGAGATCATTGAAAAAATTTGTTTGTATATCAGTCATAATAATAAATCCTTACTTAAGATAGTGAAGAGCGAATATCAGGGTGTACTTTTATTAAACGAATTGGTCGACCACTAGATGGCATGGTAATAACTTGAATCCAATGCAGGTTACAAAAAAAATCTATGACTTTTTCTACAAGCTCTGTAGTATTCAACCCTTCCCAATGATGTCGAATGATACTTCGTATTGAATCGCCATCTCGGATCTGCCCAAGCAGAAGTTTTTTATGAAAAATCTGTATAGATTTGAAATGAGGATAACTGGAAACTTTATATATTTTTTTAGCATGCTCTAGCAGATAGTTACCCCACTCAATAGCAAGCCTGGTAGATTGAGCAGACACAGTTGTCGATCTACTATTGTTTTCTAATAATTCGAAGATCAAAGCAAGTGATGGAATCAAAGAGCGATATTTGGAGATGTGACCCTCGTAGTGTAGATTTTCTATAGTTCCAGATCGTAGTTCGATCTCCAATCCTTCTCGCCAACTATTAAATAGCTCTTGAGCTTGCTCGTCAAAACGTAAGCCTTTAAATTCTAGATCTTCTTTCGGTTCAAAATGATGTAAACTTTGTATTAATTCTGAAACTTTTTTCTGTGCTTCAATATTTGGTGAAATATCATGATTTTCCCATTTTCCTTTTATTTCAGGATAAATTAAGAGTTGAAATCTTTGTAAAAGTCCATCATCATTACTATCAAGGGAATTGGTAATTAATCGCTCTAGCTTATCTGGCTGTATTCCTCCAAGAATGGACAAGCAGATAGCAGGAATATGAACAGTTCCCCTTCCTATTCGATCGACAGTATAACTTCCATATCCATTCCAACTTTCTAAATAAAACGGCCTGTTTTCTTCTTTTCCCTGTTTATTTAATGACATTATCCAGCCAGAAAGCTCATCTCTAATCACTAATAAGCCATTTGGATTGTCTAACAGTAATTCGACCAATTTTTCAACAGTAGCATCATTGGTTTTGAGTCTTTTGCATGAGGGAGCTTTGAGTAATATCTCTTCTTGAAGTTTCTTCAAGCGCTCTTTGAGAAGATCTACTTCTTCTAAATTGTCTTTTTTTAAAGACCGCATCATCTGATCTTTCATTGCCTCAAAAGTTGCTTCTTTAATTGTTTTTTCAATTGCCCAATCATTTAGTTCTTTTGTAAATTGTGCATTAGATTTTGCAATAATATCCTCTAATGGTTGTAAAGCAGCTGCCATTGCTGGAGATTTAAAAGTCCCTGGTCTAGAGACAATAGCGCCCCAAAGATTAGGGACAACGACCCAGTTATCATTTTGCTTCGGATAGATGCGAACTTTTCTTCCAATAATAGAGCTAATTCCCACAATTGCAGGGATCGCAATAAACTCACAGGGTACTTGCATACGATGCGCAATATCCACGATCCATTCGCGCAGAGAGTTTGGAATTAAAGCTTCATGCATTTCAGGAACATCAAAAGACGGTGTGGGCAGATCAATTAACGTATCCCAGGTTATATCGTTTGATTGATATTTAGATATACTTTGAGCGATTGAGGTGATTTCAGATGCATCCAATGCTGGCACGCAAAGTTTCTCATTTACTGATGCTAAAATCTTTTCTATATAGAGACTATCAATCTGCTTTTTTAAAAGAGCACCAGCAATACTAGCAAGAAAGCTATTTCGAGAGCCTGGGGTAATTAAATTGCCTCCTTGTCTATGATTGAATTCAAAAGCATTTAAGGGCGATGGAGCTAACAGTTTCAATAACCAATCAGGAATAGTTGGTATGTCTTCCAAAAATGATTCCCAAATATATAGCTGACCGCTTACATGGCGACTAGGCGGTGCGACAATATACCCACACTCTGCTCTAATATCGATTCCAGGTAATAAATTTACCTTATTTCGTATATCAACGTATTCATTCATTGAGAAGTAGAAGTGCAAGCCATTACCGCCACTTCGTACTTTAGGCGCAGTCAATGCTCCATGTAGTTTCTCAAGTTGTTCTAACGATAAAAAGCCATCATTTTTTAAATCGATATCGACAACAACAAGATTAGAGCTTTGACCCGTGATAAGACCTATATTGGCATTAGGCCATTTTGTCCACCAGTCTTTAATAACAGCAAGATCTGTTGTGGCATCTTTCAGTCCGTTCTTAACGCGAGGATGTTTTCCGGCACTAGAGCAAGCAGTTTTGCGACAACTGCATGCTCCTTTTATATTCGGCTCATAGAGAGGTATAATTGGATAAGAAAGCGATGCATAGTATATTGCCCAGTCTTTTAATGGAGAGCTAGGTGAGAGCACGTGTACATTTTCGTTCATTAGATTTGACCTCCTGTCAAAATAGATTATTTTGTGTGTGCAACTTAATAATCCACCATATTTGATACATTGTCAATCTGATTGGATGAAATTATAACCAAAATAGGTGAGATTTATATATGAATGACGAATCTTTAGTAGAAAAGCTAGGTCGAACTATTAGTAGGCGTAGAAAAATCAAAGAGATGTCTCAACTCGAGCTGGCTCAGCGCTCTGGAACCTCTCCTATGACTATCCAACGAGTTGAGAAGGGACGAGGCGGTGGTGTTGCATTTGATAGCTTTGTAAGTATTGCCGCATGTTTAGAGTACTCCTTATCAGAGTTATTATTTGAAGTAGAAAAAGGCCATGAAGAAAGCAAAAAATCAGATTTTCGATGGGAAAATGTGATCGAAAGGATTAATCGCCTGAATCCTATTCATCGCGATTGGATTGTCAAAGTGATTGAGGATATTTTAGATAAGCCTTAATACGGGCTTAATAGCTATTTTTCCAAAAAAATCTAATCTTTTGGCACTTTTGGCACGATGCTGAATAAGCAAATTTTATATCTGGGCATTTGCCTATATGAGTCAGTGTCAAAAGTGCCATATATTTTATTCTTTTTATCTTTGAAGCCAGACTTTTTTTGCAGAAAGATTGTTCTTTTATCTCTTATGCAATATACTTGCATGTACACTGGGTTCAAGTCCCGCCGTCTCCACAACTTATTGATAAGTAAATAAAAACACTTCATTCACCTTATGCAAAAATTTGCGGGTGAATTGCGGGTGA
>Ga0194116_10007287_pt1 | contig 11501 bp, 8 predicted proteins | sample TA2MahsurfametaG_4_FD_148617 | JGI IMG/M metagenome (GOLD analysis project Ga0194116, IMG submission 148617) | Freshwater microbial communities from Lake Tanganyika, Tanzania - TA2015008 Mahale S9 surface | ecosystem: Environmental > Aquatic > Freshwater > Lake | place: Tanzania: Lake Tanganyika... | reverse complement strand
CGAGTACAGACTGTCGAGGCAGTCACGTATGTGTGCACGTTCATTGAGGGTGGGAAGAATGATCGTGATCGGAGGATTCATTGTCCCTTGAACCCCAGAACGTGACGGAATGTCCGAGCGATGATACGGAGGTCGATGGTCAACGATTGATGCTGGAGGTACCAGAACTCATATTGCAACTTTTCGAACGCATCGATCTCGTCGGCGCCATATGGATAATTGACCTGTGCCCATCCGGTGAGTCCGGGGCGCACGAGGTGCCGCGAGTTGTAGTATGGAATTGTGTTCGCCAGATGTTCTACGTATTGCGGCTGCTCGGGTCGGGGTCCGACGATCGATAGATCACCTCGAAGAATGTTCAACACCTGTGGGAGTTCGTCGAGATGAGACCTACGAAGAATATGGCCGAAAGTGGTGACGCGAGAATCATTTTGTTGTGTCCATTCGCCATTTGAACTTCCGGGACGCATGGACCGGAACTTGACAATGCGAAAGGAATGCTGTCCGCGCCCCACGCGATCTTGGGCGTAAAACAGTGGCCCTCGATTTCCAAGTGTGTTCCCGAGAAGCACAAACGGGATTGCCATCACAAGGACGACGAGTCCGACACTTGCACTTGCCAAGTCGACCAAGCGCGAAGCACGGGCATAACCGACGTGGTGCAACTCGCGAACGTCAAAGAGAAGCGCGGTTGCTGGCAGTTCCCGTACAGGTACCTTACCAAGCCACTGGTTGTAGAAATCGAGAAGGCTTCGCACGCGAACCCCACTCTCATGAGCCCGAGTAACTGCTTCAAAAACCGAAGCATTTTTGCGTGCGTCATCAGATAGCACTATGAGGCTGATTGCGTGCTCTTCACATAAATCCATCAACTCATCCGAAGTCACTTGGCTCGTGTCACTCAGAACAGCGGCGATCACACAAGGCAACTCGGTATGGAAGTCAACGTCCGACCGAACCGTGGCGGTATCGAATACGTCACAAATCAGGAGTATTCTTTCGCGATCTGCTGCGATCCTCGCGAAGTGAACTATCAGTGACGACCAAGTGAATAAGGTGGCGAAAACGACGGGAACGGAAAGGGCCAGGAAAAAACGAGGGAAGACGATCTGGGCAATAACCGATTGGACGCCAATGAAGAGGAGGCAAGACGAGACACTCGCTGCTAGTGCCGACTTCCATCGGTTACCGACGACACCCTGTTCGGGTAGTCCGAAAGAGTAGGCAAGTAACGAGCACGTCGCGGAGTAAGTTAAGATCCAAGCGAATCGAGAGGATTCGGTGAGGTCATAGTCGCCGATGAAAGTGGCGTGCACCTTGCCGATTGCCAAGACGAAGCCGAATACCACGACAAACTGCCCCAATCGGCCGAAAACGAACTGGATGCGCATGCCCCTATTCTGCCTCAATTGGTTCTGAGGGTACGACTATTCACTCCTCCCATCTTCTGAGCAGAGTTTCGAAGCAATTCGATCGGCGGCGTTGAAGGGTCCGACCTTGTTGCCGAGTTATCGGTGTACTCGCAGCGGATCCGTGCGCCGAGTTATTATGTATATTGAGGGGGTGTATGGGAGATTAATAGTACAGGTCGTTCATCGGGGAGAAGATCTTCCCCATCTTCTTGACCGGCTGATACCTTCGTTAACACGTTCTACTACTTCTGAAATCGAGCTTTGGGCTCTTGACTATTCGTCCGGTGCACACCGAGAACTTCCGACAAGCTTTGACCGTGTGACGGTTCATTGGTTCGGGCAAATCCGCGATGGAGATTGTGGGTTCGGCGAAAATCACAATTTCCTGTTCCAGGCTCGTGGTACCAACGATGATTTTGTGATCCTCAACCCAGATTGCATTCTCAACAACGGTGCCATTGATCGTTTGGTGGCGACGAAACTCCTGTCCGCACGTGCGGCAATTGTTGAAGGCCGACAGTGGCCTTTCGAACATCCCAAAGAAGTCGATCCACTCACGAATGAGACCCCTTGGGCGAGCGGGGCATTTGCTCTGATCGACGGACGCTTCTATGCCGAATGTGGGGGGATGGACGAGGGTTATTTCATGTATTTGGAGGATGTTGATCTTTCGTGGCGTGCATGGTTGTCAGGTCACTCGGTGGTGTACGAATCGCGCGCTGTTGTCGCTCACTTTTCAGGCGGCCAGTTCTACAGACCCGATGTCATCTCGATGGAGGAGCATTATGGTTTGAGGAACTTCCTTCGTCTGGCCTACAAATTCTTTGGTGAAGAGGGTGAGCGTCGAGCCATCAACCTTCTCGAGGAAAATGGTGGGGTGCGCGGCGCAGGCCAGGCAATCGCGGACTACAAGGCGCTCCTCAAGGAGAGAGTGACACCGATTGCAGGCAATGTGTCCCATCCGAGGGTGAAGATTCTCGGTGTCAATCGATTCCATCAACTCCGGCTATCGTTGATCCCGGAATGATTTACGTTGTCGCGCGTAGTGCCGAATCTGGTGCGATCTTCTTAGATCGTCACAATTCTTTCAGGGGAAAAATCGAGGTCCTTACCGGTCAGACGTCGTACTTCAACGTAATCAACCATGTCATCGACTTATGCCCCGACGGCTACTGCGTCATCGTCCATGACGACGTCTTTTTGAGATCTGGATTCGTCGAAGAGCTACCAAACTTAATCGAAAAACTCGATCGAGACTGGCCCAACTGGGGATTGGTGGGGAACGCCGGTATCGCACCTTTCGGGGTGGGCTATTCGGGTGAGCGGATCATCCGTTACCTGTCCGATCCGCATGGCGGCCCGAACTGGACCGAGTCAGTAGTCCCAGCAGAGACCTTGGATGGCAACCTTCTTCTCCTGAACATCGCGAGTCTTCGACGGAAAAGCATTCGGGTTCCGGATTTCTTTGGTTTTCAGATGTACGACATCATTTTTTCCATAGAAGTGATTGTCGCTGGGTTGGCTGTACTCGTTGCTCCGGATTTGGCGTGTTTTCACGCGAGCGCCGGAAGCCAATCAGATTTCGATGTGGCGGCAATTTCCGACTCGGCGAGAATTCATATTGCGAGTCGACTGTTGAATTCCAGGGTTATGTTTCTGAATGGCGTCATTGATCTCAAAGATGTGACCTTGCAATTCGTTGATCATCAGCGGTTCGAACTTGGGTTGCAAAGTTTACGAAACGCGCAGGTGGGGCGCAGCAACAAGTCACTAACGGTGGTCACTCGCACTCGCTTCAACCGTCGGGGAATGCTCGAACGTTGTATCGAGACGGTTGCGATGTTCAAAGGTCGTTCGACGAGTGTGGATGTTTCACACGTCGTCGTTTCTACGTTTGAATCCAATGATTCGCTTTCGCGATTTCCTGACGTGAGTTTTCTCCGCGCACCCACGGACTCGCGAAAAGACGACCGATTCAGACTAGTGAAGTGGATCGCGAACGAGGTCGACTCCGATTATCTGTTGTTCCTTGATGATGACGACTGGCTCTTCCCAAATGCCGCCGAGTTCATTTCCCTTCTGGTTGCGCTCGCGCCACACGGTTCTTCGTTTTTCTTCGATACTCGGCACTTTTCGGAGAAGTTCATTGATGAGGTTTCAGACTCACTCCCCGCGCTTGTGTCTCCTGGGCGCAAATTCGAGGCCAAACTCTTCGTTGGGTGTTTTTCCGGCCACAACCATATTCCCTTCTGTGGTGCGATTCTTCCGAAGTCGACGGTGTCGACAATTCCTGATTCGTTGGTCGAGTCGATTACTCTTTTCGAGGACTTCGCAACGCTTCTCTATTGTATGACCAGAGAGAGTTTTTCCCCAGTAGTAGTGGATGTCCTACTTGCTGGAATCTCTATTCGTGGAGATGGCCAGACCGTCTTTTCCACTGATCGAACTCGGTGGAACGAGTCCATGGCGGTGCTTTCAGCGGAGATTTCCAGAGGCGTGGTTAGTTCGCGTTTGAATTCTCTGCCTCAACTGGCGCTCAGGTACTCTGGTCGGGACCTTCGCTTCATTGAATCGATGTTGGACGTCGCTCGTGAAAGTCATTACCACGCGATTCGGGACGTGAATCGAATGCGTGCCACGTGGAGTTGGCGGATCACCCGGCCTTTCCGGGTGTTGTTTCGAGCGGTAGTGCCATCGCGCCTCCGCCGAACGCAAGATCCGTTGCGATGAATTTCGAAAACGATGCACATGCATTTGAATTCGCGAAGTCGGATCAATGACGAACGTCTAATTTCTGGATTCGCCAGTGCTATGGCGGATCATCAAAGGTTCTTCGCAGCCCTGAAACAAGTGTGTTTAGCTCCGCACCGATCACCTCGACGGCGGCGTCCGAGGGGTGGTCGGTGAAGCTGTACATCATCTGGCCGTTCAGGACGTGGCGGGCGGCGCCGAAATCGTCGAAGTACACGTCGTTGGGGTCAAAGACCGTGACGGTTCCCGCGTATTCAGTAGAGATCTCATTCAACAAACTCCGGTAGCCGCTCGTCTGGACGTCGAATGCAGATCGCGTGATCTCGCAATTGTCGACGTTGGTCTGCAGCAAGTTCTCGACCAGTGGTAGCCGGGTTCGCCGCTTCATGCAGTCCTCGGGCCGAGTAAGTGGTGGGTTGTCCACGTACAGGACCACCTTCTTGCCGTTCGCCACCAGCCGGTCGACGGTCGCAGCCAGTCCCACGCGCACCAGGTCACCATTGGGGCTGGAGGGTAGTTCCGCGAAACTGGACTCGCTGGCGATCTGATACATGGCTCGAACCGCGCCGACCAGAACAACGGTCTCGATGTCGTCGTTGCGGTTCACCGCATCGATCGCTGAGGTGATCGATGGCTGGTACCACTCGTAGGCGGGGTGGTCGGTGATCATCGGTACCGGCGCTCCGTTCTCATTGGTGCCCCCGATCATCAGCCATCGTCCACCGGGTCGCGAGGTCCGAATCACTCCGCCGATCAACGTGTAGGCCTTGCTGTCTCCGATCAGGGCGAATCGTGGCTTCTCGCGGGAATCTCGAAGACAATGTGCCATCAAACTCTCGGCCTCGGGGTCCAAGCCACACCCGTTCTCGACGACGTCATCGATTCCGTCCGGTTCACCGTCGTCAAGTGGCGGGTTCATGGTGACCACTCGGCGCGACGGCAGCCCGTCGTTCTGGTGAGTCAGGACACCGACCGTGGCCACGACAACCAGGGGAACCACCAACACTGCCATTTTGGTGCGGGTGTTCAGGCGAATCTTGAGGGGCGTCTCAATGAGTCGATACGTGACGGCGGCCAGGACGAATGAAAGCACGACGATGGCCGTGCGAACCTGCGGTGTGGGGGTGGTGCCGGCGATGATGCGCGCGATGACCAGCAACGGCCAATGCCACAGATACAGCGGGTAACTGATCAGACCGACCCAGACCAGCACCCTGTTGGACAACAGGCGGGCGACCGGGTTCGACGCGCCGCCGCTGATGATCAATGCCGTGCCGATGGTGGGAAGGAGGGCGTTCCAGGAGGGGAACGGTGACGATGCGTCGATGGTTGCCAGGGCGATGACGATCATGGCGACGCCGATCGAGGGAACGATGGTCCGCCGCCCGATTCGTGCCAGCAGTTCGCCACCGAACATGGCCAGGAGACTGCCGATCATCAACTCCCAAAAGCGAGTGAGTGGGCTGTAGTACAGGCCGGCCGACGACGAGCTCGTCTGGGCGATGCACGCGACGAAGGAGACCGCCCCCACGAGGACGGCGGCCCCTCTCACAAGAGTTTTGCTCTTGGCGAGCAGCCAGATCACGAACGGCCACAAGATGTAGAACTGCTCTTCGATACCCAACGACCACAGATGAGTGAGCGGTTTCGCGCTTGAGTCGACGTCGAAGTAACCCGATTCGCGCCACAGAGCGAAGTTCGCCACGAACAGCGCACCGGCCGCGATGTGCTTACCGAGCTGAGCGAACTCGACCTGGAGCAACGTGAGCCAGCCGATCACGTAGACCGACGCGAGGACCACGATCAGTGAGGGAAAGATCCGACGGGCGCGGCGAGCGTAGAATTCCCGAAAGCTGAAGGTGCCGGTGGCCGTTCCGCGCAGGATGATCCTGGTGATCAGGTAGCCCGAGATGACGAAGAACACGTCGACCCCGATGAAGCCACCCGGAATCATCCACGGGAAGGCATGGAAGAGCACGACGGACACGACGGCCACGGCGCGAAGCCCGTCGATGTCGGGTCGATAATCGGGTCCGGTCAGCGACTCAGGTGTGGTGTGGCCGTCGCTATGCCCGGACATCGAACACCCCGTTTCGAAGGCCCGTGGACATCACACTTCTTCGGGAAGTCGCCGACCCATGCGATGGAAGATCCACCAACCCAACGTGAGGCTGACCGCGGCGGAAGCGAGCATCAACAGGAATCGAGTGAGAGACGGACAGCGAGCGTCGTACAGAAGGTCGCGATACGACGACACGAAGGCCCGCATGGGGTTGAGTTGAAGCAGCCGGTCGGCCCATTCGGGTGCACGGTCCTTGATGAGATCGGGTGAGTACACCACGGGCGTGAGGAAGAACAGGACCTGGATGAAGATGGTCCACAGGTACGTCAGATCTCGGAAGTAGACCGACAATGTGGACAGGGCCAAGGCGAAACCACTGGCGAACACGGCCAAGATGGCGCTCACCACCATCACCAGTGGGAGCCACGGCAAAATCGGGCTGCCCGCGATCAGCAGGACCACGCACAGCAGGCCCATCTCGATGCCGAATTGCACGCAGGCGTGCAGGGCGTTGCTGAACACCAGCACTTCGCGGGGGAACGCCACACGCCGCACCAAACCGGAGTTGTTCGCGATGGCCCCCATACCCAGGTTGGTGACCAGAGCGAAGAAGTTCCACGGCAACAGCGCCGCCAGCAAGAAGTAGGCGAACCCGGTCAGTCCGCTGGGGTCACCAACGGGGGCCGTGGACTTGAACAAGACCCCGAACACGAACGAGTAGATGGCCACGGTGGCCAACGGATTGAGCATGGACCAAGTCCAGCCGAGGAACGAACGTCGGTACTTGGTGCGCAGCTCTCGCAACGTGAGATTCCACAGGAGCTCGCGGGATTCGAAGACGCTGGCGACTGGAGACATGAGCAGGTGAATTCTACTGAATTTCGGTGGTCCGAGCGTTCGTTAGCCCCCCTTCGACCGTGGGGATCGGCAAGAATGAGAACGCATGTCGTCGGAAGCAGTCAACGTCTCGGATCTTTGGAAGAACTTCCGGCTGTACCACGAGAAGAATCAGTACCTGAAGGCCGCGATCCTTCGTGGCCGTCGTGCTCGGTACGAGGAATTCTGGGCGCTGAGAGGCATCGATTTCACGGTGCCCACCGGGACGACGTTCGGCGTGATCGGCAGCAACGGTTCCGGCAAGAGCACCCTTCTGAAGTGCCTGACCGGAATCCTCACACCCGACAAGGGGTCGGTCACCGTGAAGGGTCGAATCTCGGCTCTGCTCGAACTCGGCGCTGGTTTCCATCCGGAGTTGTCCGGTCGCGAGAACGTGTTCATGAACGGCGCGATTCTCGGGTTGTCGAAGAAAGAGATCACCGCGAAGTTCGACGACATCGTCGAGTTCGCCAGCTTGGAGAACTTCATCGACACCCCGGTGAAGAACTATTCCTCGGGGATGTTCGTGCGATTGGGCTTCGCCGTCGCGGCCCATGTGGAACCCGAGGTGCTGCTGATCGACGAGGTTCTGTCCGTCGGCGACGAGAGTTTTCAGCGCAAGTGCGCCGAGCGGATCGAACAGTTCCGACGCGAAGGACGCACCATCGTCTTCGTCAGCCACGGTCTGGCCCAGGTGGAACAACTGTGCGAGACCTGTGCGTGGTTGGAAAAGGGCGAACTGAAGATGGTCGGACCCTCGGGTGAGGTCATTTCGGCTTACCAAGGAGACAGCCATCAGGGTCAGCGCGTCGAGGGTGAGTTGGGTCAACGGTGGGGAAGTGGTGAGGCCCAGATCGTCGCCGTGCGCATCTCGGACGCCAACGGCCAGACCGCGTCCGTGCTCACCACGATGGAGGGCGCCTCGATCGACATCGATCTGTCGTCACACATGCCGCTGCAAGATCCGGTGGTGACACTGCGCATCGACACGCTGGCTGGTCACCCCGTGTGGGGATCGTCCACGCGTCGCAACGGGATCTCGCTCGGAATGCTCGATGGCCCGGCGTCGGTGTCGGTGCGCATGGACTCGTTGCCGTTGCTCGAGGGTGTCTACGACGTCACCGTCGGCTTGACCGACCACACGGAAATGCACCCCTACGACCATTGGGAGAAGCGGGTGCGTTTCGAGGTGCGGCAGTACAAGTCGTTCGACATCGGGGTGACGCTCATTCCGTCGCATTGGAGCGTCACCGGCACCCGTGGTGTGATGCAGGGGGGCTGAGTTGTCCCTGGTCACTTGTATCACCGTCGCCTACGGCCCCACGCCGATGTTGCCGAGATTGGTCGAGTCTCTCGAGCGTCACGCCGGTGACGTGTCGCCCGACATCATCGTGGTCACCCAACCTGACGCCGGGGGGTGCCGTGAGGATGTGGGTCATCTTGCCGATCGTGTACGCCACATTCGGTTGAACGAGAACCTGGGGTTCGGGCCGGCCAACAACCTGGCGGTCGCGGAATGCGATTCCGAGTTCGTGGCGTTCATGAACCCCGATCTGGTGGTCACCGAGGGGTGGCTGAGCCCGTTGCTGCGCGCCCACGAGGATCCGGCGGTAGCCATCGCGGCGCCGCCGTTGCTGGACGGCGAGGGTCGACTGGCCGAGGCGGGTCAGGCGATCTTCTCCGACGGTGGTACCGAGGCCATGGGCGGTTCGCACTGGCCCGACGGCTACGACTCGGTGATGTTCGGTCGCGACGTGGACTACGCCTCGGCCGCGTGCTGGGTGATGCGGCGCGACGTGTTCTCGTCGCTGGGCGGGTTCGACGCCCGCTACGCCCCGGCCTACTTCGAGGACAGCGACCTGGCCATGACCGCCTGGTGCCGAGGTCTGGTGTCGCGCCTGGTGGTGGATCGGCCGGTGGTACACCACCACGTGGCCGCCAGTGAGCAACGGAACTCTTTGGCTCGCACGTCACGAGCCGCCTTCGAGCAGAAGTGGGTCGAGCAATTGCGACGTCAGCCGACGCGATCGACGCGGGGCTTCGACGCGCGCATCGTTCGTGATCATCGTGCGGCGCGGCGGATCGCGTGTGTGTTCGAGGGATCGATGGATTCCGACCAGATGGCCCGAGCGGCCTCGGAGGCAGGCAAAGAGGCGGCCGCGAATCCGCGGGACCGCGTCACCCTGATCGTGCCCCGTGACGCCACGGTCGGCCGCTTACGCCGCGAGCATCGAGCCGGCGGCCTCGAGGTGATCGCCGTGGAGTCCGTGCATCGTGCGGACCTCTCGTGGGCCACCGAGGTGAAGAGCGTGGGCAAGTGAGTCGTCGCGTTCGTTGGGGACTGGTGCTGATTCTCGGGGTCGTCGGTTACGCGATTCGGGGATACCTGTTGGGAACCAAATTCGGTGAGATGAATGCGGACGAGGCCTTCACGGGCCTACAGGCCCTGGAGATCGCCAAGGGCGACCTTCCCATCGTGTACCGCGGAATCGGCTACACCGGGATCATCGACAGCTACGTGTTCGCCCCGTTCACCATGTTGTTCGGGGCTCGGGTGGTGCCGCTGAAGTTGCTGACCAGTCTGTGGTGGGTCTCGTCGTCATTCGTGATGTTCCACGTCATCCGGTCGATTCGGCGCGATTCGGGGTGTGAGCATCCGGAGCGTTGGGCATGGTTGGGTGCCGGGATGTTGTGGCTGACGCCCGGAGCGATGATGGTCGTCTCGATTCGTGCCTGGGAGGCCTACGGGTTGCTCCTTTTGACGACCTTCGCTTCGTCGTTCGTCGTTCGTCGTGTGGTGCTCGGAGGGGCGACCTCTCGGCGCGACGTGTTGTTGGCGGGCGCATTGTTGGGGTTCGCGTTCTACCTGCATCCGATGACGTTGGCGTCGGTGATCCCCATCGCCCTCGTGCCGTGCTGGACGTTCCGACGTCGTTTGCGCGACTGGTGGGTGCCAGCCGTGGGCGCGGCCGTGTTCGTGAACGTTCCGTTCCTGGCCTGGAACGTGAAAAACAATTGGCTCAGTCTGTCCCAGCCGTCGCCGCCGATGAACAGCACGTGGGATCGGCTGTCCAGCTTCTTCACGGGTCTGCTACCTCGGGCCTTCGGAATGATGAACATGGACGGATCGTGGGTGTGGGGTCCGGTGTCCGTGGTCATTTATCTTCTCGCGCTGGGGCTCATGGTCTTCGGCGCGACGGTGCTCGTCCGCAAAGTTCCGGGCGGGCTGGTGCTGGCTCTTCCGGCGGTTCTGTGTTGGCCGCTCTTGTCCTTGTTCAACAACATGTGGTTCGTCGATGACGGGCGTTACTCGAGCGTCGGTTTCCCGTTCCTGATCGTGGCCATGGTGATCGGTCTTGCCGATGTCGCCGGTCGGGGTCGACCGCTCCTCGCCTCGCGCACGGCCGTGGTCGTAGCCCTGGTCGTGTGGGTCGGTGTGCTGGTGCTGCCCTGGATCAGGGCGAACGCAGGGCCACAGCTGGAGGATCCGAACGTGCGCATCCGCGTGTTGGTCGAGACGTTGGAAGACGAAGGTTTCCGATATGCCGCTGGCAACTACTGGCTGATGAACCCCATCGAGTACCAGAGCAACCAGAGAATTCACGTGGCCGTGGCGGGCCATCCGTGGGGAGCATTGTTCCCTTGGCGTCCCAAACTGCCGTGGGGCGTGTCGTTCGCTAACCGCCAAATGGAGGTCTTCTCCCAGAATTCGCTCGATATCGCCTACGTGTTCTTGCCCGGTGACGAACAAGTGGGAGCGATGCCACTGCCGGTCGAGCAATACGAACGCCGCGAGGTGTCGGGGGCCGTGATGTATCTTCCACTGGTGCCCGAATGAGTCCGCGGCACGAGTGGAGTCGACGAGATGTGGAACGGTAAGCGCCTGGCAGTGGTTCTGCCCACGTACAACGAACATCTCTCCATCGCCGCCTGCATTCGAGGCTTCGAGTCGCTCGGTATCGTCGACGAGATCCTGGTGGTGAACAACAACGCTCATCCGGACACCTCCGGTGAGGTGGCTCTTACCACCGCTCGAGAAGTGCTGGAGACCACACAGGGCTACGGCGCCGCCATCCGTCGTGGTTTCGCCGAGACCCGCTCGTTCGATCTGGTCTGCGTTTGCGAGCCCGACGGCACCTTCGATCCAGCTGACCTGCTGAAACTTCTTCCCTACACGCACGATGTCGACGTGGTGTTCGGATCGCGCACAACGCAGGCGCTCATCCTCTCGGGAGCCAACATGGGCTGGTTCTTAAAGTGGGGCAACTGGGCCGTGGCCAAGCTGGTGGAGGTTCTCTACAACACGGTGTTCTTGTCCGATGTCGGTTGCACGTATCGGGTGATCCACCGCGAGGCGCTCGATCGTCTCGAACCCAAGTTTGGTATCGATGGATCGTCGT
>Ga0194116_10007285_pt1 | contig 11503 bp, 10 predicted proteins | sample TA2MahsurfametaG_4_FD_148617 | JGI IMG/M metagenome (GOLD analysis project Ga0194116, IMG submission 148617) | Freshwater microbial communities from Lake Tanganyika, Tanzania - TA2015008 Mahale S9 surface | ecosystem: Environmental > Aquatic > Freshwater > Lake | place: Tanzania: Lake... | reverse complement strand
TTACTCATAAATCTATCACCCTTTGAGTTAGCAATTTGTTTTTCATATAGGCTAATCAAAATCTTATAAATCAAGGTTTATAGAGTCAGTGAAAAGCAAGCAAACTTTAGTTTGCCTATTGCGTATAACACTTTTGCTGCGCAAAGAGGTGTTATAACTTTTTCTCAAACTCAGGAACAAGGAAATAGATTTTCAAGTGATGAAATTGATTATTTCGGTTTGGTCGGCTTCGGGGAATTTATTCATTTAGTTTTGCTAAATGCGCACTTACCCATAGGAGAAAAAATCCCCTATGCTCCGCTCAAAGCAAAGCATTAAAGTTAGCTAGATATTAATCACCTTTGTTTATATTTTTCAGGGTGCCATTGTTCTTTTATTGCCGTCATTAGCATTGCTTTAGCATTACGAACTTGTCCCCTTGATAATTGTAAATCAACTGCATTAATAGCATTCTGGATTGTTTGTTCCGTGTTTTCTTTTAAAATCTGATTAATAACCCGCAAGCTTAAACCAAATTCTTTTAAAGTATCAATTATAGGTGGTTTTCTTTTTATTTCTTGTATTTGCGGTGAAGGGTTATTTCTGAGTTCATAAGCCTTGTTTTTGCTTATGATAAATTTAATACCCTCTATTTTTCTTGATGGTTTAATACGTTCGAATTCAAAATGAATGTCTGATTTTTCATTGATTTCTCTTTGTGCTATCAATAAAACATATCTTTCTAAATCTGGGTAATTTTTAAATTTATTCTTAACTCCACAACACTCCTTAATCTCTTCTAAACTTAAAGTTCTTTCACCTATATCTTGATATTGCTTTAAAAGTTCGTAAATGCGTATTGCATGGATACTTTTAAATTGCATTAAATCTGTAACTTCTATAGCTGTAAACTGGCTCTTTAGATGTAATAGGAAAGGCTTCATTGCATCTGAAAATGCTAATTGTATTCTACCTGTACCCTCTTCGTAGTGAGCATAATTAATCCAATTTACTTGAGTTAAAGTTCTTTCATCAGGTCTTTTTATTACTAAAACTTTTTTCATTAAGCCTAAGGTTACTTTTTGTAATTCTTTGTAATTAGCTTTACCAGTAAGTTCTAGTAAATTCATAAACTCTTGAACTGCTAGTTCATGTTTCTTAAAGTCTTCTTCATCAGGTTGTATTTTTGATATTAACCATAATATCAACCTTTTTTCTTGCAGTGTAAGAGAATACCTAGCCTCAATGAGGTTATTATGTTGAAAGATAACTATACTAGATGATGTATCTTCATTTTTTTGACTGGATTTTCTCTTTACCTTGTTTTTGGATTCTATATTCCGAATAACAGTAGGAATACTTGCGCTAATTTTTTTCATATTTTCACCCTAAAAAACTCATAATTCAACGAAAAATGATATCATATTTAAACTCATAATTCAACGAAAAATGATATCATATTTAAACTCATAGTTCAACGAAAAATGATATCATATTTAAACTCATAGTTCACCCTAAAAAACTCATAGTTCACCCTAAAAAACTCATAGTTCACCCTAAAAAACTCATAGTTCACTTCCGCAACCCCAGTTCTCCTATGGCATTGCGGGGTGCCGAAAATACTTAAAATACTGAAAGTATAAAAAAACAAGAAAAAAGATTTGCGATTTTTCGTGGATAACTCAATAAAAATTTTTTGTTTTTTATTTTTTGTTTTTTTATGAAATTTAGATGCAAAATTTTCAAAACCGATTTTTTGAAAATTTTGCTATTGAGTTCGCTACGCTCACGAAATTATTTTTCAGGGGTTGGCAAAAAGGTGTTTTTGAAAAGTGTATGTTCTCCTTATCGTTTTTTCTTTCCTGATTTTTTATTTTTTAAGTTTTTTAGAGAATTTTACCTAATCAGCTTTTCTTTGCTATTTAAACATAGCTAAAACGAGTTTTAAGACGGTTTATAAGAGAAGAAATAGGTGTAAATAGCCAATCATACATAAAAGGTATTTCTGCTTCTGTGTAAGCTTTAAAATAAGTTTTTACAATTTTTAGGTTTTTTATGTCTTGTCGGAGTTTTTTTTTAAGTTTTGTTTTGACCAATCAGAAATTGTTGATTTCAAAAAATAAAACTGATTTTCATTTTTTGAGTTTGTAAAAAACTGATGATGAATTTTTATGTTAGAAAAGCGATATACAAGATATACCACATGCCTTAAAGAATACCTTATTTTCTAGCTGTCTGCAAGACCGCACGCAAGCTTTTTTCAAAAGTTGCATAAGTGCGCATTTAGAAAAATTGCATTTTCTTTCATGATAGTTGTGCTTCGCTTTTTTGTTTCGTTTTCCTTAATTTGAATATTTAAGTTATGACAAACATTCGCAGAATTTTGTTATACGCAATATACAAACTAAATTTGTTTGCTTTTTAAAATTCATTTTTATACAATAAATGGTTAAACCTTAAAGATAAATAGAAATATACGATTCAAAAAGTAAGAAAAGTATTCTTAAAGAAAGATTATTTTTTTTGAGGATGTGAATTTGGCAAGAAGAGAGGATAAAATATTTTGGGTTGTTAAATCGTGAATTACTTGGAACCTTGTTATTATTCAACTAGGTTACTAGAAAAACTAAAGTTGCTAGATACTAAAAATGTATTGGACTTTGAGCTAATTAATAAAGCTATTTATTGGGCTAAAAAATATCATGGTGACCAAAAAAGGAAATCAGGCGAGCCGTACTATTCCCACCCTCTAGAAGTAGCTTATATGGTTTCTGATTATAATCTGAAAACTGATGTAATAGCAGCTAGTATATTGCATGATATTATTGAGGACACTGAGGTTACTGCTGGTATTATTTTGGATAATTTTAGCTGGCGGATAGCTGAAATGGTTGATAGGCTTACCCGTGATAGACCAGATGGTAGCAAGTTAAGTGTGGAAGAAATAATTAATAATGCCTATAAAAAAAACGATAAGGAAGTGTTACTGATTAAAGTTATTGATAGACTGCATAATCTAAGTACTGTTTCTTATATAAAAAAACAGAATATTAAGAAACAAATAAAAGAAACTTATGATGCTCTCTTCCCTGGTGTAACAGCTACTTTCTCATTACTTTTAGAAAAACAATTTTTTTTAGTATTACAAAAGGAAGATACTGAAGATCAACTTAAACAAGTTTATAATTCTAGATATAATTTCGATCTAGGTTATACAGATTTTGAACTACCTTATATAGTATTAAATACTGAGTAAGTGCCTTTTTCTTTTTCTTTATTTATAAAGTTATTTAACCCCCATATATAAGCTATTACCAATGGAATAGCAATAATGTATAATCCTATTTCTCCGTATACACTAGTTATAAACTCAACGCCAAAAGAAGATATAATATACATAACAGCTCCAGCTATGGCAAAGATTATACTAGCAGCTTTAAATCTTTTAAATACTGGAAAAGATTTATATATTATGGGTTCTGCTGGTCTTGTACCAGGGTTACAGCACATAGTAAAAACTTGAAATATAAATATCATTGTAGGATTACAATATAAGTCTAAACAAGGTATTAAAATCAATAGTATAGGAACATATAAAATAGTGATAAACTTTAATATTCTTAAAGGATGAAATTTATAAGAAAAGTAAATCAAACAAGTAGTAAATAAAACATCTACTAAAGTAACACCAAAATTTTGGGATAATATTTCAGACATAGTGTACCCATGTCTTTTAAGTAAAACAGGAGCATAGGCAAACGATATATATATAGAAAAAGGTGAAATACATCTCATAAAGAAATAGGATAATAATAATTTTCTATCTATTTTTTGTTCTATGATTTGTTTTTTGTCTAATCTTTTTGTTGCATCGACAAAATCCTGGGTTTCTCTCAATCTAGTTCTAAATATTAAACCTAAAAAAGCAATAACTGACCCAATTAAAAAAATATACCTCCAATTGCCAGTAGTATCTATTACAGTCTTACTGAGGAGGATTGCAGCACTACCCCCTAGTATTGCACCAATAGTAACTATTTGTAGCATAGCATAAGACATAGGCGGTTTTATAGATTCCGATATATACAACTTAGCTCCTATGACTTCTCCTAATGAAGACATGCCTTGTATAATCCTACATAATATCATTATAACGGAAGCCCATATTCCTATCTGGGAGTACTCAGGGAGGATAAACATTATAAAACAAGAGCTACCCATAAAAAATGTAGTAAGAAAAATAGTATTCTTTCTGCCTATGTTATCGCCAAGCCAACCAAATAAAAGACCTCCAAAAGGTCTAAAAATAAAACTTGTGCAAAAAGTAAAAGCAGAAATCATAGATGCAGAAAAAGGGTCAGTCGGAGGAAAAAAAAGAGGGTTTAGCATTACAGCAAGATGAATATATATTTTTAAGTCTAGATATTCTAAAAATGTTCCAACCGACAAAATACCTACAGCTTCTTTCTGTTCTCGTGTAAGGCTTTGCTGTTCTGATGCTTTCATTAGTATTGATGATTTTTTGTTATATCATTAATTTCAACATCTATATTTAGGATATTGCAACAAATAATTGGTAGATTAATAACAATTTTTTATTCAAAGAGGTTTTTAAATATTTATTTTTATGTTTTTTTATTACTCATAAATCTATCACCCTTTGAGTTAGCAATTTGTTTTTCATATAGGCTAATCAAAATCTTATAAATCAAGGTTTATAGAGTCAGTGAAAAGCAAGCAAACTTTAGTTTGCCTATTGCGTATATAACAAAATTCCGCGAATGTTTGTTATAACTTTGATTTTCAAATTCAAGAAAATAGAAATTAGAAAAATTATTTTTAGGAGTAAGTGGGGATGTGTTAGGGGGGGCAAAGTCCCCTAAAAAATTATCCCTACTAGAAACGAAAAATAGTAAATGAAATTGACGATTAGCCGAAATGCTAATTAATAAAAAATCTATAATTCATGACAGTGCGTAATACGGTGTTGGAATAAAATTCAACACCTGCGCTCTAAAGAATGTTGCACGAATGGATTAATATCAGGTGCAGTCAGAGGCATTTTACTTGTATTTGTAGGGGTAAAATGAGTGTCGCTATTAGGAAAATTGATTCTGTTGTTTAGCCAAAAAAATAGTTAAATAGTGGTGAAGATAATAAACAAGTTTAAGAAACAGTTCATTTAGTTTTTGCTAAATGCGCACTTATGCATTGACTTTCGTCAATGCTCCGCTCAAAGTTCAAATCAGCAATAAACTAGGGTTATAAAGATGAAGCTTTTAGGAATGGCAGATTTAGCAAAAAGATGGAATTATACAAAACAGGGAGTACATCAAAAATTAAAACAGGATAGATCTTTTCCTAAACCAATAGCAAAGATTAATAGGGGTATATTAGTGTTTTTAGAAAGTGATATTATTAATTATGAAACTAACAAAAAAGAACTACTAGATGCAGATTATAAGTATTGGCATACTCATATAAAATGGACTTTTAAGAAATAAAAGTTATAAGACAGATACAACAAGCCATCACAGCTATAGGTGTTTATAAACCTACTAAACGTTGTAGCCTATTTAGTATATTATCTAATTCTGACTTGCTAAGTTGTCCTATTCTTGGGTATACAATCCTGTTTAAACTGATTGCTCTACAATGTTCTATTAAAGCGTAACTTTTAGCCCTCAAGTTATCTCTTGGACTTAATTCATAATGTAGATTTCTAAATTCTTTCTGGGACTGACTACTAAGAGGACAGATGAATATAATAGGCGGTACAGAATCGAGTATTAATTGAGAGTTTAATATAATTACTGGTCTTACTTTACCGATCTCAGCATGTTTTGCAGGGTTAAGTTTTCCTAGATAAACACCACCCCTAGTTAGTATTTCTATTTGTCCCACCATTTATCCTCTTCTTGCGGTAACTCTGTAAATAGGCTATCGATTAGTTTCTGGGATGCCTTGGAATATTTAGTAGATTGTTTCATTGCGTTGAAACTTTTTATTATTCCGAGTTCTTCTGACTTGGTTTTATAATTGTCTAGTTCATGAATAATAGCTCTACGTATAAATTCTGTTCTTGAAACACCAAGTTCTTTGGCTACCTTTGTACTAGCTTCTGCTATAGTATCTGGTAATATAATAGAAAGATTTGTCATATTAAAAATAGTATAAATTAATGTACTAAATATTATATCAAAAATAACAAAATAAACAAATAATTCTTGATTGTTAGCGTTAATTCTATTAGCTTTAAAACTGTTAGTGATGACTGATTACCATTATTAATAAATCAATTCTTATTAGCCTTAAGCTTTATGCTGGGGGTTTACTGTCATAAGTGCCCGAGGGCACAAAAGCAGTAAGTGGTTGTTTTATAATAACTGTAATCAGCCCCTAGCACCATTTTAACAAGCTAAGAGGTTGATTATGATTAATTACAAATACGATTTTGAACTATACACCTTAAACGAACTCCCTACCAACGATGCACGATTGTTTCTGAATATTATAGTGTCTAATGCTTTAACTAAAGCACAAGCCATTCAATATAAGGACAATACTGTCTTTGTAATATCGGAAGAACAATACTTAAGGCTAATAAATACTTAAAAAGCAATTACTGGTTGAGTAAGTCAGCGGCAATAATACTAATGGCTTGCTTGACTGGTATTAATTACCTTTGTTTATATTTTTCAGGATGCCATTGTTCTTTTATTGCCGTCATTAACATTGCTTTAGTGTTACGAACTTGCCCTCTTGATAATTGTAAATCAACTGCATTAATAGCATTCTGGATAGTTTGCTCCGTATTTTCTTTTAAAATCTGATTAATAACTCGCAAGCTTAAACCGAATTCTTTTAGAGTATCAATTACAGCTGGTTTTCTTTTTACTTCTTGCACTTGTGGTGAAGGGTTATTTCGCCGCTCGTAAGCTTTATTTTTAGTTATGATAAATTTGATGCCCGTTATTTTTCTGGAAGGTTTTATACGCTCAAAATCAAAGTAAATGTCGGATTTCTCGTTGATTTCACGTTGAGCAGTAAGTAGTAGTTTTTTTTCAAAATGTATATACTGCTTCAGTTTATCTCTTACACCACAGCAATCCTTTATTTCCTCTAAACTTAAAACCCTCTCTCCTATATCCTGATATTGCTTTAAGAGTTCATATATGCGTATTGCATGAACGCTTTTAAACTGCATTAAATCTATCACATTAATAGAAGTAAATTTTTCTTTTAGCTGGAGTAAATAAGGCTTTAACTTTGGGCTAAAACTTAATTTTACCTGCCCTTGATAATAATCAGCTGAAGATAACCAAGATACTTGTATTTCTCTCTTATTGTCAGGATCCGTAATATCAATAATCCGTATACCTTTCTCTATCAATGAGAACGTTATGTTTCTAATTTCTTTATAGGAGGATTCCCCAGATAATTGGCATATTTCTATTAACTTTCTTATGCTTAAGACATGTTCTTTGAAGTCAATATCGTCAGGTCTTATTTGAGAAACCAGCCAGATCATTATCCTTTTTTGCTGCAACGTCATAGAATACTTAGCTTCGACTAAGTTATTATGCTGCATTGCAATCATCGCATTTTTATAAGGATGTTTAGTTTTTTTACTTTGCTTGGTATCTACGTTTTGAATAATAGTCGGAATGCTTATGCTAATTTTTTTCATAAAAAACACTAATTAAAAACATCTTTATATTTAAGTGTTTTTAACAACAAAAAACACTATTGTCAATTAGTGTTTTTTCACACCAAATTAGTGTTTTTTCACACCAAATTAGTGTTTTTTCACACCAAATTAGTGTTTTTTCGTTTCAACAACCCCAGTTCTCGACTGGCCTACAAGGCGCCGAAAATACTTAAAATACTGAAAGTATATAAAAAACAAGAAAAAAGATTTTAGATTTTCTGTGGATAACTCATTTGTATTTTTTGTTTTTTGATGGAAATTTCGATGTGAAAATTTGAAATAGGATTTTTTAAAATTTTCGCTTTATTGAGTTCGCTACGCTCACTAAATTATTTTTTAAGAGGTTGGCAAAAAGTAGTTTTTGAAGGTGATGTTCGCCTTATAATTTTTCCTTTCTTGATTTTTTAGTTTTTTAGAAAATTTTACCTAATCAGCTTTTCTTTGCTATTTAAATACAGCTAAAACGAGTTTTAAGGTGCTTTTTAAGAGAAAAAATAGGTATTAATAACCAATCATACATAAAGAGTATTTTTACTTCTGTATAAGTTTTTAAATTAGTTTTTATGATTTTCTATTCTGGTATTAAATCTATGATAGGATTCTATAGCATAGATAAATCAAGTTATATGCTCACTTAAAGAAATTAGGGATAGTCAAAATGAATAGGATCGTTACCATCAACTATTATATCTCCAGATAAAAATACTTCTTGTTGATCAGTAATATTACAACCTATGAATATTTTAGTACTAACATCCTTGACTAATTCACCGTATTCTTTAGCTTGTTCTAGTGCTTTTTTTGCATCTTTTGCATTGTACTTCATCTCAATGACTATGCCCTTATTATTTTTTTCAAGGACTATATCAGCTCTTCCTTTACTACCATCTGTTTTTGTAGTATGGCGTTCACTTGCAAATTTAGCGTTAACAATTTGAATAGCTATATTATTCAATAGTGAGTGCATTAAGTCCTCGTTTTTGAAAGCTCCTTTTTTTGCTTTATTATTATCATATAACTCCAATGTACTAATAAGATCTGTTAATTGAACCCCAAATTCTGTTTTAAAAATATTAACTATTTTATCTGTATCCTGTTTAGAAAAAACCTCAGTTAGAGTGTCAGTAATCTTATTAAATTTAGCAGGGGAGATATTAAATATTTGATTGTAGTAATCTTTAAGCTTTGTTTCAAATTCAATTTTTATTTCCTTATTTGGTAAACTATATTTGTTTGTTGCTAATGTATTGGTCAAGTAACCAGTAATAAACAAATAAGAAAATAGTAAATCTATACCATCTTGTTTTATATTTATTTGATCATGTTTATTCAATATGAATTTTAGTGTTTTAAAATCTTCAACATTAAAATCACTAGTTAAGTTAGTTAATACTAAATGATTATTATTAATCAAGTCTTCAACTATATTTTTTATAATAGGATTTTTTAATATTTCTTTGTTTATTACACTACCTAAACTATTATTTTCCCAATAAGATTTAAAACCCTCTGATTGTTTATTGAGATAATTAACTACTGACCAAATATTGTACTTATCTACAAAGTTTGGCTCTTCAGCTGTACCAGTGTTTGATTGATAGCCATTATACCAATCTTTTATTCTAGCTGCTTTAGATTTGTTTATATCAAAGTGTTCTAGCAATAAATCCATTTCTTCTTGGTTAATTCCATAATATTTAGAGTATTTTGTACTAGTAACATTATATTTAGATAGATTATTTAACCCAGACAACATACCGCTTTTTACAATATACTGGACTCCAGTCATAACACCTTTTTCTAGGTGCTCATTACCTTTTAGTGCTGACTCAAAAATATCCCTAAATAGTTCTAAAACTTGCTTAGCTTCTTCTTCGTTAAATTCTAGATAAGCCTTATTTGCAGCAGCATCATATTCGTCAATTAATATCCAAACTTTCTTACCATGATGAGCATGAAGCAATTCTGTCAGTTCCTTAATCGCCTTAAGAAAAATATCATTTTTAACCTTATTAAGGAGTGCTATGTATTCTTGACCAATTGTAGTTTCCTTGTATGCTTTTTCACTATTTTGTAAATAACTAAAATTTCTTACTGTTTCAAAAATTTTATCTTTTAATTTAAATTGTACATCTGTTGAAGATGTACCCTTACAGTCTTTAAAATCAATAAAAATTACTGGATATTTTCCTTGTAGTTCTAAACTATCAATTACTTTAGTTTGACCAATAATGTTCTCATCTGTAATTTTGATTTGAGTTGTAGAAATGTTAAGTTGAGATTTAGCCTTATCATTATTAGTTTTTATATTTTGTTCGAATATTTTTTTGTTAAATTCTTTTTGTTGTGAATTCTGTTCTTCAATAGATAAAAACCTTTTAAGAGTATCAAGATTAAGAGATTTACCCCAACGCCTAGGCATAGTAATGAGTATTACTTTTGAAGAATCCTCTATAATTTCTTTTACAAACAAACTTTTATCTACAAAAATACTACTTCCAGTAACTACATCCGCAAAATCCCCACCAGTATGCATTTCTCTCTTACTAGGTAAAATTTTTCTCTCTTGTGTTGTACTAAAAGATCTATCTACTTTTTGATGTAATCCTGATTTTACACTTTTTAAAGAATTTAATTTGGAAAGCATTGACGTTAGATTGAAAGTATTTTGATCTAAGATTTTGTTTTTTCTTGATGCAGTATTTATAAAATTAAAATCTCTATCTGAATATACATCTTCTAACTTATTATTATGTTGTTGTTGATTATCTGATAAAACTGGTGCCCTATTGTATAGATAACCACTATTGTATTCAAATTTTGAATTTTTGAATACGTTTATAAAAAACTTATAATTAATGTTATCTTGAAGAAGATTTATAATTTTTCTGCGCATAGATTTAACATCTTAAATATTTCTAATCCGTTATTCTACAATAAAAATTTTTAAGAACAAGAAAATTAGTTTGAAGATTTTGTTATACAAAATTCTTCAAATAAAAATCAGTTTCCTTTTCTGAGTATGTAAAAAACTCCTAATAAAATCTTTTTTGTTAGAAAAGCGGTATACGAAAGACGTACCGTAAAGAATACCTTATTTTCCCGCTGTCTGCAAGACCGCATGCAAGCTTTTTGCAAAAGTTGCTTAAGTGCGAATTTAGAAAATTTACATTTTCTTGCATGAAAGTTGTGCTTCGCTTTTTTGTTTCATTTTCCTGAATTTGAGCAAATAAGTTATAGCAAACATTCGTAGAATTTTGTTATACGCAATATATGTTGCTTGCAACATTATTCTGATTAGCTTTGTATCGCTTGGTTTTTAACGTTTACAACGTATTTTGTTTAATGGAGTGTTCGCTGGCACAAAAAAAAGGTTATAATGTTTTATGTACTTGTTTAAACCGTACTCGGATACTTTTAATCCTTGGTATACTTCTCTTTTAGTTTTGCTGTTATCTAAAAGCTTTTGTATATCACTTGGCCTATAATTCTGCTCAAGATACTCAAGACCATTGATGATTTTTTTCATGTTAATTCGTTCACAATAATCTAAGCTAAAATTCAACCCTAAAATCAGGACAAAAACAAGGAGTTATTGCTACTATAACTCTTAAATTAGTAAAATTTTACAAAGCAAGCAAACTAAAGTTTGCCTATTGCGTATATAACAAAATTCCGCGAATGTTTGTTATAACTTTGATTTTCAAATTCAAGAAAATAGAAATTAGAAAAATTATTTTTAGGAGTAAGTGGGGATGTGTTAGGGGGGCAAAGTCCCCTAAAAAATTATCCCTACTAGAAACGAAAAATAGT
>Ga0194116_10007279_pt1 | contig 11506 bp, 10 predicted proteins | sample TA2MahsurfametaG_4_FD_148617 | JGI IMG/M metagenome (GOLD analysis project Ga0194116, IMG submission 148617) | Freshwater microbial communities from Lake Tanganyika, Tanzania - TA2015008 Mahale S9 surface | ecosystem: Environmental > Aquatic > Freshwater > Lake | place: Tanzania: Lake... | reverse complement strand
GCAGCACAATTACCTGCAATTTGAAGTAACTGACCCCAACCTTTTTCCCAACCTTCACCTTGCAGAAGTGTCTCGACAGTTAAGTGAGTTGTACCTGACCGTGAAGGAGAACTCATAGCAACATGGCCAAAATACTCAGGCTTAGTCAAGTCAGCCCATTGTTTTGGAGATGTAATTTTGTTTGCAGCAATATAGCGCGTATTAATCATCAACCCGTAGCCAGCTAGAGCTTGACCTAAGTACAAATTATTTGGTGAATTTATTGGATAGGCACCAACTTTTGCTGGAGCTGATTTATTTACTAGTTCGCCCACAGGCTCGAGCAACTTAAGACCAGATAAAACTTCAAAGGCATCCGGCGCCGAAGCCCAAAATACCTCAGGTCTTTGTCCCGCAGGTAATTCACGAACATAGGAAATACCCTGGATTGTATTTTTATTTAGAATCTCAATCTTTATATCTGGGTTAGCTTTTTCAAATTCGGTTTTATAAATTTGCGTTAGTTCTTTTGGAAAAGATGTGATGACGGTGACAGTTCCTGCTTGAGCAAAATGCCTACCAGAACTTATTACAATTAAAAATGTTGCGAAAGTAACTTTTAAAATCCAAGATATTTTCATATTCCTCCCTGTATATATTAAAAAATATATAGCTATTTCTGACGATATTAACATCAATTTTTAGTTGTATTAATAATTCTAAGAATTTAACTAGTTTTTTTATACTCACAACACCAAACTCAACTAGCGGCTTTTTAATTTTAGTTTCTAAAAAAGATTTAATTTTCCTAAATATGAACTTTGAGGATGCCATGAAATTTATAATTTCATTCAAAGCAGTAGGGGAGTTAAAATAAGTTACGAAATTTGGTTCACTAGATAATCAGCAAAACCAAAAGAAGCTGTATAGGCTGGGGATACTGCGTTCAACACATGTATTTGATTATCTTTTTTTTTTACAACGAAATCGGTTACTAGACTTTTAGAATGATTATCAAATATTTGAGATCTAATGCCTGTTTTACTATAATATGATTTTATATCATTACCCTCTACATTTTTAATTAAGTTTGAAACCTCTTTAAGAATTTTACTTCTACTAAAAAAACTAAATTCTTTTATAGCAAGATTTCTAAGGTTATTTTGGTTTAAAATTATTTTTTTTGCAAAGCTAAGAAATAAATTAAATGCTTCATATTTATTAGCTCCTATTAAATTTTTATATTCTTCTCTTCCAAATACAGGTGTTGAGGAGGGTCCAAAAAAAATTTCACCAGATTGATTATGAGCGGTATGTATACCTAAAAAAGGCAAAGATAAGTCTGGTATTGGGTATACAAGTCTTTTAAGTTTGTAATTAGATTTATTTAGTTTCCAATATTTTCCCTTGAAGGGCAAAAAACTATAATTAAAATTTAAACCACTTTCTTTTGCAATAATATCGGCATTTAAACCTGCCGAATTTATTAAAAAATCATATATGTATTTACTTTTAGGAGATATTATTTCGTTTGATTTACTATGAATTTTTATTATTTTTTCGTTGTAATTAATTTTAACTTTTTTGCTTTTTCTTAAATCATCGATGAGTTGTCTTGCTACTTCTTGCGGATCTGTAAGAGAAGTAAAAGGCACATATAGAGCGTTTTTGTATTGAAGATTAATATTTGGCTCCAGTTCTGTTGCTCTATTTTTACCTATCAGTTCAATATCTATTTTGTTTAATTTACCTCTTTCAAGTAAGTTTTGTATTGATTGTTCCGTAACAGAGTTTGTTGGCACTAATATTTTTCCACATTCATCAATCCATAAACTTTTCTTTTTCACATATTCTTTTAATTGTTCAGCTCCAGAAATGCATAACTTTGCTTTTAATGTTTTCGGAGGATAGTAAATTCCGCTATGTATAACCCCACTATTTCTACCAGTTCCGTGGGTAATTGAGTTTTTTTCCTTCTCAATAATAATTATTTCTTTAACTTTATTAAAGTTTTTTAATTTAAAAGCGGTTGCAAGACCTATTATGCCTCCACCAATAATTATAATTTTCATAAAAGTATTGAATACATATTATTAACATGAGTAAGCCTAAAACAGAGCCTCCTAGAAGGGGTACCAGTTGTCTTGGCTATTAGTGAAATTCATTTAGACCTACTAATAAGTCCATTGCTGGACGATTTATAAATCAGTTAATAGTTACTTAAAACTAAAGTAATACTTTATATATTATATATATATTATTGTAATATATGATTTTTCATGCAAACTTAAATATTTACATTAGAATACTTATTATATAATTATTATCTAATTTTTTTAGTTTATTAAGTATTTTCGTTGAAGTATTAAAAGTAGCAAAAACATTGACTTTTGAGACTAATCTAATCTCTTTTTCAAATGAAACTGGGGTTTTTCCAAAGCCAATAGCTATTGAATGACCTTCACACCAATAAGCTGCTTCGCCAAAAGTGACTACATCTCTAACGTTTTTATCTGGTTTAATGCCTAGGTTAGTGGTCTCAAAGTATATCTCTTCGCCTCAGGTGTTTATTTGGGCCTTAAATGAGCTTAATTTGGCTAATTTAAGTGCTGTTTGAGAATTATTAAGATTAAGTTTGATCTCAAAGTCATCGAATTTAAGAAGCATTGATAATGATAAATAGCCATTTTTGACGATATTGACGTCAATTTATAGTTGTATTAATATTTCCGATAATTAATGGTTATCGGAAATTTATGTCAAATTTGATTAAAGATTTAAGTTCTATTGAATTAGAAACGTTAGATAATATTAGATCCTCAAAGTCAGTTAACACTATTAGAGCTTATAAGTCTGACTTTAATCATTTTGTAAAATTTTGCAAAAAAAATAATTTTAAACCTTTGCCGGCCGATCCGAAGATTGTTTCATTCTATATAACTGATCTATCTTCAAATTCTAAAGTAAGCACTTTAAAACGCAGGTTAGCCTCTATAAGTGTAATTCATAAACTTAAAGGGCATTATATTGATATAAAACATCCTTTAATTATTGAAAATTTAATGGGAATTCAAAGAAAAAAAGGCGTATTTCAAAAATCAAAAAATCCAATTTTGATTAATGAATTAAAAAAAATTATTAATGTTATTGATAACTCAGAAAAAAATGAAAGCAAAAAAGCTAGAGACAAAGCTTTAATTCTAATTGGATTTTCTGGTGGTTTTCGAAGATCAGAACTTGTTGATATTGATTTTGAAGATTTAGAATTTACGAATGAGGGTGTTAAAATTTTTATAAAGCGATCTAAAACAGATCAAACAGGAAGAGGTATGATTAAGGCTATCCCCTATTTTAAAAATATAAAATTTTGTCCAGTTATATCTTTAAAAAAATGGATTAATATTTCTAAATTAAGTAATGGTTATATTTTTAATATTTCAGATAAAATGGTGGCAATATTAATAAAAAAATATTTATCATTAGCAGGATTTGATTCAAAAAAATATTCTGGTCACAGTTTAAGATCTGGATTTGCAACAGTTACCGCAAGTTTTGGAGCTGATGAAAAAAGCATTATGAATATGACAGGCCATAAAACAACTCAAACGGTAAGAAGATATATAAAATTATCAAATCTGTTTAACAATAATGCATTAGATAAGATATCTTTTTAAGCAAAAAAAATTTACCTGATTTATAAATTTATATTTAATTGTAATTATTGTTGAATTATTTTTTTAATTTGAATTGCAGTATTTATCCATTTCCATCTTCCTCTTTTTTTTTTTAAATTATCTCTGAAATACATCCAGAGCTTATCATCTTCAAATAATTGTAATGTATACTTCGCAAATTCTTCATAGGTATTAGCTATAAAACCAGTGAAGTTATGTTCCACCCTTTCTTTCAAACATCCTATACCTAAAGTTACAATAGGGACGCACATTTCATTCGCTTCCTGCGCAGCTAAACAAAAAGTTTCAGACTTGTGTCCAGGTATAAGCATTACCCTAGATTTTTTTAAATCACTAAAAATCTTTTTTTGATTAATATATTTTCTGGAAAAAATATTATGACTTCTATACGAAACTAAAGATGGACCAGTAACCAACAATTTTAAACTTTTATTCTTATAATATATATAATTTTTCCAAATATAAACTAATATGTCCAAGTTCCTTTCATGCCTTGAATTAAATATAGCAATTTTTGATTTATTATTGGTAATTTTAGACTTAAAAAAAATTTCATCAACTGCCCATCTTATTTTGTTAAACCCATAAATTTTAATAATTTTTGAAATTTTTTCTTCGTGGTAATCTCCAAGTCCGATCACTCTTGGCTTATTTTTAAAAAAAGGTATAAAATATTTTTTTCTTAAAAATTTTTCAAAATTAATCGGCACATGTAACAGTAAAAATTTTTTTTTAGCTTTTATAAGACTCAAATTTTTAAAATTACCATTAGAAATAACTACATCATACTTAAGATCCAAAAATGAAATTTTATTAATTGGAGACCAAGTTAAATTTTTTCTTTTAATTGTTTTGCGACAGTTATTAAGTACAAAAATTTTATAACCTAAACTTGCCAAAGATTCTGATAAATTTATTAAAGCTCCTTCACCTCCCCTTAATTTTGGCGAATATTTATCATTTAAATCGTACTTGAAGTTAGTTGTATCAATAAAACAAATATTTTTATAACCAGGCATAATTAGATGAAAAGTTTAATTCGAAAACTTTTTCAATCATATATTTAGTGATTATTTTATTATTAAATATTTTATGATATTTTAGTCTTCCGTTTTTTCCGATTTCTCTTCTTTTTTTATCATTTTTTTTTAAGTAATTTAAAGTTTCTGATAAATCATTTACATCATTATAGAAAATAACTTCATTATCTGAAAAAAAATCATTAAGTTTAGTTTTTCTATCAATAAAAGTTGTTATTCCATTGCCCAACAAACTAGATATTCGATCACTAGAATAATATTTAATTGGACTACCTCGGCTTAAATTTAAGGCCATTTTTGATTGTGATAATCTTTCAAAAAAAACATCTCCCCAAATAGGATTCACATTATTAATGCCATAAAAATCAAATAAAATGTTTTGATTTTTCATTAGAATTTTTTTTATAAAATGCTCTCTGTTATCAATATAAAATTTCTTAAGAACACCTCTATGTTGACCATGACTCATTGCAAAAAAAAGATCAAATATTGGATTTTTTTTTTGATCTATTTTTAGATTATCAACTGATATATCGCAAGGATTTGGAATGAAAGAAATTTTTGTTTTATATTTTTTTTTTAAATTAATACTATCCACGCTAGTTGTAATAAAAGAATAGTCGATAAATTCTATATATCTTAAAAATGTTTTCTTATTATGTTCAAAATCTGGACCAAAATTAGTTAACGAATCAACAAACCATTGAATAATTTTAATTTTTTTATTAATTTTTTTTATTTCTAATAAAGTTTTTATATCAATTTTAGAACAGTGTCCCAATACTATTAAATCAGGATTTAAATTATAAAAATTTTTTAGAATTATATTATTTAAATCGGTTATCCCAAAAAAGTTTTTATAAGATTCTCTTTCACTTATCTCATTACAGTAAAAATTATTTTTTATAAATCCATTATTTATTTTTTTGGCAGTTGAATAGAAGAGTCTAGAATTGTGCCTATAATGAAAATCAGTTATATGTAAAATTTTTATACTCATATTAACTCTTGATAAACTTCATCAACTAATGAAACATTTCTCTTAAGTGTTGTTTTAAAATTTTTAAAATTTTTAATCATTAAATTTCTTCTTTCTTTTTTATTACCTATAAGATGACTTATTTCTTTAAATAAATTGTAAGAATCTATTTTTTTTAAAAAAATTCCGTTACTATTTGTTTCTATAATTCCGCCTTTTTTTGTTAAGACAGTAGCACAGCCACAAGATGTTGCTTCTAATGCCGTCCTACCAAATGGTTCATTCCAAATTGGTGTAATTACTGCAATTGAGGTTTGATTAAAAATCTTTAGTGTATCAGAGTGCGTGATCCAACCTGTATATTCTAAATTTTCTAAAGTTATTTTTTTGTAATGCCTTGGGTCATCTCCAATAATTATTCCTCTCCAGTCTCTATTTAATTTTAAGATTTTTTCTATAACATCTATAAACAAGTTGTAACCTTTTGACTCATTCAGTTTACCTGCAAATGTAATAATTTTCTTTTTTTTAGGAATTTTTTTTATTGGATTAACACCAGGATTAATAACAATAGCTTTTGGGTTATTTGAAGATATATTTAAATTTTCAAAAAATCTTCGTTTGCACCATTCACTGACAAATATTAATTTATCAAGTTCTTGTAATAAATTTAATTTTTTATAAGGATCATCCGAACCTCTTAATTCATTTGGATCATTATGAAAAAATAAAATCTTTTTACATAACGGTTTCTTTTTAATAAAATATAGTGCCGCTTGTGGTCTATTATGAATTTCAATAATTGATTGATTACTATTTACTATATTATTATCAATTAAATCTAAATAATATAAAGTTTTACTTAATAAATAAAATGGTTTGTTTATTTCTAACCCATAATAATCATCTGTGATTGGTTTTTTAATTAAAGATGAACCAAATATTTTTATGTTCTTTTTAAGTTTGCTTTTTTTTTTTATATTTGAAACAAAAATAGAAACCGCACCAGCAGCTTTTTCATCATATAATTCTTTATAAGGTAAAATAACATTAATAATCATAGTCTAATTAAATCTTTATACTTAATCCATCATATGCTGGCATTATATTATTTGAAATCTTTCTCAATTTATTTTTAATAAATGAATAATCAATATCACTATGTAAATTTGTTAGTATTGCTTTTTTGGGATTAATTTTGCTTATATAGAATAGAGTTTTTTTAAAATTTAGATGAGTTTTATGTTTTTTAAACTTTAAGCAATCAATAATTAGCAATTTTGGATTTAGTATTTTTTTTAAACTTTTTTTGGGAATAGCACTACAATCACTTATATAAACGATTTTATTAAATAAATATCCGTTAGCACAAATATCTCCATGAATTACTTTTATTACCTCAAAGATTATTGAATTATTTTTTTTTTTTATAACAAAATTATCTTTAATGATTTTATTATTGAGTATTGGTTTATAAAACTTGGTTTTTTCTAAAAAAAGATAACCAAAAGATTTAAATAAGTAAGATGATGTTTTTTTATTACAATAAACATCTATTTTTTTTTTATTTTTCCAAAAAAAAGGACGTAATTCATTAATTCCATGAGTTTGGTCTGCATGTTCATGCGTATAAACAACCGCATCAATTTTTTTTATTTTATTTTTTAATAACTGAATTTTTATATCCGGGCTAGTATCAATAATAATTTTTAAATTTTTATATTTAACAAACAATGAACATCTAGTTCTATAATTTTTCGGATTTTTTTTATCGGTTTTACCCCAATAATTATCAATACGAGGCACACCTAATGAACTGCCACATCCTAAAATTGTTACATGAGTTTTACTCATTAAAGAATAAATTTTTAAAATTGCTTGTAGTTATATTCGCAATATTTTCAAAAGAAATATTTTTAATTAAGGCAATTTTTTCCGCTACAATTTTAACGTTTGCCGGTTCGTTGCTTTTGCCTCTGAATGGATCTGGACTAAGATAAGGAGAATCCGTTTCAATTAACATTTTTTCAATAGGGACATATTTTACTACATCTCTAAGATCAGAGGATTTTTTAAAAGTTATTATGCCACTAAATGAAATGAAACATCCAAGATCTAATAGTTTTTTTGCAAATTCTAAACCGCCAGTAAAACAGTGTATTAAAAATTTTGTTTTTAAATGGTGACTTTTAATAATTGCAAGGGTGTCTTGATCAGCATCTCTTGTGTGAACAATAATGGGTACTGTTTCGGAAATTGCAAGTTCAATATGTTTTTCAAATGAATATAATTGATCCTTTTTTTCACTTCTTTTATAAAAATAATCAAGACCTGTTTCACCAAAAGCAATTATTTTTTTACTTCTTTTTTTAATAGTTAGAAGTTCATTTAAATCGGCCAAATTATTAGTGGTTGAATTAGGGTGAATACCAATTGAACCGTAAATATTTTCATATTTCTCAACAATTTCATAAACTTTTTTAGAACTATCTAAGCCTGTTCCAATCGTTAATAAATGAGAAATATTATTATTTTTTGCATTTAGCAAAACTTTATTAATATCATTAATTAAAGGCTCGTAATCGAGATGACAATGAGAGTCTATAATCATTGTTTTTTAAAAAGAATATTTATTTTTTGAATTTTAGATTCAGGCTTGATAGAAAAATTTTTATTAATATTTTTTATAAATCTTTCATCTTCTTTCACATTTAAAGAGTCTTATATCATCGTGGTTTTTTTGGGAATAATTGGTTGAAGCAATATAGAGATTTTTCTTATAAATTCTAAAACCGTATATATAATAATATTTCTTTTTTCTAAATTATCATCTTTTAAAGTCCATGGCGCTGAATCATTCACATATTTATTAACTTCAGAACATAATTGAATAATGTCTTTTAAATAATTATGAATTTCATATTTATTAAAAGTTTTAATTAATAAATCTAAATTATCTTCAACTAAATTTAATATTTTTAAATCTGAGTTGTCTTTTGGTTTGCATAATGGGATTGAAGAATTTAACTTATTATGAACAATAGAAGTTATTCTTTGATATAAATTTCCAATATTGTTAGCCAAATCACTATTTATACAATTAATTAAATTTTCTGGTGTTATTTTCCCATCTTCACCATAAATAACCTCTTTCATTAAGTAATATCTAATTTCATCTAATCCATAATTTTCAATAATGTCTAAAGGGTCCAAAATATTTCCTTTTGATTTTGACATTTTCTCTTCCCCGGAAAGTATCCAGCCATGAGCAAAAACTTTTTTTGGAGATTTTATGCCAGCTGCTAATAAAAAAGCTGGCCAATAAACACAATGGAACCTTATAATATCTTTACCAATAATATGAACATCTGCCGGCCAAAATTGTTTTTTATTATTATTTTCAAAATAGTCTAATGCACTTATGTAATTGGTTAAAGCGTCTAACCATACGTAAATTACATGTTTGTTATTATTAGGGACTGCTATCCCCCATTTAAAAGAGGTACGACTGATTGATAAGTCTTTAAGTCCACTTTTAACAAAACTTATAACTTCATTTTTTCTACTAAGTGGAGAGATAAATTCGGGATTGTAATCATAATATTTTAATAAAGGTTCTTGCCATTTTGAAAGTCTAAAAAAATATGATTCTTCTTCCATCCATTCAACTTTAGATCCTGATACCTTAGAAACTTTAATGTCAGATTTAGTTTCAATCTCATCTTCATTATAAAAAGCTTCATCAGATACAGAATACCAGCCAGAGTATTTTGAAATATAAATTTCTTTTTTTTCTTCAAGAATATTCCATAATTTTGATACAGTTTTCTTATGTCTATCTTCGGTAGTCCTAATAAAATCGGTATTCGTAAGATTTAATTTTTTTGCAAGATCAATAAAATTTCTTGATATTTCGTCGCAAAAGTTTTTTGGATCTTTTTGTTGCTTTTCAGCTGCTCTTTGAATTTTAAGACCATGTTCATCTGTTCCGGTTAAAAAATTAACATTATAACCTTCAATTCTTTTAAATCGCGCAATAACATCCGCAGATATACTAGAATAAGCATGACCCATGTGTGGCTTTGCTGAAGGATAATAAATGGGAGTAGTTAAATAAAAGTTTTTCATTATCTGATACCAAGCAAAAGATTAATTTCATAAAAACTACTTTTTATATCGTTATTTATTGATTTGATGTTGTGAATAATATTATTAATTTTTTTTCTTATTTTAAAATTTTTAAAAAAATTATTTTTTTCTAAATTGTTTGCAAAGTAATTTTCAATATAAATATGAATTAAATCTAATATTTTACTATATTTTTCTTCTAAATAAAAATTTTGCATTTTTAAAATTTTTTCAGAAAAATTTTTTTCGTAAATATTTAACTCATCAAACAGTATATTCATTTTAATATTTTTTCCGGGAGTCAAATCTTTAATAATTATTTTATTTGTCTCACATTGTTTAATTAGTTTCTCTTTGATTAAAGGAGTTTCCTTTGAACTTAAAAAAAGTCTGTAATTAAAGCATCTTGATTTAATCGTATCAAGTAAGAATTTATTTTCGAGATATGATAAAAAAAAATAATTATTATCAGGAAGTTCCTCTAAAATTTTTAAAATAGAATTTGATGAATTTTTATTTAAACTTTCAACACCTTCTAAAAAAAATATTTTAGGTTTACTATTTATGGATGACTTGTTAAAAAAATTGATAATTTCTCTTGTTTCTTCAATGCTGATTATTTTTTTATAATCATCGACTTTTAAATGTTTAAAATTAAAGTTTGAATTATTAACTAAATCTAAATAACTTTTATTATTTTGTTGTATTTCTTTAGCATCAACATCGTAAGGATTACTCTCATTATTTGACAATATAAAATTAGTCAAATGATACACTAGTGTTGCCTTTCCTATACCGTCACTTCCCTTAAATATAATTTTATTGGGTAATTTATTTTTTTTATGAAGAATAACTAGATTATTAAATATATTGTCATAACCATATAAAAATCTTTGATATCTATTTTGTGTCTCAATATTTTGAAAATTAATATCTGACATTTAATACCTTTAAAGTTTTTTTATTTATCTCATTTTGAATTTCATTAAGTGATTTATTTCCATTAATTAAAATTATTTTATTGTTATAAATCATTGCAATTTTAAGAAATCCATTTCTAATTTTATTAAAATGATAGGTAGAAAGTTTGTCAAATTTATTTGTTTTCTTTGTTCTTTTACTTATTCTTTTTTTTGATTCTTTTTTGTCTAAATCGATTAAAAAAGTAATATCTGGATGAATATTACTAAAAATTTTTTTTTGGATGTCGTATATAAAGTTTTTATCCATTCCTTCTAAATAATGTTGATATGCCAGTGTAGAATAAAAAAATCTGTCGCAAATAATAATAAATTTTTTTTTAAGATAGTAATTAATTTTATTTACTACATGATCGTTTCTGGCAGCCATCAATAGAAAAAACTCCGTTAAAGGACTATTTTTAATTTTGTTATCTAACAATATATTTCGAATTTTTTCAGCAAATGCCGTTCCACCAGGTTCTCTGGTTAATATTACTTTTTTAGTAATGTTATTTTTAATAAATTTATATAATAGCTTTGCCTGAGTTGACTTTCCTGAGCCCTCTACCCCCTCAAGGCAGATAAAAAAAGGTTTGTTTATTGCCATATATAATGACTTATATTTTGGAAGCCTTTAAAAAATATATTTTTAGTAGTTATCTCTTTTTGAGCAAATAAGTCTCGAGTATCAATGAGATCTTTATTATTGTAAATTTTTAAAAC
>Ga0194116_10007277_pt1 | contig 11506 bp, 10 predicted proteins | sample TA2MahsurfametaG_4_FD_148617 | JGI IMG/M metagenome (GOLD analysis project Ga0194116, IMG submission 148617) | Freshwater microbial communities from Lake Tanganyika, Tanzania - TA2015008 Mahale S9 surface | ecosystem: Environmental > Aquatic > Freshwater > Lake | place: Tanzania: Lake... | reverse complement strand
AGCCCCACCCATCGGCGGGACTGTCAACGCTCAGGACTGAGCGATGGACCTGACTCCGTATCTCGACAGCCTGCGCGGCAGCAATCTCGACGAGGTGCTGCTGTCGGTGGCGGTGAATGGCAAAGTTGCCCTGGCACTGAAGGGGCGATTCTTTCTGCGTTGCCTGTGCGACAGCTTCAGCGATGCCACACGGATTGGATGTGCCGTTACCGATGAAAACAGCTGCCTGAGCTATCTCAAACAGGAGCCCTATGAGCTGCTGATCTGCACGGATTTTCTGGAAAGCGGCAACGGTTTTGAACTGGCCCGCAAGGCCCGCCAGCTGCAACCCCAGCTCAAGGTGGTGGTGCTGGCCCTGGGTGATGCGATCCCGGTGGAATACGCCGAGGCCGATTGGCTGGAGGCGGTGGTGGCGGAGGCCGACTTCATCGAAGACCAGAAACCGCTCGAGGCCGCCGTGATCGCCGTGATGGGCCATCACTCCTACCGCAGCCCCTCGCTGCGCTCCGGCCAGCTGCCCTACCTGAGCTGCCCGCGGCTCACCCCCCGGGAATACGAAGTACTGGATCTGCTAGCCAGCGGCCTCACCGACCGAGAGATCGCCGAGCAGCTGGTGGTGAGCGAAGAGACGGCGCGCACCTACACCAAACGGTTGCTCAAGGTGCTGGAGGTCAACAATCGCGTGCAGGCCGTGCTCAAGGGCATGCGCTGCGGCATGGTGCAGATCTAAACCCGCCCGCCCCGCTGATGTTGCGTGTGAGTTTGGCCGCCCTGGCCCTCGCCACCCCGCTGCTCAGTGCCGCGGCCCCAGCCCAGCAAGCGGCCCAGCCAACCGGCCAGCCAGCGGCCGGCTGCCCCAAGCCCCAGCCCGGACGCTTCGCGGTGATGGGCACCGGCAGCCGCGGCCAGGGGCCGGCCACCACCCCCTCGGCCCATCTGTTGGAGGAGCGCTGGCTCCCTGATGGCAGCCTGCGGGGCACGGTGGCCGAACGCCAGGGGCGCCGTGAACGCAGCGGCAGCTACACCGGCTCCTTCACCCTCACCGCCAGCTGTGTGGTGCAGCTGGAGCGGCGCCTGCCCTGGGGGGTGGAGCGCACCGAGGTGGTGGTGGATGGCCGCGGCCGGCCGCTCTACAGCATCAGCCGCAGCCCCGGGGCCGTGATCAGCAGCCGCTGGCTACCCATGGCCAAGGGCAGCTGCAGCGTGGGCCAATTGGATGGCCTGGTGCTCAGCCACCAAACGGGCCTGAGCTGGCAGGGCAAGGCCTGGGTGCCCAACGCCGTGGTGCAGCGGGAGCAATGGCGCGGCGGCAGCGTGGAGGGCATCGCCCTGATGAGCACCAACGGCATGGGTGAAACCGTGCGCTACACCGGCAGCCTGCAGCTCGACCCGGGCAGCTGCTGGGGCTCCCTGCAGGAGCGCGATTCCCTGGGGGTGACCTACCGCTACCGGGCCCTGGTGGTGAGCGGCCACAAACAGCAGGGGGCCCGCGGTTACTTCTACCTGCAGCGCGATCCCGACGACCTCACCGTGGGCTGGCTGGTGCGGGACTGAGCGGGGCATTGAGCACCCGGCCCACCAGGGCCGCCTGGGGGAAGCCCGCCCCCCGCACCGCCGCCAGGGCCGTGTCGGCCTGATGCGCCGGCAGGGCCGCCAGCAGCGGTCCGCAGGTCTGCGGGTCGATCAACAGCTGCTGAACCGCCGCCGGCACGGGCCGCCGCAACAGCACCGGCCCCTCCGGCGCCAGGGAAGCCAGGGCCAGGGCATTGGCGGGAGCCAGGCTGCTGGCCAGCCCCAGCGCAAGCAGCTCCAGGGAACCCTCCATGGCGGGGACGGCGCAGGCATCCAGTTGCACGGCCTGGCCCGGCGCCAGCATCTCCCCCAGATGCCCCAACAGGCCAAAACCGGTGACATCCGTGCAGGCCAGGCAACCGTGCTGCGCCAACAGGGGCACCAACGGCGCCTGGCTGGCCTGCATCGTCTCCAGGGCGGCGTCGATCCAGGCGGCATCGGCAACCCCCGCCTGGGCCGCAGCAAACAACACGCCGCTGCCGATGGGGCGGGTGAGCAGCAACACGGCGTCCTCCGGGAGCGGACCCTTACCCCAATGGCGACCCTCAGGCGCCATGCCATTCACACTCAGACTCAGCCCCAGGCCGGCCCCATCGCGGCCCTCCAGGCTGTGGCCCCCCAGCAGGGTGGCCCCCAAGGGATCCAGCACCGAGCGCACCCCCGCCAGGCTCTGCAGCAGCCATTCCTCCTGCAGCAACGGCGCCGCCTGGGGCAGGGTGACCACCGCCTGCAGGCTGTGCACCGCAGCCCCGCTGGCCCAGAGATCGCTGCAGGCGTGCAGGGTGGTGAGCCGGCCGTTGAGCCAGGGGTCGGCCACCAGGGCCGGAAAGCCATCCACGCTCTGTAGCAGGGTGCTGCCCTCCGGGAGGGCCAGCACCGGGGCGGCGTCCTGCGGCTGGGGGCCATGGGCCGTGCCCGCCAGGCGCGCCAGGGCCGCCTGCAGCGGCTGGGCCGGCAGCTTGGCGGCACAACCCCGGCAGGCCATCGGCTCCTGCCCCGCGCCGGCCTGCAGCCGCCGGCGTTGGTGGGCCGGGGCGGGGAACAGGGCCATGAAGCGGCGGTCGATGCGCTGCTTCCAACGCCAGATCCAACGGCTGGGCCCCAGGCACCAGGGGCCGTAGAGGGCCAGGGCCCGCGGGCGGCCATCGGCGCCGCTGCCCCCATCCCCCAGCAACTGGAGGGCCCTGGCCTGGGGGCGCCAGCGGCGCAGGGGGCGGCCCGCATCCGCCAGGTGGCGGTGCAGGTTATGGGCCAGCAGCGGCGCCGCCCGCACCGCCCACACCCCCGAAGGAGGCCGTGGGGCCTCGGCGATCAGGGCGCAATCGCCGCAGGCGAACAGCTGCGGATGGCCCTGCACCTGCAGCGTGGGCTCACACAGCACCCGGCCGCTGGCCCGATCCACCGGCAGGCCGCAGGCCGCCAGCCAGGGGGGTGCAACGCTGCCGGTGCAGGCCAGGTCGGAGGGGGCGTCCGCCGCCACGGCGCGCTCCACGGGGATGCCCCGCGCCGCCAGCAGCGCTTCGGCGCGGCGGTGGGCCGCCGCCGCCCCCAGGTGCAGGGCCTCACCCCGCAGCAGCAACCGCGGCGCCAGACCGCGGGCCCGCAGGGCCAGGGCCAGTTCCACGGCAGCGGCGCCACCGCCGCGGATGGCCAGGGGTTGGGCCCGATCCTGGGGCTCCAGCCGCCGCCGTAGCCAGACCAGGAAGGGCTCCAGCGGTTTCACGGTTTGGGGGGCCGGCACCCCCGGGGCTGGCTGGGGCAGCTGGGTCTGGGCCCCCACATCCAGGCTCAGGGCGCTGAAGCGCAGCGACGGGCGTCCCTGCAACAGCAGGGCGCCCTCGGCCAGATCCAGGCCGATGATCTCCGCCTGCAGGAAGGCCACGCCGGCGCAGCGGCACAGCTCCCGCAGGTCGATGGCGCAGCCCGCCTCGGGCTCCAGCCCCGCCACCAGGGCGGGCACCAGGCCGGAGTAGAGGGCTGTGCTGCGGCGGTTCACCAACAGCACCGCCGTGCGCGGCGGCCGCAGCCGCGGCTCCATCAGCCAGCGCCGCAACAGCAGGGCATGGCTGTGGCCGCCGCCGGCCAACACCAGCAGCTGCTGATCAGGCGCCGTGCCGTCGCGGCGCCCCGCCGGGCCGGCGCCGGCCTTCAATCGACGCTCAACTGGCCGTCGTCGTCCCAACTGAGCAGCGAAGCCAGCCCATCACGGCCGTGGGTGGAGCCCACCCGCGCCACGCGGCTGGGACCATTCACCAGGGGGATCAGGCGGCCCAGTTGCTCGGTGATGCGCTCGGAGGCCGAGTCGCCATCGGCCTGGGGGGCCGTGCCGGGGGAGTGGAAATCAACCATGCCCGCAGGGCTTCTCCAGCCACTTTAGGAAGCGCCGGATCCCAGCTCCAGATCGGGGGGTTCAGCCGGCGGAGCGGTGTCGAGCCGCAGCCCCCAGGTGAGCGCGGCCCCCAGCAGCGAGGTGACCGCCAGCAGCGGCAGCAACGGCCCCGGGCCCCAGCGCTGCAGCAGCACCGGCATGGCCAGGGCCGCCGCAATCGCCCCCAGCTTGCCCACCGCCGCCGCCAGCCCGGCCCCGCGCCCCCGCAGGGCGGTGGGGAACAGCTCCCCCGCCAGCAGGTAGGTCTGGGCATTGGGGCCCAGGTTGGTCATGAATTGCACCAGCAGCAGCCCCACCACGAGTTGCGCCCTGAGATCGGCGCGGGCCGCCAGCAGCAACCCGGCGGCACAGCCCAGGAAACCGGTGATCTGCAGCGGGATCCGGCCCCAGCGGTCCACCAGGGCGATGGCCGCCACCATGCCCGCCAGGAAGGCCAGCTCCACCCAGGCCGCCAGCGCCCGGGAGCCCTGCAGCAGCTGGGGCAGGTAAAGGCCCACGCCGTAGGTGGTGAGGTCCTGCAGAAACCAGGGCAGGGCCGCCAGGGCCAGGGCCCGCCGCAGCGGCGGGGCAAACAGGGGGCCCAGTCCGCCCGGCTCGCGATCCTGGCCGCGGCTCTCCAACCAGGGGCCGCTCTCCGGCAAACGCCAGCGGGCCAGCGCCAACAACAGCACCGGCAGCAGCGGCAGCCCATAGAGCCAGCGCCAGCTGAGGGGCTCCAGCCGCGGCGCCAACAGCCAGGCCGCCCCCGCCATGCCCAGCACCGCCCCCAGGGCCTGGCAGCCGAAGGCCGCCAGCACCAATCGCCCCCGCTGGCCGGCGGGCACGCTTTCCGTGATCACCAGGTGCGCCAGGGGGTAGTCGGCCCCCAGGGCGATGCCCACCACCAAGAGCGACACCAACACCAGCGGCGCCGAGGGGCTCAGGGCCGCCCCCAACAGCCCCAGGGCCAGCACCAGCAACTCAGCGCTGAACAGCCAGCGGCGGCCGATGCGATCCGCCAGCCAGCCCAGGGCCAGCGATCCCACCAGGATCCCCAGCAGCGAAGCGGCGGCGAAGGTCCCCTGGGCCAGGGGGCTGAGGCCGAAGCGCTCGCTGAGGGCCGGCAGCGCCATGCCGCCGATGAACACGATCAGCCCCTCCAGCAGCTTGCCGGCGGCCGCCAGGCCCCAGCCCAGCCACTGCAGCCGGTTCAGCGGTTGCCGTAGGGCCATGGGTAGGGCCCGGCCTGGCGCGTGAAGCTCACAAATTCCAGCCGCACCGCCGGCCGGCCATTGCGCTCCACCACCACCTCCCCCAGGGGCTGCAGGTTGCCGATCAGGGGCGGGAAGCTGCGGCGCAGCAGCGGCGATCCCGGCTCCACCGGTGCAAACAGCACACCGCGGGAGGTGGCCGCCGTGGGGGCGGGCCAGAAGGCGAAGCCGCGGGGGTCATCGCTGAAGGTGGTGTAGGTGGCGCGATCGCCGTTGCCGAGGGCCAGGGCCAGGAAGCCGGGCATCTCGTAGCGGAAGGAGGCGATCACATCCGCCTGCTGCAGGGCCCACCAGATGCGGGGATCACGGCGCAGGGCCCGCTCCAGATCCCCGGGGGCCATCAGCTGCGCCGAGGGGTCGGCGGCGGTGGGCAGCCAGCGCTCCAGCACCCCCCAGCGCATCTGCACCCCACCGAACAGCAACAGCGCCGGCACGATCGCGGCGGTGGCGACGGCCGTGCGCCGCAGGGCCACCCCACCGCCGCTGGCACCCCAGGGGCGCTGGGCCAACCAGGCGGCCGCCAGGGGCAGGCTGATCCACCAGGCGGGCACCAGCCAGCTGGTCATCACCTGCATGCGGCCCGCCAGCAGCACAAACAACACCAGCTGCGGCCAGGCCAGGCAACGCAGCAACTGGGCCGGCTCCGAGGCCAGGGCACCGGCGCGGCGCCAGGGCCACAACACCGCCAGCAGCAGGATGCCGATGGTGGGAAACAGCAACCCGAGCTGACTCAGCAGAAACAGCAACGACCCCTCGGCGTTGAAGCCGCCGGAGGCGGTGGTGCGACCGCTGTGGAACAGAAACGACACCCAACCCCAGCGGCTGTTCCACAGCCACAGGGGGCTCACCAGCAGCCCCCAGGCCAGCACGGTGCCCAGGGAGGTCCAACGCAGCCACAGGCGGCGGCTGTCGGGGCGCACGAGGGTCCAGGCCAGCAGCGCCGGCAGCACCACCAGGGCGTGGTATTTCGACAGGGTGATCAGCGCCAGGATCGCCGCCAGGGCGAGCATCTGGCCGGGGCCCCGCGGCAGCACCTGCGGGTGGCGGGCGATCCACCACAGCAGCAGCGCCAGCCCCAACAGCAATGGGCTATCCGGCAACAGCAGCACGCCACCGCAGATCAGCACCAGAGGGCAGAGGTTGCCCAGCAGCAGCAGCCACAGCCGCGCCGTGGCGCCAAACCAGCGGGCCGTAGCCTGGGCCAGCAGCCCCAGGGCCAGGGTGTAGCTGAGCACCGAGGGCAGCCGCAGGGCCAGCACGCTCGGCCCCAGCCGCTGACCCAGCCACGACCACACCCCCACCGCCAGGGGGTGGTCGTAGAAGCTCAGGTCGATGTGGCGGCCGTAGAAGAAGTAATAGACCTCGTCGTAGCCCGGCGGCATCAGGGCGGCGAGGACGAAACGCAGGCTGAAGCTGCTGGCCAGCAGGATCAAAACCCCCTGGCGGCCGCTCCAGCGGATGGCGGGGAACGGGGCCGGCATCAGGCGATCTGGCTGAGGAACTGTTTGCTGCGCTCGTGCTGCGGGTTGGTGAAGAACTGATCCGGCGGGGCCTCCTCCACCACCTGACCATCGGCCATCAGCACCACCCGGTGGGCCACCTGGCGAGCGAAGCGCACCTCGTGGGTCACCACCACCATGGTCATGCCCTCGCGGGCCAGCTCCTGCATCACCGCCAGCACCTCCTGCACCATCTCCGGGTCGAGTGCGCTGGTGGGTTCGTCAAACAGCAGGATGCGCGGCTCCATCGACAGGGAGCGGGCGATGGCCACCCGCTGCTGCTGGCCGCCGGAGAGCTGGCCCGGGTATTTATCGGCCTGCTCGTGGATGCCCACCCGCTCCAGCAGCTGCCGCGCCTGGCGCTCCACCTCCGCCTTGGGGCGCTTGCGCACCAGCACCGGCGCCAGGGTGAGGTTCTCCAGCACCGTCAGGTGGGGGAAGAGGTTGAACTGCTGGAACACCATCCCCACCTCGCGCCGCACCGCATCGATGTTGCGCACGTCATTGGAGAGGGTGATGCCATCCACCACGATCGAGCCTTTCTGGAAATCCTCCAGGGCATTGAAGGTGCGGATGAAGGTGCTCTTGCCCGAGCCGGAGGGGCCCATCACCACCACCACCTCCCCCTGGCGCACGGTGAGGTCCACCCCGCGCAGGGCCTGGAAACCATTGGGGTACCACTTCTCGACCCCACGGGCCTCGATCATCACGGCGCCAGAGGCGGAGCTGGAGGGGTTGGTCATGCCCGTGCGGCGGAGAGGGTGTTGGGGTTGAGGCGGGTTTCCAGGGCGCGGCTGCCCAGCCCGAGGGCGGCACAGCAACACCAGAACAGCACCGCCAACAGCAGATACACCTCGGCGTTTTTGCCGAGGAAGGCGGGGTTGGCCATCACGGTGCGGGCCACCCCCAGCAGATCCAGCAGGCCGATCAGCGACAGCAGCGTGGTGTCCTGCAGCAGGGTGATGAACTGGCCCACCGTGGCGGGCAGCGCCACCCGCAGGGCCTGGGGAAGCACCACATGGATCAGGGCCTGGGGCACCGGCAGCCCCAGGGCGCGGGCGGCCTCCATCTGGCCGCGGGGCACCGCCGCCAGGCCGGAGCGCACCGCCTCCGCCACATAGGCGGCGGCGAAGAAGGTGAGCACCCAGGCGGCGCGCCACACCCGATCGGGGGCCAGCCCCCCCGGCAGGACGAAACCGAGGATGTTCTGCCCGAGGAACAACAGCGTGATCAGCGGTGCCCCCCGGATGAACTCGATGTAGAGCACTGAGCCCCAGCGCAGCAGCGGCAGTTCACTGCGGCGCCCTAGGGCCAGGGCCACCCCCAGGGGGAAGCACAGCAGGATCGCGAAGCTGGATTGCACCAGGGTGAGGAGCAGGCCGCCCCAGTCGCTGGGGCGCACAGCCATCAACCCGAGGCCACCACTGATCAGCACCATGCCCAGCAGATAGAGCAGAGGCCACTGCAGCGGTAGCCAGCGGCGCCATCCCTGGGGCAGGCGATCGCCCCAGCGGCCGGCGCCCCAGCGCAGGCCCAGCAGCAGCGCCGTGATCCCCCACCAGCGGGCCTGGATGGCCAGGCTGAGCTGCAGGAACAGCGGCGCCGCCAGGGCCAGGCCCGCCAGCAGCACGGTGGCGAGCTGGTCGTTGCGGGGCCAGCTGCGGCCCCGCAGCAGCCCCCAAGTGAGGCCGGTGGCCGCCGCCAGCAGGGCCGTGAGCAGCCACAGGCGCCACTGCTGATCGAGGGGGTAGCGCCCCACGGCGAACAGGGTGCTGTTCACCCGCACCACCGCCCATTCCGCCTGGAACAGGGCCCAGCGCAGGAAGCCGCCCCCCAGGGCCAGCAGCGCCCCCAGCAGCACCAGGGTGATCAGGCCATCGGTGCGGCTGGCGAACAGCTCGCGCCGCAGCCGTTGCCAGCCCGCGGGGGTCACGCTGCGCTCCATCAGCGTTCCCTCAGCTGCACCAGCCCGTTGAGGCCGTTCATCAGGGCTGAGATCAGCAGATCCAGCACCAGGTAGGCCCCCAGCAGGATCAGCATCACCTCCACCGCCCGGCCGCTCTGGTTGAGGGTGGTTTCGGCCACGGAATAGAGGTCGCTGTAGCCGCAGGCCACCGCCAGGGAGGAGTTCTTGGCCAGGGAGATGTACTGGCTGTTGAGGCCGGGCACGATCACCCGCAGGGCCTGGGGCAGCACGATGCGGCGCAGGGTCTGCAGGGGCATGAACCCCAGGGAGCGCGCCGCCTCCCACTGGCCCTGGGGCACGGAAGCCACCCCGCCGCGCACCACCTCAGCGATGAAGGCGCCGGTGTACACCACCAGGCCGGTGAGCAGGGCGCCGAACTCCACCGTGAGCCGTAACGGCGCATGCCACACGCCCCCCTCCAGATGGGGGCCGGCCCAGCTGAGATGCAGCGGATCGGTGAACCAGCCCAGGTAGAGGCCGGATCGGGCCAGCACCAGGCCCGGCAGCTGCAGGGCATCGCGGCCGTTGGGCAGCGCCAGGAACACCACGAAATACCAGAACACCAGCTGCAGCAGCAGCGGGATGTTGCGGATCACCTCCACGTACACCCGCGCCAGACGCCGCAGCAGGCCATTGCTGCTGAAGGAGGCGGTGCCCACCAGGGTGCCCAGCAGCGTGGCCCCCACCAGCCCCGTCACCACCACCCGCAGGGTGTTGGCCAGGCCCGCCAGCAGGGCGCGCCAGTAGGGGAGGCTGGCGTCATAGGGCAGCACGGTTTCGGAGATGTCGAAACCGGCGGGGTTGCCCAGCCAGCGCCAGCTCAGCAGCAGCCCGGCGGCGGTGAGGTTGCGCACCAGGTTGCCCAGCAGGAACGCCACCACCACCAGCACCGCCAGGGCCACGCCCCCCTGCACGATCCAGGGGATCCAACGGCGGTCGCGCCACCAGGGCGTGACCACAGGGGTGGTGCCCGCAGCGGCCATCAACGGAAGGGCGGCGAATAGATCAGGCCGCCCTGGTTCCACTGGCGGTTGAGGCCCCGCTCCAGCTTCAGCAGCGAGCCGGTGCCCACGTTGCGCTCGAAGATCTCGCCGTAGTTGCCCACCGCCTTGAGCGCCAGCACCACGAAGTTGGCGGGCAGGCCCAACTGCTTGCCGAAGTCACCCTCCACGCCGAGGAAGCGGCGCAGGTCGGCGAGGTTGGTGTTGGCCTTGGCTTCGGCCACCTTGGCGTCGACGTTGGCCTGGGTGATGCCGAGCTCCTCCGCCTGCATCAGACCGAAGATGATCCAGCGCACCGCGTCGGCCCAGGCGGGGTCGGCGTTCACCGTGGCGGGGCTGAGCGGTTCCTTGCTCAGCACCTCCGGCAGCAAGGTGTGGGCGGCGGGGTCGGGGAAACTGGTGCGCTTACCCGCCAGCTGCGAGCGGTCGCTGGTCACCGCCACGCAACGGCCCTGCAGGTAGGCGGCGTAGGTCTGGTCGCCGGTCTGGAAGCGCAGGGGGGTGTACGGGGCCTTGATCTCCCGCATGCGGTCCGCCAGGTTGAGCTCGGTGGTGGTGCCGCTCTCCACGCAGATCGGTTTGTCCGCCAGGTCTTTGAGGCTGGTGATGCCGCTGGCCTTCGGGGTCATGATCCCCTGGCCGTCATAAAAAACAGTCGGGGCAAAGCTGAGGGCATTCCCACCGGGGGCGTCGCGGCTCACGGTGGCGGTGGTGTTGCGGGAGAGCAGATCGATCTCACCGCTGGCCAGGGCCGCGAAACGCTCGGTGGAGTTGAGGTCGCGGAAGTCCACCTTGGCGGGGTCCCCCAGCACGGCCGCCGCCGTGGCCTTGCAGATGTCCACATCGAGGCCGCTGTAGCTGCCGTCGGGATTCACGAAGCTGAAGCCCGGCAGCTTGCCGTCCACCCCGCAGATCACCTTGCCGCGGCCGTTGATGGCGGTGAGCTTCTGGCTCTGGATGCCGCCCCCATCGCTGGCGCAGCCCACCAGGCCCAGGGCCGTGAACAGGGGGAGTGCTGCCGCCAGCGTGCGCCGCCAGGCCATGGCTGTATTCCAGGGTTCGGCGCAGTTTGCCAGCAACTTCGCCTCGGCGCCTAGGTTGAGGAGACCGCTACGCGCCCGGATGGTCAGCCCCGAACCGCAGCGGTGCAGCACCGGCGGCGGCCTGCCGGAGCCGGGATCAAGGCTGACGCTGCGGCGCCCGGACGACTGGCACGTGCACCTGCGCGATGGCGCGCTGCTGCAGGCGGTGGTGGCCCACACCGCCCGGCCCTTCGCCCGGGCGATCGTGATGCCCAACCTGCGGCCGCCGATCACCACCACCGCCATGGGTGCCGCCTACCGCCAGCGGATCCTCACCGCCCTGCGGGAGCGGGCGGGCGCCGAAGCCGCCGCCGGCTTCACGCCGCTGATGACGGCCTACCTCACCGAAAGCATCGACCCCGATGAATTGGAACGGGGCCACGGGGAGGGGGTGTTCACCGCCGCCAAGCTCTACCCCGCCGGCGCCACCACCAACTCCGATGCGGGGGTGCGCGACCTGGCCCACATCCCGCGGGTGCTGGAGCGCATGGAACGCATCGGCATGCCACTGCTGATCCACGGGGAAGTGACCGATCCGGCCGTCGACATCTTTGATCGCGAAGCGGTGTTCATCGAGCGGCACCTGCAACCGCTGCTGCAGCGCCACCCCGGCCTGAAGGTGGTGCTCGAGCACATCACCACGGCCGAGGCGGCGGAGTTTGTGGTGGCGGGCCCCGCCACCCTGGCGGCCACCATCACCCCCCACCACCTGCACATCAACCGCAACGCCCTGTTCCAGGGGGGCCT
>Ga0194116_10007273_pt1 | contig 11510 bp, 10 predicted proteins | sample TA2MahsurfametaG_4_FD_148617 | JGI IMG/M metagenome (GOLD analysis project Ga0194116, IMG submission 148617) | Freshwater microbial communities from Lake Tanganyika, Tanzania - TA2015008 Mahale S9 surface | ecosystem: Environmental > Aquatic > Freshwater > Lake | place: Tanzania: Lake... | reverse complement strand
CAATCCCCAATTCTATAATTAATTCAAATATTAAAATATTAATTAAATATGAATTATAATTAAAATTACAAATTAAAATTATAATTTAAAAAATTCCTATATGTTGAATAACTTATTATATTAATATATTTAACATTTTTAATTTTATTTTTCTTAGGCTATTATGAATTATTAAGCTTTTATTCAAAATTTATATTATTAGTATTTGCAAAAATCAAAAGAAAATTATATTTAAATCATATTTATGTATTGAGAGAATAATTATTGAATATAAATTTTTTCTCTATTAATTAAAAATGCATTCAAATTTTAATAATAAATAAATGAAAAGTAACATTAAGTATGATTTTAACGAGATTGATTATGCGATAAAAAGCCTTTATTTAGAATTAAAAATAAAAGGACTAGTGGAAGAGAATAGTGAAAAATTAATTTATGAAGAATATGAAAAAATTAAGGACCTAGATGTTTTAACTATAATTGAATACGCAAAGCAATTAATAGATATTTATATAAATATTCATATCGAGAAAGCTTTAAAAGATTATGATAATAAAAAAAAATCGCATAATAAAAATGATAGTAAAGAATTAAATATCTTGGTAAATAATAATGAAGTTTATGAAGAGTTGATACAAAATCTGGAAGCAGATATACGAAATCATATTAAAGTAAATTCAATATATAAATCTAGATTCATTCTTTTATTTTTATAAAACCTCTTGTATAAATTGTAGTTTTATTTTATTAATAATATTCAAAAAATATAATTTTTTTCAAATCTTTATTTTCAATTAAAAGATCCAAAATGAGTTAAAATTACAAAATGAAGAATTAATTTCAAAAATTTCTCAATATGAAGATGCTTTATATGACATGAACGAAATGCAAAAAAAATTAGAAAAATACGAATTGCAAGAGATGAAAAGAAAATATAAAGATAATGAAAAAAAAGAAAATGAAATCTTCATATTAAAGGCAGAAAATAAAATCCTAAAGACAACCATCGCTCAATATGAATTACAAATTCAAGAAATTCAGAAGAGCTTATATATTAATAATATTGAATCCGAAAATAAAATAGAACCTTATTTAAAAAGTATATCTATTGAGAATTATCAAATTGAACCGAAAAGTTTTGAAAATAATAATAATTGGGATGGAAATCTTTATAATGAACAAAAAGACAACTCTAATAAAGTTATTACTCGAAGTAATACAAAAAAATCTTTAGATATGAATAAGAATAATATTTCTTTAAAATATGGCTATAATAATAATGGGATATATAAAATTAATTATAATAACACTATAGATTATAATCAAACTTATCAAAAAAGCAATAGTCATAAAACTCATGTTTATAAAGAAAATATTAAAGAAATTAATAAACATGATCAATTAATCAAATCTAATAAAAATTCCAAAAAGCAAGAAATTTATCAATATTTTATAAATAATTTTAATACAATTCGAGTTGATAGAAGTAATCATAAAAATTCATCTAAAGTAAATAGTTTAAATTTACTTAAGAATTACATTTATAAAATAGTATTAATTTTACAAATAAACAATAATATTAGAATGTAAAAAAAGCTGCATTCAATTTAGAAAAAAAGAACTCTGATCTGTATATAAATAGATCTGAAACAAAAGAAAAATTAGGTATTTTTTAAAAGCCTATTTATATCTATCTATCTATCTATCTATCTATTCTTTTCTGAATAATAAAAATATTTATAAAGGATTCCCTAATACAAAATTTATTGAAGCTGGTGAAAATAATTTTAATATTAATAATGAAAACTCTTCTTCATATAAAATCAATTTTAATGAAAAGAGTCCAATAGAAAATAGTACTATTACAAATAATACAAAAATTATAAAAAAACAGGATTTGCTGACTCCATCTGCAAAAATTGATAATAAAGTAATTTTTGTAATTAAATTCTAAATAAATACTTTAGAAAAATTTGATAAAAAATGAATCTTTCACGAATAATTCTAATAAGAAAAATAATAATTCTATTAATACCTTGAAAAAACGAATATCATCTCCAAAAGATTTGTCAAATATTAATAAAAATAAAAAAAAATTATCTGGAAAATAAAATTTTTAATTTAACTTTCAAATAAATCAAAAATAGTTACAAAATCTAATAATTTTATTAAATACTATAAATTCTGTAAAGTAATTTGGAGTTAGAGTTAATTATATTATAATTTATAGGTTAATGGTAAATTTATTTAATTATAGTTTATGAAAAAATTCAGTAGGAAGTGAAATAAAAAGAAAATATCATAAAAATAAATAAAGAACATTTTAATTTATTTTTAAAATTCTATATTTTTATAGATGAATATAATAAAAATATTTTTCAAAAACAATTTAAGTTATTAATTTAATTTTTTCAAATTAGAATAATAAATCAAATAAATAATTCATTCATTAACTTTCTATTTTTATAAATTTATATTTACATAGAAGACCTAAGACAAAATTTAATCACTTTTAATTCAATATAAACTCAACAATTTTCTTATATATATCTTCATAAGCTTCTTCACTCCATAAATAATCTAAATGATTATAATTCTTTAGATTCAAAACTCTTATAATATCTTTTTTTTCTTCATATTTTGAAAATTTCAACCATAAATCAACATCTTTTTCAGCAGAAAAGGGATCAGAATCAGATTTTGTTATTAATGAAGGAATTAAATAATTTTGAAAATTATTCATATTATATGAAGGGGGCTTGGGCTGATTATATATTTGTATATTTTTTTCTCTACCATAATCATAAAAAGCAAGATCTTGATTGTGATAAATTTGAATCCAATGAAGGAGGTTTTTGATGGAGCTTCCTCAAGGTTCATAATAGAAAAGATCTGAAATTTTTTTGAAATCTGTTTTATTTGTTATTTTTGTCTCAACAAGTGCTTCAATAACAATTTTACAAATAAGCCTTGCTTTACTGCAAAAAGAATGGATAATTTCTTCGAAAAATGAATTTAATGATAAGAAATTATGAATATGTAAATAATCCAATATTTTGAAAATATTAATTTTTGACAGTAATTTTACTATAGGAGAAAACTAAAGAAATTTAGAAATAAACTATTAAAAAATTGAATAATTACTGTATTATAAATTGTTGGAACAGGACCAATAGCTACAAATTGGCTAACTCTCTCATTAATGAAATTTGGATTTAACATATAATTTAAAAAATATTGCATTATTCCTTGAGAATGTCCTATGTAAATAATTTTTTCAAATCCTGTTTTACTTCTGACAAAATCGATATTAGCTGGAAAATCAAATTTACCTATTTCATCTAGAGAAAAATTCCAATATTCGGAAGAAGTAATTTTAGAATTTTTTTCAGGATCTTTATGTTCCCAAGAAAATATATTTCCTCGAGTATTAGGAAGCCAAATATCAAATCCTAAATCAGCCAGAATAAACGGTAAGCAAAATTTTGGTTCGAAAGGAAAGAAAGTCCAAGAATCATCAAGTAAACCGTGTTGGAGAATAACTGGTTTCTTTATTTTAGAATCATTTTCTCCAATTTTTCTTGGAATTCGCCATATTGTATTTATATATCCATCTTCTGTTAGCACTTTGTGCTCCTCAAATTCATAACCAGCTCTAATGATTTTTTCTGAATAACTGAATCCCATATTTCTAGCTTGAATAGAATTTAAACAAAAAAGGTTTTAAATTTTGAATGTATATCTTTTAATTAAGTCATCAAAGAATATAATAAATAATTACAAACAAAAAGATTAAAAGAAAATGATAGTTTATAGTATTAAATATTTTAGAGGTTTATTTAATTTTAAATAAAAAAATAATTTTTTTTAAATGAAAAAATTATAAATAAGTTATAAAATTAATGAATTAATTTAAAATAAGAAAAGAAGTTTTATATTTTTTTAAGAAAATGAAACTTTTATAATTTACTTTTCCTGAATTTTATTTTATTTTCTTTCAAAAATTTTATAAATGGATTTGTTTCTAATTCAACTAAAAGATCCTCCATCTCTTGATTTTGTAAACTTTCTAAAAATTGCATTTTAAATAATAGTAAATTACTTTCCAAATTAGTTAAAAGATCATTAATTTTTAAAAATCCTTCATCTTCAAATTTTATAAATTAATTTATATCTGTTCCATTATCGAATAAAGTTTTTGAATAAGAAATATCAAAAGTAATTAATATATATATGAATAGTTTTAAAAACCATCTTTGGCAAATCATCATTTAAGTTAAAAATTATAATAATTTAATTTCAAAAGAATTTATGATGTTAATATTTTATAAAAATATAATATTTTATTTAAACAAATTTAAGGTCCCTTAAAATTTATTAAAAAAAAAAATTTAATTAAGTTATATATATAATTATTATAAAGAAATTAATAAAATTAAATTCATTTCTTAGTATAATTATTTATATTTTTTTTAAAAATTATACAATTCATCTTTAAAATTTCATATTTTCAGTTTAAACAATTATTTTATCGTAAAAGAATTAAATATTCAATCAAATTTTTAGATTTCTAATATGAAAAGTTATTTATTTTTTCTTTATAAGTATAAATGATAAAGGATTTTAATAATAAATAAAAAAATCTCTCAAATTTGATGTCAATATTTTTCTAATTTATATTTGCATCAGTCATTTTATGTTTTATTTCTTTAATTTAAATCTAGAGTATTACTGATCGATATGTTTTTCAAGAATTTTTAAAACATAAATAATGATTTTACAAAAATTTTTTATTTTTCTCCATAAAGAATAATTAAAATTTTTTAATTATTTATCAAAATTCTAAATTCTAAACTTTCTAAATTTTTATTATTTATATTTAAATTTTCTTATATTTGAAATTTGATATTAAAAAAAATTGTATCTTTATTGATTCTTTTCATTTTGACTGAAATTTCTATAAAATTCGAGAGCGTTCTCCCATAAATTTCTAGGGAATCGATGATATAACAAAACAAAATCAGATACCCCAGTTATCATATCATGGCAACTTTTTGTGGAAGATGCAGAACTTGAAATGGACATTGTTCTTTTTTTTAGCTCAGAAGGAATTAGCATATTTTCAGGAGTTCCTGCTAGGCTTTTAATTTGCAGATCTCTATTAAAAGATAATAAAATGTCTTCCCTTGATTCATCTAATTTGTCAACCTCTTCTTCTTCATTAATAGGTTCTAATTGTATTTTTTCTTTTAAATACATAATCAACATTTCCAAATTTATTTCTTTATTTAAAATTTCTAAAGTTCGATTGTTTAAATACGTCAAGGAAATAAGAGTCGGGAATAAAATATCTTTTAATTTTTTATCACAAAAATAATTAAAAGGTAAAGAAGATACTCTTTGTATTGCTGTAACCTCACCCCTCGAAAAAATATTTTGAAGTTTTTCATTTCTCAATGTAATGTAATTAATCAAAAGAATCGACTAAAATTATTGATTTTTCCAAAAAATATAAATTTTTACCTCGTGAAGTAATTCTTTAATATCATCACTAGAATCTAAATATTCAAGAGAATAATTTATTATATAGCATATAATATGATAAATCTGATCCTGAAGTAAATTGTTTTCAAATACTGATTGAAACATATAAATATCTATTCTTGCTATATTATTTAAAATTTTCACAGCTAATATTGATGCTGTTATCACTGTAGAAGGTAAAACAACTTTATTAGTATCTTTTTCAGATTTAGGTTTTATTGGCCCTTCTGATAATAACAATGTATAGAGTAATTGAATAGTTCCAATGAAGTCTGTATGCTCAATGACAAATAAAATATTATCAGAAATTTTATAAGTTCTAATGTAAACAGGTTTTGAACAATAACTAAGATATTAAAATTATTCATCCTATAATAAAAATTTATTTTTATTGATTACTTAATATTTATTTGACTTGTTATGGCTTCTAACATTCCAAGGCTTTTTAATAAGAACAATGGAAATGATCCAAATCCTGTAGTTAAGTCAATAGGACCTGTTAAAGCACAATACTTTTGTTTAAACTTCACAAGAATATTTGATAAAAATACATATTCAATAAAATCATCTTTCATACATAAATGTTCAAATGGAATTCTATGTTTAATGTGAATAGTAATTAAATAAATCAAATCAGGTAAAAATGAAATTCCTAAAGGGATTTTAGATGGCTTATTTAAAATCCATAATAATAAATCCACTATAACACTCAAACGATTTGTAACTATCATATAATTTCTATTTTCTAATAGAGTTGAGAAAGAAGACAGAATTTTCACTACATGTTCTAAAATTTTTCCCAAATTTTTAATTTCTCCTTTATGGCACACAGCAGGTTTTTTTAGAACTTCAACTAGGCAATGAATAATTTTAGTTTGCCTCATGATATGCAAATCATTAATTTTCTTCTGATCTAAAATTCTAATAGTTTCTTTTAAATTATTTTCCAAAGCTTCATAATCTTTAATATTAGGGAAAATTTGTTTTTCAATCTCAAAACTTATTTTTTGTAATCTTTGTTTATTATTGCTTGGAAAGTCTTGTTTATATGACCAAAAATTTTCATGTTTGACAGCTCTCAAGCTTAATTTTTGTTTTATTTTTTTAAATCTTAACTTTATTGAATTGATTCTTTCATTTTTCAATTCTTCGTTGATATCACCTGGTAAGCTCTGAAACACCATAATATAATTTGAGTCATCTTGAAGAGAAATTCCATATTCATTTTTTAATCGTTTGTGCTCAAATTTTGATAAATGAATATTGGATTCTTGATCATTTGGAAGCTTTATATTATTTCGAATGATTTAATTTTAAAAAATGTATTAAAAATTAAAAAATATTACGATAACATTGCATAATTTACACCATTTAATGCTTATAGCATTCTGTTCTATGATTTTTGAAACAGATTCTGAATTTATCATAAGGGTTTTTTTTCCATTTGAATTAATATCTAAGATATCTGATATATCATTATTAGAAACGATATCTTTTATCAATTTCTCTTGATTTTCCAAATTTTGATTAAACTCGTTTGAATTTTCTTCTATGTTTATACTTTGATAATCTTCCTTTTTATTTTTATTACTTGTTTCTCCATCTATGATAATTAAATCATCAAATATTTTTTTATCAATATTTTCGCCCCTGTTTTTTTTAAGGTTAATTGCTTCATTTTCAAGATCATTGATATTTCTGAGATTTTCATTTGCTTTATTATTTTCAATTTTTTCATCAAGTCTATCTGAACTTTTTTTTGTAATATCATTATTAATAATCAAATTTTGATCAGAAATATTAGAAATTGAAACTATATTATTTGAAGATTGAGTTTTCTTGATACTTTTATTTTGTACTTTATTATCTATAGATTTTTCATTCATTTTATGATTAGAAATTTTATTAGAATTATAGTTAGAATTTTTAATTTGATTTTTATTCTCATTTTCTGAATCTTCATTCCTTATAAGGATTTTGGATTTTAAATATTTTCCATCTTTAGATTTCACTAAATAATTTTTCATTTTTTTATTATCAGTATTAATACTCTTGTACAAAGTAGATATGGTTTTATGTGACATCGAATTAATGGTCTTTATAAGAGTATTTTTAATTTTATCTGTATCGTCATTATTCACACTATTACTTTCCATATAATTAGTATTTACATTATCAATATTTTCATTATTATTTTTATTTTTGATGGCTTTTTTCTTTTTTTTCTTTTTATTTTTCTTTATAGAATTATCATAAAATAGATATTCATAATCGAAAAATTCGTTCTCATCAAAATGCATAAAAGATCTCGATTTTTTTTGATTTTCAAAATAAAAGGAATCTTTTTCATCAGAATCATTTGCTAGAATTTGTTCCTCGAAATTGAAATAATTTTTTTCTTGCTCATTTATAAATGAATTCACAGAATCTGTTTTAACAATATTTTGTTTCTTACTATTGCTTAAAGAACATAAAGCATTTCCATTAGAAAAATTTGAAATATTTATATTATTCGAATTAGAAGTACAATTTTGATTTGAAAATTTACTACTTAGGTTATTAAAGATATTAATATTTGAAGTATTATTAGAGCTTATGAGATTTTTATTTAAATCATTTCTGAGATTACAATTATTCTTATTTTCATATAGTTTGTCAATTTTTTCTTTATCTTTTTTAAGCTTTGATTTTAATAACTCGAATTTTGTAACTTGAGAGAGTTCACATAATTCATCGATGTCGAAATAATCAGCTTCTAATAACTCCCAAATAAAATTTTCAGAATATATTGTTCTTATAAATTCAAAATTTTCTTCTAATTTTTGCTTTTTTTGATTATAGATTATTCTAGATTTGTCATTAGTGAAATTTTCTTTTTGAATGACATTAACTAAATTACATGTGCAAGAATATGTATCTTCAATTTTATTACTACTAATTAAATTTTTATTCTTTGATAAAGATGATTTTTGTTTTTTATATTGAGGACAATTTTCAAAATGCTTCTCATTTAAAAATGATTTATTTTTTAAATTATTCGTAATAAAATTATTTTTCAGTTTGTCAGATTTATTACTTTCGTTTTTAAAAGATCTGTTTTCTTTGCTATCATTTTCTTTGGTTTGTGATTTTTTATCGATTTCGCAATTTAAGTTTTTTTTGAATTTATTCAAAAATTTAGCTTTTATTTCATCATCATATAAAGTAGTTAAATAATGGCTATTACTTGAATCATCTCTTAGATTTTTTGAGGATTTAATCAAATCTTCTTCTTTTTTATTTCTTACTTTGGTTTTCCAGAGTTTTTGTTCTATATACTTTTTTCTTCTATCTATTGAAACATCTAATTTTTTAAGAAGATTTATGTTTTTATTTTCTTTATCAATTTTTAATAGGAATTTTATTTCTGCTATTTTTTCATTTTCACTTTTGACCTTTGATAATTTTTCGTTTAAATATTCTTGATGTCTTTGGTTGAATTTTTCAATTTTTTTATAAAGCTTTTGCATTTTTTGGATTTTTTCCATCTTCTTTTTGGTTTTTATATCTTTTATTTTCATCATTGTCCTATTATAATTTTCAGTATGTAATTTCTTAAGATCCTTTTTGTTTTTTTCTGCTTGCTCTAATTTTTCTTTTATTCTTCTTTCCATTTCTTCAGAAGACAATCTTGTTTTCTTATTTAATCTACTAAATCTTAATTCAAAATTTTTTCCTTTCGCTGAATTGAAATTTGATGAATTATTCTCACTATTGAGACTAATAATATTACTATTATCTTTTACAAAATCAATTTCAAACCCAATATTTTTAAGAGAATTTTTATGATTCATTTGTTCGAATTTTTCAAAATAGTTTAAAGTATTATTAGAAGTCTCATTAATATAGTTTCCTTTAAAATTACTTCTGTCTTTTGCTTTTAGACTATAAAAAATATTGAGTGACTCGTCATTTTCACTCATTGCTCTATCTCTTTTAATTGGAATCGGAAGGTCTAAACATAATGAATTATTTTTTGTATTTTTTCTAACATTCTCATATTCAAATAGACAATCTTCACTAATTGCTGATATATTAAATTCATTTTCAGCGAGAAAATCATTGCTTTGATTTTGACTATAATTGTTTGATTTAGATAAGGATTCATCATTTTCAAGATCATCATTAACTTTATTTATTGGAAGATTTAATTTCTCTTTTAATTCATTCACTATTTTTTCAAAATAATTATGTATTTGAAGAGTATTAAAAAATAGATTTTCATTATTGTTTTCTAAAAGATTACTATTGCTTTTGTTAACAACTAAATCTTTATAGTCTTCTATTCCTGATGTAATAAGAGAAAAATTATTCAAAAAGTCAATTGTTTTAGTTTTCAATTCTCTAAATTTTAAAATGAAATCTGAATTAGAATATTCTAATATTTTTGTGAAGCAGAAATTTAGGTTATTTTTCAATTTAATTTTCAAAATATTATCCAGAAATTCAAAATTTTTTTTAAAATCTTCAATTCTTTCCAATTTTATCTGGTTTAGTTTTTTAGAGGGTGAACTATAAATACTTTCATTAGAATTAAGAGAAATATTTTGGGTTTGGCTTATTGAGCAAGAGTCTTCATTTTGGCTTGAATTTAAATTTGAATTGGAAATTATATAATTATTTGTCGTAGGGTTTATTATATTAAGTTGAGAATCTTTTTGATTAATGTTCCTATTTGAATTATTATTTAGAGAATTTTTATTCTGCAATTGCAAAGCATGACTCGAAAGCGAAGTACTTATTTCCGGTTGAGGATTCTTTGTTTTGTCAATGTTATAGGAATCTAATTAGTTTAATTAAATGATAAATGTTATGTGTTTATTTATCAAAGATTTTTATTGAAAATTTTCTATTCTTACTCGTAATATTATTGAAATTGCTTTGAAGATTTTTTTTTGAGATCTCTATATTTTTCGTAATTTTATCTTATTTAATTAAATTAATTAAATATTTTATTAGTTTATAGGCAGAAATAAAATTAATTTCATACTATTATTTTGGCTATTTGATAAATTAGAGGTAAATGTGGTAATATTAGTATTATTTTTATTATTTTTTTCATTTATAGAGTTCTTTAATGTGGATTTTGGAGTAGAATTTAATGAGAATAAATCAGATTTCTTAAATTTTTGTAAATTTGACTTATTTGTTGATGTTAAATTTTTTTCTTTATTTAAATTTAAATCATCTAAATAATCTTCAATTTTTATTTCTTTTTCATTTGCAATTTTTAGGTGTTTTTCATTTGTCTTTTTATTGATTCTATATAATCAATAAAAAATTAATGAATATTATTACTTTTTATTTACTGTAGAGTTATTATTATCTATATTTTTTTTATCATTTGTTTTTCTTTTCAAATCATTATTCATTTTGATAAATTTAAATTTATTCACATTATAAAATAAATACTTAATCAATCTAAATTATATTTATTTGTAATTAACTTACAAAATAGGAAAATTTAAAAAATTCATTAGATTCAAATTTTAATATCTAATTATTTATGGAAGAATAAATTTATTAATAAATCTTAATTATTCAGCTTTTTTAGTATTGCTAAGATTTATTAATATTAATTTAAGTATCTGTAGTATCCTTCAAAAAATAAAAAAATTTTTTCCAATTCAAGAAGGAAATTAACAATGTGAAAATGAATTGACAATTTTAAAATTATTAATTACTAATTAAAAAATTTCTTATTTAAAAGGATGTACTGTATAGAAAAATTTATTTATTGAAGAATCAACAATTTACTTATTTAAAAAATTCATAATTTAAAATTTATCTTAAAAATTTTTTGATATGGGGTATTATTAGACAGGAAAAGAAAATCAGAAGGATAATTAATTCATAATGGACATAAATTACTATTATGGGGATTGGGGATTGGGGATTGGGGATTGGGGATTGGGGATTGGGCCCAA
>Ga0194116_10007270_pt1 | contig 11514 bp, 12 predicted proteins | sample TA2MahsurfametaG_4_FD_148617 | JGI IMG/M metagenome (GOLD analysis project Ga0194116, IMG submission 148617) | Freshwater microbial communities from Lake Tanganyika, Tanzania - TA2015008 Mahale S9 surface | ecosystem: Environmental > Aquatic > Freshwater > Lake | place: Tanzania: Lake... | reverse complement strand
CTTTTCTTTCTGCTTGAAAATTCCATTGTTGATTAAGTTGTAAAATTTGCCTTACTTTAAGGTTAGGATTTAATAACGCTTTTCCTAGAGTAGGTAAAAAACCGTTGCTATTTGAATCATAGGTTATTGTTCCTTCGAGTAGTTGCAGGTATGCAACCGTATATCCATCTATCTTTTCTAGGGTCAATTCATTGCTTGCATTAGGATTGCCAAGATAAAGTAGAGGTCTTCCTTGACGATCAATTCTATTGAACATTCTATGCAAATAATCAGGGTTTCTAACTTTTCTTGTTTCGTCAGCTGCAAAAAGTTTGCCTATGTAGCAACCTATCCCTAAAAAATCTAACATTGCTTCAGACATGGTCGATCTAGCATAAATATCTAACAAAATGTTAGCTCTCTTTCTTTCCTTATCAAGCTCGTAGCTTCTTCCTATTGCATCCATCCCTATTTGGGCAAGTGTACTTTTAATATTAAAAAAGACCTGATCTTGAGGAATTTGAAATCCTCTAAATGCCGGAGATATGTGATCTATAGAAACAGTAGCTACTGCATGTCTTTTGCCTTTTCTTTCAAATGAGAGTATTTTTCCATCTGGAGTTACAAGGTCGTATATATCAGAGATTAGGTAACTTTCCATGTTGCAGTCCCTTTAGTGTTGCTAATATTAATTCTTAAATTATGTGATTTGCAAAATAAAAAGAAGAGGGGAATTGGTTGTGTGGGAAAAATGTTTATAACTGATGCTGATTTTAAGAAAATTTGGGGATTTTTAGCATAGGTTTTTTATTTTTCAACACAAGAAATTTAATGTTTCTTGTTTTTTTAGCACCTTATTATAAGTAACTTAAGATGTTTCTGGTATTTTTCAAGCATGAGTTTTCGTTGATGTGTGGGAATTGTGTGTAAAAAATGTTGATAAGTTGTTAAAAACATAGAATTGGAATGTAGTAAGTTAGTTAAAAAGGCGTTATTTTTTATCTACGTTATCGAGTTATTTTGAGGATTTTATTCTTATTAATTTCTGCTGCATTTTGTATAAATTTATCAATCATCAGAGAATCGTTTTTGCATATTTAATCAAAGAGTTTTAACAAAAAAGTCACAAGATAGGGTAATTATGCAGGTAATTTTCATTGTCTAAGTGCTGATCCAGGTTAGAAATAAAAACTAATTTCTGATTTAAATTAAAAATGGATTTTAATCAATGCCGTATCGAAAGAAAATAAAATAAAGTTTATAACATCATGAAAATGAAGTATTAAGTATTTCTTGTGAAATAAATTTATGAGGCATAAAATCCCAAAAAATGATTTAGGATAAAAAATATATAAGGTTTAACTATGACGATTCCTCGAAGTTTTGGGACACACAGCGGAACGTTCCATGCAGATGAGGTAACAGCCTGCGCTCTTCTCTTGTTATTTGATTTTATTGATATTCAAAATGTATTCAGGACCAGAGATCTTTGTATTCTTGAAAAATGTCAGTACGTTTGCGATGTAGGAGGTATATATGATCCTCGATTGCTTAAATTTGACCATCATCAAGCAACATACCGTGGCGAGTTAAGTAGTGCTGGCATGATATGGTTGCATTTCAAAGAACAAAAAATTATCACAGATGAAGTCTATACCCATTTTAATAAGTTATTGATACATGGTATTGATGCTCACGATAACGGGCGAAGTGAAGCAGATCATGGAATATGTACATTTTCTAATGTAATAAGTAATTTTGTGCCTATTGAATATGATGCGTTAGAAAAAGATCAAGATGATGCTTTTTTACAGGCTGTCAAATTTACGCTGGGGCATCTAGACAGAATGCTAAAGAGATTTTCTTATGTTCAATCCTGTAAGCAGAAGGTTTTAGATGCTATGGCTCTTAAACAAAAGTACCTGTATTTTGATCAAGCTTTGCCTTGGATCGATACTTTTTTTGAGAATGGCGGGGAAAATCATCCAGCTCTTTTCGTTATAATGCCTTCTGGATCGCACTGGAAGCTTAGAGGAATTCCTCCTACAAGCTTTGATCGTATGAAAGTTAGAGTGCCTCTTCCTGAGACATGGGCAGGATTATTAGATGAAGAGTTGAAGAAAGTAAGCGGAATACAGGGAGGGATTTTTTGCCATAAAGGAAGATTCATTTCTGTGTGGGAAGATAGGGATAGTGCGTTTAAAGCTTTGAAAGAAATTTTAGATAAGGAACATTTATGACAACAATCTTTGCAAAGATAATTAAAGGAGAGCTCCCATGCTCTAAGGTCTTTGAAAATGAGCGAATATTAGCTTTTAAAGATATTCATCCTGTAGCTCCAGTTCATATTCTTATAGTTCCTAAAAAAGAAATTCGAAATCTACAGTCAGTCAGTGTTGAAGATTTAAGTTTGATAGCCGAAATCGTCGAAGTAGCTCAAAAATTGGCAAAAGAACTAGGTATAGATGAAGATGGATATAGGTTCATGACTAATAATGGTCCAGATGCAGGACAAATTGTTGAACACTTGCATTTTCATTTAATTGGAGGGAAAAATTTATCTCATTTTGGTGTAGGATGAAATTTTCCTTTCATCTTTTCATGAATTAATGCCTATAATGAAATTTGGATATTAAATTAAATTGATAATTATGGCGTTAAGAAAAATTGCATTATCATTTACCTTTTTTTTAATTGCATCCTTAAATGCCCAGCAAAGTGAACAGACTTTTTTAAGAAGAACTAATGACCATTTGCTGCTTAAAGATTTTCATTCAGCTGTTCGAGAGGCTAAGCAAGCATTACTTTCCTATCCAAATTCTTTAGCTCTAAGATCCCTTTATCTAAGGGCTTTGTGTGAAATCGGAGATGAGCAGCAAGCTTTTTCTCAGATAAAAAAAATAGTCTCTGATTCGCAGTTCAAAGAAGATGAAAAAAGTCTTTACGAGCTTCTTGCTTGGGGTGTTTTAACTAAGGGGGAAAATTCATCTCTCCTCATGATACGGTTATATTCTCTGCTGGGAGCCGCTTTTACCCAAGATGCAAGGGCTATTCCTGTCTTGATAAGAGAACTAAGAAGTTCTAATGCTTTTTTGAGGTCTTTGGCTGTAAAGATATCGATGAATTATGGAGACTCTTCCTTAAAAGATGAGTTGTTTCGTCTGTTGCATGAAGAAAAAGTTTGGTTTGTTCGTTTGGAAGTTATTCAAGCTATAGGTCAGCTTGGTATATCTAAAGCCCTACCTATTCTTAAAGAAATGTTATCGAGTCCTAAAACACAAGCCGAGGAAAAAGCTGCAGTTTTAATATCGCTAGTAAGTATGTACGATCGAATAGATGATAAAGAATTGCAATTGTTGCTCCGAAGCGATAGGGCTGGATTGAGGGAACTAGCGTGTGATTTGATCGCTCATTTAGAAAGACGTGAAAATATAGGTGATATGCTTTCCTTACTTTCGGATCCATCACCTTCAGTGAGAATTTCTTGTTTAAATGCTCTAGCGCTACTATCGGTGAAAGAGATTGATGGGATGCCTCTGCTTGCAAAGGTAGAGAAAATGATCAAAGACCCCATTCCGGAGGTTTCTATTACAGCTTCGTGGCTTGCAACTATTTTATCTTCATCTCAAGGATTGCAATCACTGCAGGATTGGATTCATCATGATAATCCCGAATGGAAGCGATTAGCTTCTGCAGCATTAGCTGCGACAGGATCTCATGGTGTTGATTTAAGTTCTAAGCTTTTAAAAACTGAGGATGATATTTTTGTTTTGGTTAATCTTTCTTTAGGATTAATAGGACAAAGGAAAGAAGTTTCTAAATCTTCTAAAACACTGTTCGATATTCTTAAAGCAAGAGGTCATGAACTATGGATGTGGGAAACAAATTACAATCCATTATTTAAAAGTTTAGCTCCTTCAAGAATACGCCATATTGATCAAATTCCTAGATACCCTCAAGTTGTAGATCAGCACGTAAAATTGGATCTATTGTCTATCCTAAGTATAGTAGGTCATCCTAATGCGCTAGAGGTAATAAAAGGGTTTTTATCAGAAAAATCATGGGGCATTATTGGAGCTGCTGCTTCAACATTAATTTATGAGGGTGATGACCAAGCTATGGACTTGGTTAGGAAGCTTTTAGATGATCCAGATGAAAAGATAAAAATCCAAGCAGCCCTAATTCTAGCAGCCGTAGGTAGCGATTCTTCGGCAATTCAAATTCTTCAGTCTGCTTATCCTCAAGTTGACAGAGAGATGAAGATGTACATTCTGGAAGCGATAGCTCATATAGGAGATCAAAGGTCTATTCCTTTTTTGGTCACTGTTTTAGATGAACCTTTTCAAGTATTAAGAGTTGTTGCAGCATCTGCTCTAATAAAATGTATCTATCACTAGGTGTTTATGTTGTTAAATCATGTTGTATCCCAAGTTCAAGGTCTGTTAAAAGAATCAAATTTAGATGGATGGCTGATTTATGATTTTCAGAAGAGAAATTCCATAGGTATTAATTTTCTAGAAATACCTGATAGCGCTCATTTAACTAGAAGAATGATTTATTGGATTCCATCCATTGGAGATCCCATAAAGATTGTTAGTATCATAGAACCTAATCATTTAGATCATTTACCAGGATCAAAATTACAGTATTTTTCATGGGTAGATTTTCAAAAGTTGATTTCCTCAATACTAGTAAATTGCAAGAGAGTTGCTATGGAGTTTTCTCATCATTGTTCCATTCCATATCAATCAATTGTGGATGCAGGTTTTGTTGACCTTGTTCGATCATTTGGTGTGGAGGTGTGTTCTTCTGCAGGCTTTATACAGCAATTTACTTGTGTTCTCAACGAAGCTCAAAGGAAGTCCCATCTAGAAGCAGCTGAACTTTTAAATTATTTGGCAGAGGATGCCTGGGAATATATTTTTAGATCTCTTAGGGATAATCTATTGATAACAGAATACCATGTTCAGCAAAGGATTAAAGAGGGTTTTGTTAAAAGAGGATTTATCTCTCAAGGGGATCCAATTTGTGCTGTAAATGCAAATTCTAGTAATCCTCACTACTCTCCAAATGAAAATTGCTCTGCATTGGTTTCTAAGGGAGATTTTATCCTTATAGATCTTTGGTGTAAAAAATTAGAAAGTAAAGCTGTGTATGCTGATATAACAAGAGTGGCTGTTGCTGGAGGAAAACCGAGTGATAAACAGCGTGAAGTTTTTTCTGTGGTTCGGAATGCACAGAAAGCAGCAACTGAGTTTGTTATAGAAAATATGAAAAGTCATCAGCCTGTAAGAGGTTGCGATGTCGACAAAAAAGCTAGAATGGTAATTTCAGAAGCTGGATATGAAGATTTTTTTGTTCATAGAACGGGTCATAATATTTTTATTGAAGATCACGGCCCAGGTACCCATTTAGATAGCATCGAAACGTGTGATGATAGAGATATTATCCCGGGTACTTGTTTTTCAATAGAACCAGGGATATATCTTCCAGATCAATTTGGTGTGCGTCTTGAGTACGATATTCTAACTGCTCGAGACGGTAGTTGTGAAATTACCGGCGGAGAACAGGATCAGATAAAACTATTGTTCTAACTCTTTTTGTTGTTATGAAAAAGTTCGAGGTTTCTACTTTAAGCTACCAATTTGCGTTATGCAAAAATCATTGCAGATAAATTTCTTTCTGAAATTGATTTCAACTGATCATGAGTGAGAACTGTTGATTTGTTTCCGCTTTGGTTAATTTTTAAAATATTACGTTCTCTAAGGTCCCCAAAGTGTTCTGCTAATGCTCTTTTTCCTAGAATATGTATATCCTGACTTATGTCGCTACTGTCAACAGTTTCATTAAATAATATTGTTTCGTTCATTTCCTTGGAGAATCTAGGGTTTTTTAATAAGCCTAGGTAAAATGCTGCTTTTGTTTTACAAATTAATGCAGATTCACCACTTGCAATCGATGATATACGCATTTTATTAACTTCTTCAATTTCAGATGGAAACTTTCTTAAGTGCTCAGCTTGTTCATCTCTTAATTTTTGAGATTGCTTTTCAAAATCTTTTGCAAGGTTATGCCAGTACTCGTAATGGGCTATAAGTGGACGTAATTTTGAGATGTTATCTTTAACTCTGGAATCTTTAATATCAGAGGGGGTGATGCCTAGATCGTTTAACTTCTTTACTAGCTGTGGTGTGTTGGTCGGAATTTTTTTCTCAATAGATCTGATCTTTTTACAGGTCTCAGCTATGTGTTCAGCATTTATTGCTTTAGCTAGTCTTTGCTTAATGAATGAAATAGCTACTCCTGCAATAGCCATACTTACGAATGGGATAGCTATTATAGCCTCAGGTGCAAATAATCCAATGGCAATAGATCCAACTGTTACTGCAACTAAAACGACAGTTCCAGTTACTACAGCAGCTGTTAAATTGAGACCTTTTAGCATGCGATAATAGTTTTCTGTTTTTTCAGATATGTCTTCAACAGATCTATTAAGATAGTTGACTGCCTGTTGCTTGTCTGAATTGCTTGGCTTTGCAGATTTATTTCCACAGCATGTATTGAATATTGAATTAACAGCACTTCCCATAAATACCTTGCTTAAATGATGGTTAATTGGAAAAATTATTTAATATTAAATTATAGCATAATTAAGGTTATTGTGCGAGCAATTGAATATCTTACTTCGAAGTTTTCATGTAGTGTTGTAAAGCTTTTTGTTTGATTAAAGAAATCATACTTTGAAGACCATTAGATCTGCTAGGTGTTAGATTGCTATGTAATCCAATTTCTTCAATGAAAGATGGAGGGGTTTTTAAAATTTCTTCTGCTGTAAGCCCGCTATATGCCTTTGCTGCTATGAAAGCGAGTCCAGAAGATATCAAAGCATCAGAAGTTGATTCAAAAAAAAGCTTGTTGTCGATTGAGTATGAATAAAGATATACAGTGCTTTGACATCCAGACACAAGATTTTCAGATATAATTTGATCGTGAGGAAAATTCTTATTTAAACTTCCTAATTCAATGATTTTTTGATAAATCATTTCATTTGATGTGATTTTTTCAAATATTTTTACGATGCTTTTTGATCCATATAAGGATGAGTTTGAGGGTGTGTCGTTACTGGACATAAATTTTGTTTGCTCTAGTAGTATTTATACCAAGATTTTACTCTATCGGAAATCGACTGGTCAAGGTTTTAATTACTAAATACTAGTTGCGATTCTGAGAAAAATAAATTGAAAAAACATCGTTTGTGTAAATAGGTTTGACATAAACGGATAAATCTAGTTTTATAGTTCAAGTTTTAAGTAACTTTAAGCGACCTAATATATGCCAAAAGAAGACACCATTAAGATTGACGGAACAATCGAAGAATTGCTACCAAATATGAATTTCCGAGTAGTATTACAAAACGGTATGCATGTTATAGCTCACTTATGCGGAAAAATGCGCATGAGAAACATAAGAGTTTTGGTAGGGGATGTGGTGACAGTTGAAATGTCTCCTTATGATCTATCAAAAGCACGAATTATCTATAGACAAAGATAAGAGAGGTAGTTCTCTTAAAAAAATATCATTAAATTATTGGTCTTGATTTAAAATTGCATAGCAGAATAAGCTTATAAACTTTCGACTTAAAACTTGATTTTTAGATTAATGGATTCGCCCAGATAGCTCAGTGGTAGAGCACTTGCATGGTAAGCAAGCGGTCGTAGGTTCAATTCCTATTTTGGGCAAACTAATCAACAAACAAACAAATTTGTATAGATACTGGAGCCAACCGGAGGATGGAATAATGGCAAAAGAAACATTTCAAAGAAATAAGCCGCACGTCAACATCGGCACAATCGGTCACGTTGACCACGGTAAAACATCTTTAACTGCGGCTATTACAAAAGTATTGGCTGAAGCAGGTGGAGCGAAGTTTAGAGACTATGCTTCTATTGACAACACACCAGAAGAAAAAGCTCGTGGTATTACTATTAACTCCACGCACGTTGAATATGAAACACCAAATCGTCACTACGCTCACGTAGACTGCCCAGGTCACGCTGACTACGTAAAAAACATGATTACAGGTGCTGCTCAGATGGACGGAGCGATACTCGTTGTTGCTGCTACTGACGGTGCTATGCCTCAAACAAAAGAGCACATACTCCTAGCTCGTCAAGTAGGTGTGCCTGCTATAGTTGTATTCCTAAATAAAATGGATATGATCGGCAAAGGTGATGAAGAGCTTGTTGACTTAGTTGAGATGGAACTTCAAGAGCTTCTTTCAGCGAAAGGTTACAACGATGTGCCAATCATCAGAGGATCTGCTTTAAAGGCTTTAGAAGGTGAAGCTCAATACGTTGAAGCAATTAAGACTCTCATGGCTACAGTTGATGAGAAGATCCCAACTCCAACTCGTGAAGTTGATAAGCCATTCTTAATGCCAATCGAAGACGTATTCTCTATCTCCGGTCGTGGTACAGTTGCTACAGGTCGTGTAGAGAGAGGTATTGTAAGAGTTAACGATAAACTTCAGCTCGTTGGTATTCGTGATACACGTGAGACTGTTGCTACAGGTCTTGAGATGTTCAATAAGATCCTTGACGAAGCTCGTGCTGGTGAAAACGTTGGTATTCTCTTACGCGGTGTTGATAAGAAAGATATCGAGCGTGGTATGGTTCTTGCTGCTCCTAACACATGTAAGCCACACACGAAGTTCATGGGAACGGTTTACGTTCTTACGAAAGATGAAGGTGGACGTCACAAGCCGTTCTTTACAGGATATAGACCTCAATTCTACTTCCGTACAACAGACGTAACAGGAACTGTAACTCTCCCAGAGGGTACAGAGATGGTTATGCCAGGCGATAACATTGAGTTCGCTGCTGAGCTCATAAGCCCTATCGCGATGGAAGAAGGTATGAGATTTGCTATCCGTGAGGGTGGTAGAACAATTGGTGCAGGTACTGTTTCCAAGATTATTCAATAAGAAAAGATTTAAATTGAAGTTTAAGCAGATTCTTCTTCTGAAGAATCTGCTTATTGTGTAAAGTAAGTAGCTTAAATTGTGGGTGTGTAGCTCAGCTGGTAGAGCAGCGATCTCCAAAGTCGCCGGTCGGGGGTTCGAATCCCTCCGCACTCGATTATAAATTAACATCATAAACTACAAAGCTTGAATAAAATATGAGCATTATGGACGTTAAAGTTGATAAAGTTTCCTCTGGAAAAGAAGAGATCGATGCGTCTTCTAGTGTTAAGAAGAGGCGTTCTTTCTTTGATTACGTGTATGACTTAAAAGAAGAATTGAAAAAGGTTACTTGGACATCAAGGGCTGAGTTGTTCTTCTCTACGAAAATGGTTGTACTTTCAGCTTTTGTTTTTGGCTTTAGTGTTTATTTTGTCGATTTGTGTGTGAAGGGTCTTTTAGAGACGATTAAAAAGACTTTGCATTTTATTTTCGGCTAACTGGGAAAGGAGACTCATGCATAAGTGGTATGTGATACAAGTCATTTCTGGACAAGAGAAAAAAGTGAAAAAAAACCTTGAAGATCATAGAGAATCTAAAGGTATGGCCGAACTTATAGAAGATATTTTAGTTCCAACTGAGAATGTTGCTGAAGTGAAAAAAGGTCAGCAAAAGATCAGTGAAAAGAAGATGTGGCCTGGATACATCTTAGTAAAAATGACTTTAACTGATGATTCATGGATGTACGTTAAAAACACAAACGGCGTTCTTGAGTTTTTAGGGGGCGAGAAACCTACTCCGCTTCCTCAAAGCGAGGTCGATGCGATATTAAATGACCTCGAAGAAAAGAAAAAAGGTGTCGTTCAGAAGCATAATATATCTGTGGGCGACAAGGTTAAAATTAACGATGGCGTATTTGTGAACTTTATTGGAACTGTAAACGAGGTCTTCCACGATAAGGGAAGATTAAGTGTTATGGTTTCGATCTTCGGGAGAGAGACGCGCGTTGATGACTTAGAATTTTGGCAGGTAGAGCAAGCTCCTGCTGAAACAGAAGTTTCTTAGAGATTTATTGATTGTATTTTAAGGAATAAAAATGGCAAAAAAACTCGTTAAAATCATCAAACTGCAGATTCCTGCAGGAAAGGCCAACCCAGCACCTCCTATTGGTCCTGCCTTAGGTGGAGCCGGTGTTAATATCATGGCTTTTTGTAAAGAGTTTAATGCTAAAACACAAGATAAAGCTGGAGATATTCTACCAGTTTTAATCAGTGTCTTTGCAGATAAATCCTTTACATTTGTTACAAAACAACCTCCTACTTCACGCTTAATTTTAAAAGAGCTTGGAATAGAGTCGGGTTCTAAAGTTCCCAACAGAGACAAAGTTGGAAAGCTTACTCATACACAAGTAAAAAAGATTGCAAAATCTAAAGCTTGCGATATGCGTATTAATTCCGAAGAGGCTGCAATGCGGCTTGTCATGGGGACTGCCCGCTCGATGGGAGTCGACATAATCGAAGGCTAGAATAAATATGACGCATCATAGCAAAAGATTTCGGGAGATAGCTAAGGTTGTAAGCTCAGAAAAGAGTTATACAATTTCAGAAGCTATCGATTTATTAAAAAAATGTCCACCGGTCAAGTTTGATCAATCGGTGGAAGTTTCGCTGAAAACAGGCGTAGATTCGTCAAAGTCAGATCAGCAGGTGCGCGGAACTGTATCACTACCGAACGGTACAGGGAAGAAAATTGTTCTCGTTGTGTTTGCACGAGGAGAAAAAATTAAGGAAGCATTAGATGCTGGCGCTGATTTTGCCGGAAATGAAGAACTTCTAGAAAAACTGAAAAACGGGTGGATGGACTTTAACGCTGTCATAGCTACACCAGATATGATGCGTGAAGTTGGTAAATTCGGTAAAGTATTAGGCCCAAGAGGTTTAATGCCAACACCCAAAGCAGGCACTGTAACTGCTGACGTAGCAAAAGCTGTAACAGAAGTTAAGGCCGGTAAAATTGAATATAAATCTGATAAAAGCGGTGTTATCAACAACATGGTTGGAAAGCTTTCTTTCCAAAAAGATTCGTTGTTGCAAAACATCTCTACATTCCTTAACGCAGTTGGCAAGTCTCGTCCTGCAACGGCAAAAGGTCAGTTTGTTAAGTCTATATGCCTATCCTCAACAATGGGTCCTGGATTGAAAATTGATCTACATTCCGTATCTGAGATTCATGGGGGATAAAACATGAGACAAGAAAAGACTTTGTTACTGAATGAAATCAGAGAGAAAATTGACAACTCACAAGCGATCGTTCTTACATGCTACAAAAAATTAAATCCAAACAAAGCTGCGGATTTTAGAATGAAAGTAGCACAATCAGGCGGTTCGTTTGAAGTTGTAAAAAAGCGTATGCTCATTAAAGCTGCTGAGCAATCAGGCTTCACTATCGATAAAAAAGATTTACAAGGCCATATAGGCGTTGTATTTGCAGAAAGTGATCCTGTTCAAACGACTAAAGTTGTATATGATTTCCGCAAGGAAAATGAAGAGCAAATGGAAGTCCTGGGTGGACGTTTT
>Ga0194116_10007269_pt1 | contig 11514 bp, 6 predicted proteins | sample TA2MahsurfametaG_4_FD_148617 | JGI IMG/M metagenome (GOLD analysis project Ga0194116, IMG submission 148617) | Freshwater microbial communities from Lake Tanganyika, Tanzania - TA2015008 Mahale S9 surface | ecosystem: Environmental > Aquatic > Freshwater > Lake | place: Tanzania: Lake Tanganyika... | reverse complement strand
GAAATCAAAAAATTCTTCTTAAATATCAAACCCAAATATCTTCTGCCAAAATAAGTTATAATAATTCCGTTTTTCTTTATTAATAGAAATTTAATTATATATATAGATCAATATGAAGTTTGTAACTAAAAATTTTTCAACAAAAATTAAAAATATAAGGACTCTTTGGGGACTTGATTTAGAATTTCAAAACAAATCTTATCTCAGGGAACAAATGCTTAAAATTAAAGAAAACTTTGATGGAGTCGAAATTGCAATTGGCTTTTTTGACAAAAAATACAAAAAAGATTTCTTAAAACTGCTAAATGAATTGGATTTATCTGTTGTCACTCAGATACATACAAATGGATATCCTATTAAATCAAATGATTTAACCATCCACTTGGATGATTTTAAAGCAAAAGTGGAAGATTCATTAACTTGGAATCCTGTATTAATAAATAGTCATTCAGGAACTGATTATTGGAGCTTGAAAAAAAATATTGAATTTTTTATGCAAGCAAATGATATTTCGGACAAATTATTGGGAAAAAATAAAATTGATTTATGTCAAGAACTCATCGACAAAGAATTTTATTTAATGCTTTTAGAAGTCTAGATATTCTCAAAAGAGTACCCAATTTAAATTTAACTTTGGACCTTAGCCATTGGATAATTTCTAGTGAAAGATTATTGAACGAAGAAACTGAGTTTTATTGGAAAAAATTAGAAAAATATTTGATAAAAAATTCAGGTTTAATTCATGCAAGAATTAGTACACTAAATCAAATTCAGGTATTTGATCCTGATTTTTATCAAGAATATGAAACTTATTTTTATAATATTTGGAAAAAAATTATTAAAAACTCAAAAAAGGAAATTATTTATATAAATTATGAATATGGGCCTGAGCCCTATTTATTCATGAATCCATATAATGATAAACCGTTTAGAGATGTTTCGGAAATAATGATTGATCAACTATATAAATTCAAAGAATTTTTGAATGAATAATAAAAATTTTTTGGGAAAAATATTAGTTAAAATATTTTAAGGATAATAATAACTGTATGCCAGATGAAAAGTAAAACAATTTGGAAACACCATTAATAAAGATAATATTTTAAAAACGTATTTCATATGGCAGTTCAAGTGGAAGATATATTGATAAATATTTAATATATTAAATAATTTCTCTCAACTTAAGATTAAATAAAAAGATAATTAAATTTTCATATAGAAACTGATATTTATTAATTAAATTCTTGATATTGAATTATTCACTACATTATATTATTCTAATTTAAATAACATTAAAATTTTATTTTTAAAAGAATAAAGATATGATTATAATTTTAATTACTTCGATTTTTAAACTTAATATTTGTATCATATGCTCTTTTAACTTTTGCATGTTATAACGCAAAAATTATTTAATTTTATTCTATTTCAAATTAAAAAATAGCTAAAAATGAGAAAATTCTTAAACTCAATTTAGTTAAAAAATATTATTAATAAATGATTTTAATTTCTTTAATAAATATTCTTGTTTCAAATACTATAAGGAACAATTTATAATTTTTATTTTCATTAAATGATGGATGTCTTTAGCACTTTAGAAATAAAAAATTATAAATCTATGGCTTAAAGAAGCCTTAAAATCTTCAAAATAAAAAATTCTGAATATTTTCAATTAAATAAAAATCAAAATTTTCTAATTAAAATATTTTTTCGAAGAAATTTTGTTAAATTTATTTCGAAAAAAAAGATAAAAAATTTTTTATTAATTTTATCATTTTATTTACCTTCAATTATTGATTAAAATCATTTATGCTATTTCTTTTTAGGATCTTTCAATTTTTTAGGTTCTAACATTGTAAAAAATATGAATTAGGTTTTAAATTTATTTTTAAATCATTTAATTAAAATGATATATATATTTAATCAATATAATTTACTTAGAAAATCAGTATGAAAAAAATAAATATAAAATTTAAAATAATGATTTTTTTTTCATTTACATTAACATGCAATATAATTAATTATTCTAAAATAAAATAATATTTAAAACAAGCATATAAATATCTCAAATGAATAATTCTGTAGTGTATTTCAATTATAATAAAGGTCACATTCAAGATCCCAGGTTCGAAAATTCTAATCTTGATTTGAATTTAGACTCTAATAAAAATTTGATGGATGTTTATCCGAATTCAGATATAATTACAACAAATAGTAAAAATGAAGAAAATTTTAACTTTATAGAAAACTATCAAAAAAATTTAAATCAAAATTTTCAAAACGAATCAATTAATAATTGCAAACCCGGAACTTTCGCAAATCAAATCGATAAAATTATTCAACAAAGCTTGGTGGAATTAAACAGTCTACAATATTGTAAATAAAGATCAAAAAATTAAATTATAAATAAGGAAATTTTCAATAGAATTTCTTTAATTTAATTTTAACAAATTATAATTGTTTTATTAAAAAATAAATGATTAAAATAATTTATTAAAAGATTTTTAAACTCCTAAAAACTAAATTAAAACAATAAAATTTGATTTTCAAATAATTTTAAATTTAAATAAAACAAAATAAATAATTATTTATTTTGCTTTTTGGCTTCCTTAAAAAAAAATAAGTTGTTTAAAACTTGTAATTTTTCAAACTTAAATTACTGGATTTTTTGATTTTTCTATAGTAATTTTTTAATGGTATTTTTGGAATTTAATTAATTAAAATTATTAATTTAGCACAAGGAACATTATTAAATTCTAATAAACCTGAAATAGCTTTACCTAATAATAATATAATAATGGATTGTCAAAACAATTTCGTGAATTTAATTAGTTCTCCAAATTCTTTTCAAACTAACTTAAATAGTTTTTTAAATTATAATTCTAATAATTTTAACAATGATGCTTCTTTTAATAATTTAAACTCAAATTTTATTTTGAAAGAAAATTATCTCAACATGAATCAAGGTAATACAAATATAGCAAATTCGAAAAATAACCTTAATAATAATTTCTATAATGACAGCATATTAAACAAACAAATTATTGATAATCTTCAAAATTTAAATTGCAATAATTTAAATCTTTCAAATCAAAATTATTTTAAAAATCCCAAACTCTCAATTTTTCAAAATAACAACTTTAATAATATCTCCATTAATAAAGTTCAAGATTTTATAAAAATTGACAGTTTTGAACCAAAAAAAATAAATGAGACGCATGGCAATAAAAATTTAAATTATGATCGTTTAAAATCAATAGGGAAAAAGCTAAACGATAATATAAATAAATTACCGAATATAATTGAAAATAAAACTATGAATACAAGTTTATTTAATAGCTATATAAATTCTCAAGATTGCATTCAAATTAATCCACATTTGAATTTGAATTTTGAGCTTCTTCAAAATCAAAATCATAATTTATTTAATTCCTTAAATAATATAAACAATTTCGCAACAAATACTTTTAATTTACCAATTATCAATAACAATCAAAATAAGAATTTTTTGAATAATTATAATGAAAATTATTTAAACAATCAAAATAATGATCTGGAAAAAAGTTTAAGACAAAGCATTAATAATTATAAATTTTCAAATAACAATAATATAAATTTAAAAATAAACAATATTTCGAAAGATATTGAATTAAATAATTATGATATAAATGAATATAACTCAAATACTTTAGAAAATATCGGAGAGTCATGTGATATTAGCAAAGTTTTGAATTATTATTTTTTTCTTAAAAATACAAATTTAATTAATAATAATGATTTTCAAAAACATAATGATTTAGATAAAACCAATAAATTTTTAACTTCACTCGAATCAAATGGAATAAATAACTCCTATAATATAAATGAATTAGTTGGAAATAATTTCAAAGGAATCAAAGAATCCTCAGAAACAAAATTATATAATAACAATAAAAATCCTTCAAGCAGCAACATTACAAATAATTATAATTACATTTTAAATAATTATAGTTTTAATTTAAATCCAAAAGATATAAATGATAGAGATATAACAACTCATAAGAAAAAAAAACGAGAAAAAAATTCTAATTCTAAACAAAAGCCTAAAAAAATTACTAAAACTTTTGAAAAAGAAAAAATTAAATCTAATCAAAATGAAAAAGCTTTGAATTTTACAAATGCAATTTTTACCTCAAAATCAATATTAGACAAAGACGAGAAAATTTCAGAAAAAAATGCTTCTATTGAAAATTCATGTAAAAATTTTGATTATAATTCAGAAAAAATCGATACTATGAAAATAAAAAATGACAAAAAGAATTTAGAAGACACTCAACATACAAAGATAACAAATCCTTTTTCTTTACAAAAAATACCCTCATGTACTAAATTCGAAGAAACTTGTAAAAAGTCAGAAGAAAATTCTATTAAAAGTAAAATCGCTTGTTATTCTGCAGATGCAAAATTGGAAAACTCCAATAAGATCTCAAAGGAAAATTTGTCAACAATAAAAAATTTCTCGAAAAAAAAACGACGAAATATATTTATGGAAAATCACAATAAAGAACATTTTAAATTAATCGAAGATAATATCGAAACTAAAACTTTTATTTTTCAAAACGAATTTTACTTAGAAAATGAAAAAAATAATGTTATAAGAAAAGATTTAGAAGAATATTCAGAATTTTATCAAGAAGACCTAAAAAACATTCTAAAAATCGATAAACATGGTTTTATGAATTCTTATTTTCCTGAAATGTATTTTAAAAAAGAAAATTTCTATTTCAATATTAAATTACTTAATAAAAAAAGAAAAACCCAAGCTTTAATTAATTCAGCTTACACAAGACGCAAAAATATCTTCAGAAAGAAGTTAAAAGAAGAATTTAACAATTCAAACTTTTCTATAAACAATAATTTTTTGTCAGGCAATTATAAAATGAATTGTAAAATAAATACTTTTAAGATAGCCGATGTTTATGATATTTATCTTAATTTAAATAACTCTTTTGATAACAATGATAAAGATTTGAATCATTCTATTCTAAGCAATATGAGAAATTATATATCAGATCTTGAAAACGAAATTCTAATTAAAGAATCAGAAATTGAAAAAGATTTAGCTAAACCATCCTATAAGGATTTTAAAAATAATAACATCGATCATGGGAATATTGATTTTGAAATAAATATAAATTCAAATTATGAAAGCGACTCAGTTGATTCTAAGGAAAAAAAGGAGACTTGTAATAATAACAATCTCGAAATTATAAATGTTCAAAAGAATAAAATAAAATATATGAATAATCAAAATTATATTATTTTCCAAACTTTGAATGGTCTCAAAATAATAAATTCTACTGATAATCATGGACTAAATAATATAGCAAAAGATTTAGATGAATTAAGCAATATTTCCAATCAAGAATATGAAGAAGATAAAATAAAACCCAAATTCTACTCATATAGCGAAAATAATATATCTACTGAAAGATTAGAAAACGGTGAATCTAACAAAATGAAGAAAATTTGGGATAATAGATTAATTCAAAATGATGAAGGTATTTTTTTTTATTTATATTTTTATCGAAACAATTTAATTATAAATTTAAAAAAATGAATTATAATAATGTTTTATTTTTATTTTTAAATCAATAGTTGACAATTTTCTATTTGAGATTGAAAAATATTGGGCTTTTGAGCAATTTCATTGGAGTCAAGAATACGCCTTGCAATACTTAATGGAAAATAAATTTAAAATAAAAAATTGCATAAGAATGATAAAAAATAAAGAGCCTAAGTTCTTGGAATTCATGAAAAGTAAAAAAAAAATTTTATTAGTTTGAATTATTATTAACTATTTGTGAATTAATTTCAATAATATTTTAATTTTTTAGATCAAATTATAAAAAAGGATAATTATTTGATAAAATCAGATGCAAGAAAACCAGGAATCAAGTAATTTGAAAATTTTTAATATTAGGCTTTTAAGAAGAAATAACAAAAAGTTCTAAAGAATACAATTTGAATATTTCAATGATTTTGTAATAGATTTATCAATATGAATAGAATGTGATATAATATTTATATATTAATATTATGTATAGTTTTTAATTATTAAGATAAATGATTGGAAATATTAAAGTTTATTTATACATATATTTTCTTTAAAAGAAATATTATTTTATCATGTTTTTTTCGAAATTATATAAAATTGATATAAAATTAAATCACTTAAAATATATTTGTTTGTAGGAAAAAGCCTTAAACTTATATATAACATTGCAATTCATAAATTTCTAAATATTATTTATTATTTTATATAGATTTTATTCTCCTTTAATATTAATTTATTGGCTAATAATAATTTCTATTTCATTTTATGGAATCATTGGAAAAATTTTGCAACCTATAAAAATTGTTAAATTTTTAAAAACACTATATTTGTAAAATCTATATAAGAAAATTGGTAGTAAACTTTCCTAACTTTAATTTTTTATTTATCAGTTTATTGAACAATTTGGCTATAATTAAAAGATTTAATTTTCTCCTTGAAAATATTAAAGCCAAAGTAAATGTAAATTTTGATTTTAGAAATAATTTTAATAAAAAATATAATTTTATATTATTCAAGCGAATTGATAAACTAATATTAAGAAATTAATGTTAAAGCTATTATATAATATTATTCCAATTTTAAAACATTTTTTTATTTTTAATTTTAACATAAATTTTTCCTTTTTTTTATTAAAAGGAATATTTTTATTTCAAATAAAACAAATTACACAAAAGGTTTTTATTGGTAAGCTTTTTCTCACAAATAGAAACAAAATTTCATAATAATTCAATATTATACACCAATCATTTTATTTATCATAAATTTTTTTTTTTAAAACAAATCATTTTTATATATGATAAAATTAGGAATAATCTATAAAAAATTTTCATAAAATCCCAAATTAAAGAAATTTTTTAGATGAACTTATTCAAGTTTAAATTGACTTTTAAGGAGATTTGTAAAATAAGAGTCTACATCGATTGTTGCACTGATACCCGCATAAAAATCATCCCATTCCTATAAAAATAAGATTAAAATGTTTTTTTACTTAAAAAGATTTAAATTATTTCTCTTAGAATTATTCAATCAGACTTTTAATTTTTAAAATAAATTTTATCACCTGTTTTGTTATAGTTGATCTGGGTTCCTCAAAATAATTTTTAATATATAAATAGAATATCTGGTCTTCATTTAATTCTCCACTTAAAACTCTCGGATGTTTTATACAATTAAAAACTTTCCTTAAGTCATTTGTTTCAACGTAACCGCTTCTTGATTTATCGAATTTATTAAAAACTAAATCGATACAAGCCTGCCTTTCTTCATTAGGCTTTCCACGTATAGAAATTAAAAAGTCTTCAATATTAAATTTTTTTTTATTTGCTTTATCCAAAAAACTAGTTAATGCTAGTAATTCATCTTTCGTTAAATAAATTCCAAACATTTGTAAAATTTGATTTAAGCAGTTAAAAGAAATTTTATTTTTCGAATCTAGAGAAGGGGCTGATTTAAGATATTTTGGAATTGTGGCAAGCGTATTTGTTCCATTTTCCAATAGCTTTTGTCTTATATTACATGTTACTTAAACATGATTTTAAAATATTTCTATTTTACCTTCAAAAAATTTCATGCTGCTCATGTTTTAAATTAAAATTAATAATTTAATTTTTTAACTTAAAAAATATAATCTTTAGATAATAGTATTCTATGATATATTATTAAATATCATAAAAAGACTCATTAATACTTTCACTTTATATTCTTTATGATTGTTTCTAAAATTCATTAATATAAAATTAGCAATATATATGAATCAATTTTTGTTTATAAAAATTAATTTGTTTTTAAATATATGATTAAGTTTTTAAAAAAAAATAAAACTTAATTTTTATAGTTGTATTTGATTTTGTTTTGGAAATAGGAGGAGATTCTATTTTAAAAAGCGAAAATTTTAACATATATATTAAAAACCTTTGATATTATTTAAAAACTGATATATTAAATAAATCTTGACTAATGATTTCATTTTCTCTTAAATTTTCTAAAAGGTCATTAATTAAGTCTTTATTTTTCTCAATATTTTGAAATTTAAAATTTATCAAATTAATATCGAAATTAGATTGGTCATCTAGTTTCAATTCATTCGAGTCTTTTAATCTCTTAAAAATTTGAATATTTACCAGGAAATTTTTGATCAGACTTTTACAAAAAATATTTTTTTCCAAAAGCTTTTCTAAACCAGAAATGCTTTCTGTAAAATTTAAATCTAAATGTTTTTTATTTTTTTCATAAATCAAATCGCATAATTCTACAGCCTTTTTAATTAATAGTATATTTCCTTGTTTCTGGATTAAGCTTAATGCAAAATAAATACAAAATCTATCCACATCTAAATCCAATAATATGCTATTATCTCTAATTCGCTTTTCCATTTTTCTGAAAAAGATTTCCAAAGCTCTTTGGTAACTTTCATTTTTAAATCTTTCCATAGATCTATAAAAGAATTTAATTACTATAAAAAATTCCAGTTCGAAAAACGGTAAAGATTCTAAATAATTTATAATATCATAATATTGCTTTAATGCAACTTTATCGAATTCAGGATCAAAAATCTTTGTATCGATTGTTAGTAAGGCAAAATAGAATTCGATTTTAACATATTCATTTGAAATTAAATTGAAATCTTTTATTTTGATTTTGTGCAACAAAAAACTAAGAAGATTTCTATTATAATCTATATGAACTTCTTCGAAAACGCTTTTAATATAATCTGAAAATAATTTCAGACAAACTTCTATGTTACATTCGATATCTATTAGAGAAATAAGCTCAAAATGCAAGTTATCTGTAAGTACAGTTCTTTTGCGATTAATTGAGCAAATTAAGCTTACAACACGCAAAAAGTTATATAGTGAAAAATCTTTTGATAAAAGAGTTAGTAAAGCTTTTGTTGTTTTATCTATAAAAGTTTTTCTTTCTTCAAGACTTAAAAATTTATCATTCCAGTGAATGAAATCTATATAAGACTCGAAAAGGATATTATCTACCATTTTTTCAGAAAAGTTTTCCAATAAAAAGTTGAAAATATCTTTATCTCCTATATTATTGTTATTCATAAGAGTAAACACAGAGAAAATGAGATTAACTTGAATTTTTTCTTTTAAAAGATTTATATCCATTTTAAATATAATTCTTTTAAAGACTGCGAGTATCCTTATAGCCAAATCTCTATTTTTAGAGAAAGAGGGGTTTTTAAATCTCACTATATTATTCAAAATTAGAAGGAAAAAATAACCTATTGAATTTATTTTACCTAAGTTCAAAGAGTTATTTATAGGTTTTTCAAACTGATCATCAATTTTATTCAAAATCTCTTGATTTAAGTTTTTATCTGAAAAATTATTTTTCAATTCTTCCTCAGTTATTTTAAAATTTAAAGAAGAGAAATCAGTATCTTCGATATCTTTATGAAAATTATTTTCAATTTTATCAAAATTATCAGAAGTGATTAACTCCTCAATTTTTTTCAATTTTGAGGAATTAAAATATTCATTGTTTTCATCGCTTTTTTTGTTGATATCATTTTCTTCTTTCAATTGACCTTTATTATTCACATCTTCAAAAAACTTTTTTAGATTTGAATCAGTCTTAAATATATCTTGTTCTATTTTATTCGTAAGATCTTTCCCTTCAAATGATTCTGCATCTAAAAAGTCTAATTCATCATTTTCTTCATTTTTCTTAATAACCCGTAATTTTAATTCTAAATCATTTAATTCTTCTATTTCTTCAAAAAACAATTCATCTGAAATTCTTTCTAATTTTGATACGTTTTTTAAATTATCATTTTTTATTGTATATTTATTTTCCAAAAAATTATTATCTGCATCGATACTTTCATTATTAAAATCTTTAGATTTATTTACATTTGTTGAGCTGTTTGTATTTTTTACCATATCTTGAATATATTCATCCAATATAATGTTATTCTTCTTTTCAATTTCATCATCTTTAACCATTTCTGTTATTTCAAAGTTTTCAAATGCTCCTATCAATTTATCTAGAGAATTAAGCATTCTTTCATCTTCTAAAATTTTTTCATAATTTTTGGCTGCTTGGCAAAAATTGATAAATATTTTCAAAAAGCCGTTATTTAAATCGAAATTCTCTGGTAAAAGATCAACAAAATTTTGAATTTCTTGTATAAGCTGATTTTTCAAATTTGTTAAACTAGATAATAATATTATTTTTTTATCCATAATACAAATATTTTTTAACAAATAACTTTTTTCTAATGTATCAATAGAAGTGAAATCTCTAATTAGTGGATTTATCAATAAATTCAAGAGTTGCCTCAAGTTTTTTTCATTTTTTAGATCTGAATTCACTCTAACTATTAATCTTCTAAGCGTCCAATACGGCAATTTATCCAAATCATCTTCTCTATTCTTAAGAAATTCATAATAATTCACTATTCTGAGTGAACCTAATAATGTTATTATATTGATTAATTTTCCGGTAGAGGTCTCGTTTATTGAGAGGGTTAAATACTTTTCTATAGTATTTAAGAAGAATTTCTTATTGTTTTTGTTAAAAAACTTGCCTAAGAAATCATCTTTATTCATAGAAAATTTTTTAAAATAAATATAATATAAATAGAAGAATTTATTGCATTCATCAATGTTATCAATTTTTTTATAGTTTTTTAGAAAAAAATCCCAAATTAAAGTAATTGCTTTATGTTGGTCTAAATTTTTTGTTTTTATATAAATTTTATTAGTTAATTCAGATCTAACACAAAAAAGATAAAGAAAATAATCAAGTTGATCATTATTAAAATTTTCATGGTTATATAAATAGTAATTTAGAAGTTCTTCTAATTTACATTCATGTAGATAATCTACATCAAACGTAAAGTAATCTTTTTTATAATTTTCTTTTTCTTCTGATATTAACGACTTTTTAATTTGCATTTCCAGATTTACATTACACATAGTATAGATTATTTCCTTGTCCATTTCCATTTTGGATTTTAAAATGGTATTATTATGCTTTTCTGAAAATTCATTTAAACCCATATTGTCCAAATTTACATAAGTTTTGCAAATCAATTTGCTTTGTATAGCATTTTTTTGAACTAAATGAGATAAAATTTTCTTTGTAAATTGAACTTTTTTGAATATCATTTTTTAGATAATATTTTTTTGAAAATTCAAAAATAATTCAAATATTTATCTAATCTTTATTTTGTCAATTTTGAAATATTGATTACTTGATTACTTAATTTATTAAATTTATAATAATGGGATATTATAATTTATTTAAAAAAATAGAATAATTTAACGTTTTCCAAAATCAAAAAGTTGGGGATTGGGGATTGGGGATTGGGGATTGGGGATTGGGGATTGGGGATTGGGCGCAATCCCCAATCCCCAATCCCCAATCCCCAATCCCCAAACCCCCATCCCCACTTTATT
>Ga0194116_10007267_pt1 | contig 11516 bp, 10 predicted proteins | sample TA2MahsurfametaG_4_FD_148617 | JGI IMG/M metagenome (GOLD analysis project Ga0194116, IMG submission 148617) | Freshwater microbial communities from Lake Tanganyika, Tanzania - TA2015008 Mahale S9 surface | ecosystem: Environmental > Aquatic > Freshwater > Lake | place: Tanzania: Lake... | reverse complement strand
CGAGCAATTCAGGGTTTTCGGCTGATACCTTGGGCTCATCGGCCCCGGCGGGTACATATCCTCCTCCGTACATAACAATGAATTTAAAAAGTGGGGTTCAATGGGGTTGGTGATGATGGGGGCTTGGCGATACCGTTCATCCAAAGGTCCAAAAAACGATGGGCCAGCGGGGTCAAGGCGTCGTCATCGGGGCGGGTTGCGCTGTGCAGGGATCCGTTCATGAGCAGCAAAAGTTGGCGACCAAGCCAGAGGGGATCCCCCTGAACGAAGACCCCTTGGTTCATGCCCTCCTGAAAGAGCCCTGCAAAAAACTGCTCGTAGTCCAATCGCAAAGCCTTGAAAGCTTGCAACGAAGGCTCGCTCAGGTGACGCCATTCATGGACAAAAACCCCCACCGCTTCCCGGTCCGAAAACAGCAAACGCAAATGCTCCTTGATGGCCAAGGCCAGACGATCGCTCACCGGTAAATCCAAGGCGGCAATACGCTGAGCTGTGGAGACAAAGGCATCCGCCATGCCAAAACAAATCTCGTGGAGCAGGGTCTCCTTGGACGAAAAATGATTGTAGAGGGAGGGGGCCTCTATTCCACTCACCGAGGCCAATTCACGCATCGATGTGGCAGCATACCCCTTACGATGAAAAAGCCCCGTGGCCAAACGGGCAATCTGCGCCCGCCTGCCGTTTCCGACCACAGAAATTGAGGTTTTTTCAATCACGGTATTTTCAAGCATAAAGCAAAGATACGAACGATCGTTCGTTCGTGTCTCCTGATTTTTATTTTTTTGCCAAAATCTTAGGCAATCCCCCAATACTTCTACCCATTTGGCATAAAGGGGACTCATCGGTTAGATTTTAGCCTTCCAGACCAAGAAATCAAGGATTTACGAACATAGGCCACATAGGCGCCTTTTCTATTTATGCTGCAACTAAGACCTAGGGGCTAGATTTCTCTAGCCACTGCCTTGGGGTTCTTACGGTTAATTCCGGTTCCTGCGTCGACCTCAAGGCCTCAACAACGGGCTACACCTAAAGGTCAAAATGATATGATATTAACGTAGCTATGCACTTTTCCTTTCAAATTTGGCCTTCAAGCCATGGGGGGTAAAGCCAACAACTGCGTAAAGGGGTAAATTGGATATCCACCACTAAACCTTCACAAATACAACAGAAATTCGTTATATTTGTATATAGATACCTCCTCAGTAAGTTATAGCCATTGCAATTAAACAGTAAACAAAAAGTAAAATGACAATGGAACAAAAAGAAATAAATGAGAACTGACATTACGGTAAGAGAAAGCAGACCAGATAACATCCGTTTCGCAAAAGCGAGCATTTCGTACTTCTATGTAAGTGAAGTTCTAAATTAAAGTTTTGATAGTCTAATGAAGTTTAGTCCTTAAAATCCCCACCTTCGCAAAGCGGTACACCGTTAGTGACAATTCAAGTAAACAAAAAAAGAAAAAAAATAAAAACAAGATTATTAAAACTTTGAGATCTCTATTACCATAAAGCGTAATGGATATATTAAGTAGGCAGAGACAAAAGATACTTTTGAGCGAATGAAAAATAATGGCTGTCGAGCTACTCCTCCTCACATAGTAAAACAAATGACAATAAAAAAATATCAAGAAAAATATCAAGTTGAAGTAAAATACGAAATTATTCGATACGTAACTTGAACAGCAACCAACACGGGTTTTGCGTCAGGCGGGGTGACGTGCAAACTTGGAGCTTTGTGCTTCTATTCAGGTTCAGTATACCAAACCGAGGGCATCTCAAATGGAATTGAATAAATAAATGCTGCAATTAATATCTAATAAATATGAAATATGGTTTTAAAGAACGGTTGCGTTATTATTTTGAAAACACAATTTCTGCCGGTCCAGTCGGTGTTATCACATGGTTGGGGTTAATTTCACTGGCTATTATTTTAGTATTAGGATTAGTTATCATCGTTTTTGGGATTAAAGACGATCCCAGTTCCTACGAATCAATTGGTTTTATCGAAGGCGTTTGGAAAAGCTTGATGGCAACCTTAGATCCCGGAACCATGGGGGGAGATGAAGGTTGGCCATTTAGATTAGTTCGATTTAGCGCAACCTTACTTGGAATTTTCATCATTTCTATTTTAATCGGTATTATTTCATCCGGCATTGATGAAAAACTGGAAGAATTGAAGAAAGGAAAATCTAAAGTACTTGAATCAAATCATACGTTAATCTTGGGCTGGTCTGAAAAAATATTTACAATTATTGAGCAAATAATTGAGGCTAACGCAAATTACAAAGGACTTGCTATCGTAATTCTTGCCGACAATGATAAAGTTGAGATGGAAGATAAGATTAAAGCCAAAATCCCTAATTTTAAAACAAGTAAAATTATTGTTCGAAGCGGAAATCCATTGATTTCTGATGAAATTGAAGTTGTCAATCCAAACCATGCCAGATCAATCATTATATTAAGCCCAGACCGCGAAAATGCCGATACTTTTGTAATCAAATCTGTGATGTCTTTCACAAATGGCAAACACAGAAAATCAAGCCCATACAATATCATCGGCGAAATCAAAGATGAGGGCAATCTAGAAGCAGCTGAAATTGCCGGAAACGGTGAGGCTGTGTTTGTATTTACCTCCGGTTTGATTTCTCGTATTGCAGCGCAAACCTGTAGACAGTCGGGCCTCAGTGTAATTTATTCGAATCTCATTCAATTTGAGGGCGATGAGCTTTACTTTAATGAGCAGCGTGAATTAATTGGAAAATCCTATAAGGAGATACTCAGTTTATATGATACATCATCAATTATCGGGTTTTTCTCAAATGATACAACACTTATCAATCCACCAATGGACACCGTATATCAGCCTGGAGATCAAATTATTGCAATCTCTGAGGATGACGATACCGTCATTTTGGACGGGATAAAACAACTTGACATCAAATCGCAACTATTCAATGAATTAGAATTATCCGCTAATGAAATAGAAAAAACACTTATTTTAGGGTGGAATAATAATGCCAAAACAATCCTCACAGAACTTGATGAATACGTGGCACCTCAATCCTGTGTTGTCATACTTTGTGAAGAGGAGATTGATTTGAGAGAAATTTCATTAAAGAACCAAGCAGTTACGCATCAAACAGGAAAAATTACCAGTAGAAAAGTTCTTGAAGAAATCCATCCAGAAAATTTCAATCATATCATTTTGTTGAGTAATAATAAAATTGATGTTCAAGAAAGTGATGCCCAGACCTTAATTTGTTTACTTCATTTAAGAAATATAGGAGCCAAGTTTAATAAAGATTTAAATATTGTTTCTGAGATGCGGGATCTTCGAAATCGAGAAATAGGCTTAATTACAAAAGCCGACGACTTTATTATAGGTGACAATATTATTAGTTTAATGTTGTCTCAACTTTCAGAGAATAGATTATTGAAAAAAGTATTTGATGTGCTGTTTGAATCGGAAGGTTCAGAGATATATTTAAAACCTATTCAACGTTATATCAAAACCGGAGAACCTGTTAATTTTTATACCTTAATTGAACGCGCAGCTCAGCTCAATGAAACGGCGATAGGATATAGAATCTATGCACAGAAAGATGCATCAGAAGATAATTTTGGAATTCAAATTAATCCAAAAAAATCAAATGAACTAGTGTTTTCGGCAGAAGACTTTTTGATTGTGCTGAGCGAAAATTAGCTTTTAGCTAACATATTTCGTGATTCTGTCAAATAAGATAGAAGATTAAATATCAATTTCCAACTTATAACAGCGTATAAGCGTAACCCGCCGGGTGTGCGCCTAAACGCAAACCGTTACCTGCTAATATATGACAATGGCGAATTACAAAGGATATTAAACCAATGACTTGTGAACGAGTCAGACACAAAATCATTATGGGGTACGCAAATTCCGAACCGTCAACGTCATGGACGATTCTACCAAGGAATCTTTGATCATTGAAATCGATACTTTGCTATCCTCCAAACGCATTTTAAGGCCCCTAGAAAGCGTTATCGCTTGGCGAGGTAAGTCTTGGGTTTTCAGGACCGACAATTGCCCTAAATTCACTTCCAAAGAATTTGAGTAGTGGTGCAAGGAACACAACATTGAGATTCAATTTATTCAACTCGGTAGGCCAATGCAGAACGGTTACATCGAAAGATTCAACCGCGTGTACCGCGAGGCCTTTCTGGACGCCTACCTGTTCACCGATATCCGGGATTCAAAGCCCTCACTGAAGAATGGATCGAAAAGTATAACGAACGAAGACCCCATATAAAACATCATAATCAAACACCAACCGAATGGAAAGAACAAAATCAAACTTAAATAACTATTAAATCTATCGAGAAAAAGGGGCACTTACAATATCAAACACTAAACCCGCAAAATGCAACAGGTTTTCGTTAAATTTAAGAATTGATACTTTCTAGAGGGAAATTATGTGCAATTAAATAGAGAGACCGTGAAAATATTGATCGTAAATATGGGCGTTATCCCAGTTCACAAATATGGGGGGACAGAAAGAGTTATTTGGGGACTAGGAAGAGAACTTGTTAAACTAGGGCATACCGTGAACTATTTGGTCAAACAGGGTTCGTACTGCAATTTTGCACCTATTATCCATATCAATGAAAATAAGCCTATCATAGAACAGATTCCTAACGACTACGACATAATTCATTTTAATTTTCAACCAAAGGACATTGAAAAAATTAGCATGCCTTATATCATTACTATTCATGGTAATTCAAACAATTTGAATGAATTTGATAGAAATACTGTGTTTGTTTCTAAAAATCATGCTTCAAGATATAATTCTGATTCTTGTGTTTACAATGGGCTTGATTGGAGTGAATATTCACCCCCTGACTTAGAAAACAAAAGGAAACACTTTCACTTTTTGGGAAATGCTGCTTGGAGAGTTAAAAATGTAAAAGGAGCAATTGATATCATCAATAAGACAAAAACAGAAAAGTTAGAAGTCTTAGGCGGTGTACGATTCAATTTCAAAATGGGAATTAGGTTTACTTTTTCTTCTAAAGTCAGTTTTAGAGGAATGATTGGCGGAAAAGAGAAATTCAAGTTGTTAAATGAGTCCAAAGGCCTAATTTTCCCGGTTAGATGGCACGAACCCTTTGGATTGGCTATAATTGAAAGTCTTTACTATGGATGTCCAGTATTCGGAACGCCCTATGGCTCACTTCCTGAATTAGTCAAGGAGGATGTTGGGTTCTTATCTAATCAATCTGATGAACTCGTAAAAGCAATTTTAAACAACGACCGTTATTCAAGTAAAAAATGTCATGAATATGCAGTGGAAGAGTTTAATTCTAAAAAAATGACAATCGAATATTTAAAAAGATACGAAATAGTTATTTCGGGTAATAAGCTAAATATTAATCCTCCAAAATTGTTGCAGATTCAGGAACAAAAATGGCTAGATTGGAAATAAAACTCCATAACATATCTTTTGCGTCTGGCGGGGTGACATGCAAACTTGGAGCTTTGTGCTTTTATTCAATTGTAGTGCTTGTTGATTGTTTTGTGCCATGAATCCTGGCATTAACGCGTATTGATAAAGGTATTGAATTGGGTAATGGCCGTGGGGTCTAGGAAGATGGAGGTGTGTCCCATATTAGGGACCTCAACATACTGCCTGAGTTGACAATTGTTACAATTCTGCATGCTTTGTTTGAAGGTAGGCCAGGAGTACATCTGTATGGGTGAGTCGTTGAGGCCCTGCACAAAAAGAATGTCCGAACGATGACCTGTTGTGAACGACAGAAGGGATCGTTGCATGTATTCGTTGGGGTTAACCTGGGTGGTACCGTAAACTTGTTGAATCTTGGAGCAGGTCGAACCCAGAGCCAAAACCCCGCTTTCCTCCAAGCCACAGCGATAAACCAAGTTTAGAGGTCCCGGAGCATTGGCAATCACCCCGTTGGTGGCGTGCATGGTGTTCAAGCGAGTCACCAAATATCCCCCTTGGGAATGCCCGGCCAAAAACACCTTGCGGACCGTGACCCCCAATTGGGTGGACGCCTGGTTGCGGACCCATAACAAAGCAGCCTCAGCGTATGCAATGTTATCCCCAAACAAAAGTTGCTCTCCGGGATAGGCAACACTGACCAGCAACATATCTTGACGATTCAAAATCGCCTTGAACTCTTCGAGTGATTGGTTCGCGGCGACCACTAAATTGGAATCGTAAAGGACGGTTCCGTGAAAAACAATCAAAACATCAACGACCGGATTGGGAGCTGGAGGATTGATCACCTGGGGTGGCCTTTGGATCAAAACCTGAACAGGCAAATTGTTGGCAACCACCCAACGGGTAGGCCGAAATGTTCTTATCGGCCTCACCATGCCGCTCAAGCCTTTGGAAGCAGAACCGCTAAGCGCCCCGGTTCCAAAGTTCAAGGCCCAAGCTGTTGAACTTCCAGATTGGGATGAAGTCCAGTACCATCCACTGCCAAAACCACCTTGACCTTGAAGATGCAATCGATTATACATCAATTGCATTTCGTCGCGGCTGGGCAAATACCAGTCGGTGTATTCATTGGCAACCAACCCGGAACAAACAGAGGCCGCAATGGGTCTGGTAGCACAAGAAATAACGATGGAATCGGTATTGGCTGAGCCGCTCCCCAAGGACGTGGTAGTACCGGGAACAAAGGAGCCCGGACATCCCCAAGTATAAAGACCCACATCTTCGGAAGCGCATACGATTCCGCTTTCCCCACTGTTGTCAAGGTCTAAAATAATTCCCCCGGCATATCGCGATCCAATGCTGTGGGCCCTGAAGGCCTTTTCGTTGCTGTAGGTAACACCCAACGAGGTGCGGGCATAAGCGCGAACATACCGAACCGCCGTATCCCAAGTCGAGTTTCCAAAGACCAGGGTAAAATCAAAGCCCCCGGAACCGGCCGTAGTGGTAGACTGCGAGATGGTTGGCGACGGGGTCAATCCCCAACACAAGCCTCTTTCGTAAACGCCAGCGCCTGGCGAAAGAAAGCGAACCCGCGCAACCCCGCTACGGATACCGGGCATTACCGTATCCAATATCAGGTTTGGAATTGTTACCGTGGGCGTGTACGATCCGTTCACGTCTCCAACACATAGCATGCGCAGATTCATCGAAATCACAGATCCTTGAGCGGTAAGCGTGGGGCGATCACTAACCCAAACGCCCGCGTTGAAATTTGTTATTAGGCCTGTTATTCGTCGATTTACCAGGAGAGCATCGGCGCTGTTAATGGCTTGGTTTAAATTAACATCGGCTGCCGTTTGGCGTAACGGAGACAGCGTCAGCAACGACGTAAAATGCCGATTGATTTGCAAAGCATCGGTAGCATTGACCCCGCCCCAATTCCCCTCCGGTAAGGCATCCAGCATATAGGTTCCGTTTGCAAAGCCCCTAAGGGTATAAGCCCCACTGGAATCGGTCGTGTCCGCAGCCACGATACTCCCTAACAGGCTCTTGAGTACGACGGGAACCCCCGCCAAAGGGGTCGCTGCGGGATTATCGTAACGCAATTCCCCGTTGATTTGATTTGGCAAGGTTTGCCCGTAACCATAAGCTATCCAAGTTAAAAAAACCACCGACCAATAAACAAGCCCTGTCCACCAAAAAGAAATCGAACTACCGTTCATTTTAAGTATTAATTTTGACATTCATTGCTTAATTAAACCAAAATTTCTTGGACAAGTCTCATATGAAATGGTTTAAGCGCATAAAGTTACGTCTTCTAATTCTCCAATGGATTTTATACTTTGGGACGAATTATACTCCATTGCAGGCCCAAAGTCTGTATTTTCCCCCAACAACTTCCACGGTCTGGGATACCCTACCGCCCTCGTCTTTGGGCTGGTGTAACGCAAGAATTGACAGCCTATACGCGCTCCTGGACAGCAACGATACCAAGGCCTTTATTTTGCTCAAGGACGGGAAAATCGTCCTTGAAAAGTATTTCGCGGGACATGGTCCCAACAGCCTTTGGCGTTGGGCTTCGGCAGGCAAAACGGTAACGGCCACCCTGGTTGGCATTGCCCAGCAGGAAAATTTACTCAGCATCACCGATTCCACCTCGACCTACTTGGGGCCCGGATGGAGCAGCCTTACCCCTGCCCAGGAAGGTCAAATCAAAATTCATCACCAATTGACCATGACCAGCGGCCTGAACGATGGAGTGGCCGATCTTTATTGTACCGACGATACCTGCCTCACGTATTTGGCTAGCCCCGGGACGCGCTGGGCCTACCACAACGCGCCGTATACGTTGTTGGATCCGGTATTGGAAAACGCCACGGGGCGAACCCTTAACCAATACCTCAATCAAAAAATCAAAGCCCCTACCGGAATGGACGGGCAATTTATTATTTCGGGTTATAACCGGGTTTTGTTCAGTACAGCTCGTAGTATGGCCCGCTTTGGGCTTTTGATGTTGAACCGAGGGGTATGGAATGGGGTACCGGTACTCAACGATACGGCCTACTTTGGGCAAATGACCCGCAGTTCCCAGAACCTCAATCAGGGCTACGGTTACTTGTGGTGGCTCAACGGTACCCCAAGCTATATGGTACCACGTTTTCGTACCGTGTTTTCCGGGCCCATGTTTCCACCGGCACCAATGGATGTGGTCGCCGCGTTGGGGTCGGAGGGCCAATTTATCAATGTTATCCCGTCCACCAACATGGTTTGGATTCGGATGGGGGAAACACCCCCTTCGGTTCCTTTAGATTATATGTTCAATAACATTATTTGGAACGCCATCAACCAATTGAATTGCAACACTTCTCCGCCAATTACCCTCAACGGGAACCTTCAATACGCCAACACCGCCGGCTCTGCCCTGGCCTACTGCCCTTTGGAACTGGTGGACAGCAACGGAACGGTGGTGGATCGAGATAGCAGCCGCATGAATGGAAGTTTTTCGTTCAACGCCATTCAAGGAAGGCGTTACCGAATTCGGGCCTTTCCGACCTTGGCCCCCGGAGGAATCAACGCCACCGACGCCTTGAGGGTGGTCCAATCCTTCTCGGGCTCAACGGCTTTGACCGGCCTTCAGGCCATGGCGGCTGATGTCAACCGCAGCGGTACGGTGACCTCCACCGATGCCTTGAACATCGCCCGTTGGTCTGCACAACTATTAACCTCCTTCCCGGCAGGACCCTGGACCCAAGACAGCGCCCTTGTCGTTGCGGATACCTCAGCAGGACCTGCCGTACACCGGGTTCTGAGCACCGGCGATGTAAACGGTTCGTTTGTACCACCACCACCTTCGCCTTGTCCAACCGCCTCCGTAACCGATATCGCCGGAAATCTGTACCCAACCTTGGCCATCCAAAATCAATGTTGGATGGGAAGCAACCTGCGTACCAACCGCTTTGCCAACGGTGATTTGATTCCATTTCCTTTAACGAATATCGGTTGGTCTGGAACCACCATAACGCCTGCCCATGCGTTGTATAACAACAATCCGATGAATGACAGCCTTTACGGGAGAATGTACAATTGGTTTGCCGCATCCGATACCCGATTGATATGTCCTACCGGGTGGCATGTTCCCTCGGATGGGGAGTGGGCCACCATGACCACGGCCTTGGGAGGAACAGGGGTGACAGGGCATGCCATCAAATCCACCACCGGTTGGGCATCCTCAGGTAACGGCAGCAACAGTTCAGGGTTCAACGGCTTACCGGCCGGATTCAGGCGCGAAACCGGTATTTTCGAGGGCCTAGGCAGCCATGCCTACTGGTGGTCCTCCACGGGCCTAAGCGTAACCCCCTCCAATGCCTATTTTCGACAAGCCTCTTTCAACACTTCGACCCTGTTTAGGGATAATGGTCTCAAACGCTTGGGACTTTCTATCCGTTGCTTGCGAGATTAACCTTGAGCTTTTCAAAGGTATTGGCCAGATAAAGCATAATCACGCCAAAGGCCACACCCGCCAAGATAAACAATTGAACCATACCTCCTTCGGCCGAAAAGGAGAGTTTGAGCATGATAGTGGAAATCACAAAACTACTGTTACGGATAATGGTAGGAAATTCTTCGGTATACAGCAAGGAGAAAAGCAAAATAAATACGTCACTGAGGATCAAAACCGTAAAAAAATGGTCAAAAAATATGGTGTTAGGATCAACAATAGGCATTAAATTCATCGAATCAAGTTGAACCGACCGTGAATCGGATAACCATTGAATAAAACTCTGAATTGATAAAACGGCAAAAACACCCAAAAGAATGAGTGACAAAACTTTTTTGGCCCGAATAAATCGACGTAAAGGGTCACCTAAAGCGCTTTCATCCAGGGTTTCCAGGGCTTTCCCGCTTTGAATTCCGCTAATTCGGTAAAAAAAATAAATTAAACCAAAAACCAATATTACAGCTCCCAAATCCCTAGCCAGTTCCACATTGTTTACCGAAGCTATTGATCCTGCATGCAAATCCAAATGAGTCATATCCTTGAAGACTCCCCGAATTAGGATCAAGGCTATGATTTCGTACTGCTTTCCGATATAGAAAGTAGTGGATTGACGAAGGTAAAAGATCAGCAGATACGATTCAAAGAAAAGCAGAATCGAGAAGGGTGTGTAAATGGCGTTAATGGGATGGGCCAAAAAATTCGAACTAATCGCAGCAGGAAAAACTGATTTGAGTCCAATAAGTCCCAGATGAATCAAAAAGCCGAAAATCGCGGCATACAGCGTATAACGACCCATACGTGCCCGAAAAGCGGGCTCAAAAGGCAAATTCCAGGGTGTATTCATTTAAAATTCAAAAAATCAATGTTTTTTTAACAAACTAGGCCCTCGAATGTTTGAGGGTGAGTTCAAAGAAACCTAGCCCGCGCCCTCGATTGGCAGCGTTTCCAATAGGAGGAGAAGGACGGATAATAGCCATCCACCTCCGTAAACAACCATTCCCGGGGGTGGGAATGACCCCGGTAATGGGCGGTGATGGGGTGTTCTCTGTAGTGTAAGCGATGAGGGTCTATGCCACCAAAAACGGCTTCAAAAGGAGCAGAAACCCAGAGAATATTCGGGATTTGGTCCGCCAAAGCCTTAACCCAGGCCATGACCCGCGGAGAAACAGGGTATCGTTGTTGATATTCAGGCTCCCATAACAATATACGAATTGGAGGCACGTCCGTTACCACCGGCGACCATTGGGCATCCAAATGGTAAAAATTATACAGAAAAACCGATCGCTGGGGGTTCTCCATGAACAATGCTTGCAAGGTGGCAACATCGGTCCCCATACCTTCGGGTAAAGAGCAAGGAAGATTCGGCTCAAGGATTTCTTGCATGACCAAAGGAACCTCAAGGTTTCCCAAAACATCGTAACCTACATCGAGGAACGTTCCCTTTTGGCTGGAATGCGCATATTTATTGATGTTGTCCTGGTTGGCAAAGTATTTGCGCGTGCTGAAGGCTCCGGCCACCCATTGCCAACTCAAGGCATTACTCGCCCAGTCCCCATCCAACAAATGATAAAACAT
>Ga0194116_10007266_pt1 | contig 11517 bp, 2 predicted proteins | sample TA2MahsurfametaG_4_FD_148617 | JGI IMG/M metagenome (GOLD analysis project Ga0194116, IMG submission 148617) | Freshwater microbial communities from Lake Tanganyika, Tanzania - TA2015008 Mahale S9 surface | ecosystem: Environmental > Aquatic > Freshwater > Lake | place: Tanzania: Lake Tanganyika... | reverse complement strand
AATTTTATGAAATTTTCGTTATCAATATTAATTGGATTTAAACTATTTTGAAATATTAATAATTAATCAACCCAAAATTATAAACATATAATCATTTATTGGTAAATATTCACATAATTTAAATATATAAATATAAAATTTAATTTTATTCTTTGATTGATTATTAAAATGAAAAATACAAGTAAAACTATGTTATTTTTAATTAATAAATTAATTTATTTGTTAATTTAATTATAAATCAATAATTATTTTATTAATTAATAATTTAAAAATAAATTAATGAAAAAATTTACTTGTCTGATTTCAGAAAAAATATGTGAAGAACAAGAATTAAAAAATATGAACATGGATAATAAAACATCAAACAGAATATTTTATTTTTTGTATTATACTATTGTTTGCAATCTAATTGCTCTTTCCCTCCCGATTATATTTTACAGTTATAAAATCCCTTACTCTATAAATGTAAGCATTTACATTTACAATTTTATATGCATTATGATAACAATATTTCTGATTATTATGTTGAAATTGAAAGGGAAGAACATATTGAGAGAGGAGCATAAAATTAGTCATTTAAAATTTTTTTTAATAAAATTTTTTTTCATTTCCAAAATATTTTTAGACTCAATGATAATTTTTATTTCAATTCCTTTAATATTTCAAAATAGTTTAAATCCAATTAATATTGATAACGAAAATTTCATAAAATTAGAAGACTTAAGAAATAATCTTAATTTTAACAGGGTATTATCAGAAGCGACAATTTTATTTATTTTCTTTAACTTAGCGCTTCTGAAGTTTTGTTCAATCGGAAATGATAAATATTTATCGGATATAAATGAATTGCTTTCATTATTCATATTAAGCGTAATTTCTTTTCTTATTACTTATTTTATTTTGATTGGAACAATATTTAAAATAAATGAACTAATGTACTTTGAGGCTGTTAAGTTTTTATATTATATTTTTATTTTTATTGATAAAAAAATTACGGATTTCTCCAATAACAATAAAAGAGATTTATTGAAACTTATTGATAGTTATAAAGAATTTTTGGATTTCTTTCAAACCAATATGGAATCAAAAATAACAGGCTTTTATCTTTACAAAGAAAAGTTTATAATTGATGAAAATAAAATACCTAAAGAACAAAATAATGCTAAATTAGAAAGAAAATTTTCCTATCGGAAAACAAACTCAGTAATTCAACTCATGCAAAATGCAAATGGTAAAAACATTTATAATGAAAATAACAATATCTTCAAAAATTTAAATTCATTCAAAAATTCCGAACATGAAAAACTGAATTATGACAATATTTATGAAACTAATAGTTTCTCGACTAAATTAAAAGAAAATATTTTCACAATGAATCATAATTTATTAAATTTCAATCAAATTGTGATGGCACAAAACCAAAACCCAAATGAACATCAAATAAATTTAAACAATTTGAACAATAACATTTTAAATTCTTTTCAAAACAATGGTATTAATAGTTCCTATCACATTCCAACTGATAAAAAGTTTTTTAATAGTGAAAACTCAAATTTCAGAACTTCAAGAATCAGTAGATTTCAAAAAAAAGGCAGGCAAAGCCTTACTACCAATTTTAATAATGAATTAAATTCGAACTTTAATTTGATTTCTACAAAGGCTTATAAAGATGAAAAATTATTACAACAAAATAATTCAAATGAAAACAGAAGATCAAGTAAAATAACGACAATATATTATAATTTAAATAATTCAAGTAATTTCAATCATAGTGGAAATTTCAACAGTATAAAAGCAAAATTCCTAAATAATAGTAATGAAATCTTCAATTTTGAAAATAATTATACACAAAGAGAACGAAAAGCAAATTTAATATCTACTAAGAAACTTTCAGAAAATTTATCGGAATTAAATTTAGGAAATAATACAAATATCTTTGATAGTGGAAATTTAAAACCTCCAAAAAGAGTTAATTCAAACCCGATGCTTAAAGCTTATCTCCAGCTAAATAATTTATACGCAATAAAGGAACTATCTGAAGTAGATAGTTCTCCTTTTCCTTATATGATTTTAGGCATGATGAAATCAAATCTGAACTCACAGAAGAAAAACACAGGAGGGAACAAAAAATTTAAATCAAGGAAGAATTTTTATTTAAATCCTCTTGAAAATTCAGAAAACTTAAAATTGGAGAAAATTGGATTAAACAAAAAATCTCATTCGAATACTAAGAGTAACATATTGTTTAACAATATGAGCAACAATAATAGCAATACAGTAGAAAAAAGTAAATTTCTTCATCAATCCACTTCAAAAAACCTTTCTTCAGATGAGATTATTATAAACACAAACACTAACAATATTAAAAATAACGATAAAAACAATAATACCATTAATATCAAAGAATCAGATAAACTTAAAAAAACCCATATTATAAGAGAGCTCAGTGAAGAAGAAAGCTTAAATAACACACTTAAAACAAAATCCAAAAATGGAATTATTATTTCAGGCATTGATATTAATTTGAAAATAGAAAGAGAAAGAGAAAAGGATTCTTCTTTTAGTTCAAGTTATATTCAAGATAAAAATGAAAATTCTAAGTCTTTGAAATATTATATTAGCAATAATAATAAATCATATGCCAGTAAAAATTTTTCTTATGTCTATGATATTGATGAAAACGTGGTTGACATTAAGAAAAACATGATTAGAACAATAAATACAATTAATTTAACAGAACTCAAATCTCAAGAAAAATTAAGAAGAGCTTCTAGAATAAAAATTGAAGAAAATAAGAAAGACGGAATAAGATTTATTGAAAGATACTATAATCATGGCTTAAATAAAAAGGCCAAAAGTAGTCATATTGTCAACTCAATTTTAAGAAAAAATAATAGTCTATTAAAGAATAATGATATATATAGTATAGAAATCACTAAAATATTAGCAGATAATCAAAAAAAGAGAGATCAAAATCCTCTAGAGGGAAGTCCTTTTATTATAGCAAGTAAACATTATAGGAGATTTTCGAGATCTTTGAAAGATGTGGCCTTTACAAATATTAATAAAAATATTGGTATAAAAAAAAATTATAAAAAGCAATATAAAATGAGTTTATTGAGCCCATCTAATTTATTAATTAAAGAAAATTCTAAACATTTTTATAATTCGATGTCACCTAAATTTGAGAACATGAGTAATAATAGCAATTCTAGTAGTAACTTTAATAGCAACTCAAATAGCAGATTAAGTAATAGTATTATACACAAAAGTACAATCAGGAAAATTATAGGAGTCGATAACTCAAAAGCAAAAAGTAAAAATTTATACAGTAATGATCTAAAAATAATAAACCAAAACTATAAAAAGAACAAAATAAGCCGTAATAATAGTCAAGACACAGATAATTTATTTGAAGAAAAGGAAACAATAAAATTTAAATCAAAAATAAAAAATTTCAAAAAACTAACAAAGTTTAGCAATAAAAGATTAGTCAACGATAGAAACATAGTATTTACAATCTCGCCAGAAAAATGTAATATCAATCTTAGAGATAAAGACTCTTTTTATTCAAAATATCCTAAAAGCGTAAGCGAATATATAAATTTTGAAGAAAATAAATTAACGACAAAAAGTTTATGTTCTTTGAATAATTCTTCAAATAATAAAGGCGAGATAAATAATAGATTTAATCGCGAAATCAATTTAAAGCTCATAGATTCAGAAGAATTTTCTAAAATTGCACCTAGTGAAAATAACATTTCCAAAAAGACTTTAAATGATATTAGAATTTCCAATAAAAAAATTAATCAAAAAGAAAAGATTAGAAAAAAGGATTTTATAGACTATTTAAATCAAGTCAACAACAACTCAAAAATCATTTACCAAAATGACAATAATCAGAATAGTAATGATTCTAAAAATATTAGCGGAGTCATAAATTTCAAATCGTTGAAATATGATAATAAATTAGCAAGTGGAAGCTTGAATACTTGGAATAATTCTGACAATATAAAGCTTTTATCTCAAGAAAAACCTTCAGAAATGTCTTCAATAATTGCAAATAGTAATTTCAATAAAAACAATAATAATCTTTTTACGAATAAAGATCAATACTTTTATAGTTCATTGCAAAACACAGGAATAAATAATACGAACCAGTTCTATAAATACGTAAATATTTCTGAAAATATATCAGATTATGAGCTTAAAATATCACTGAAAATTCAATCTAAAGAGGAAAATAAAAATAAAAAATTAATTGAAGATGAAAAGTTAAATTTTGAGATAAGGAAATTATTCAACAATAAAAACTTAGAAAATCAAAATGAAGAATCATCGAAATTAGTAGAATATAATCAATTCATAGATGAAATTGTAAAAATTTTTGATAGAACAGAAGCCTTTAACTTCTATAATGACGTTGGTCCTTTTTGTTTAATTTTAGAAAAGAAACATATCACCGATAATTTGGTTGGGAATAACAATAACAATATATTACCATTAACATTGGATATAATGATATCTATAAAATCATTTTTTTCAGAAGAGGACATTTTAATTCAATCCAAAAATAATAATGATTTTTTTAATAAATTGAAATCGAAAATAAAGTTTCAAGATCTTTTTGTCAAAACTTCCAATTTGATGAATGAAACCATTATGAATCATTCTAGCAGATTCAACTTGAATTTTAACTCAGAATTTGATTCATTTCAATATAGGAGAGAAAATAATAATGAAAATAAAATTGAAAGTAATCAAGAAAATAAGATTGAAATATTTATTGAAAAAAATAATAATAAAAAAAACGATGAAAATGAAAATAATAAATTCATTTCAAAAAATCAGGATAACAATAATAATTTAATAATTGATCAACCAAATAATGATTATATAATAAAAGAGAAAAAAGAAAATTTCATTATCAAAGATTCAATAATCACTAATAAAAATGCAAATTTTCAGGAAGTTTTAGTTGAAAATGATTTGATACTGAATAATTTAGAACCTCTTAATAAAATGGAAACAATAAATAAGCAAGTTAATTTACTAAAAAGCAAGGAAAATGACGTTTCCAAAAAGCATAATAATAAACAAAAATGCTTCTTAATTTTAGTAAATGAAATTTATGACATAAAAACTAATTATAAAAATTTGATGATGAATATATTTGAAAGTAAATCAAACGAAAATCTGAATCATTTTCTACAAAACCAAATAGTCAATAATAATTTGGCTCCTAATTCAAATCAAAATAATTTAAAAAACACTATATCTCTATATAAAGAGTACTTTGGATCTAATCCATATAACCAAAAAGACTTCTATTCATCTGAAATTAAGTCTTTCCTTCCAAATACTAATAGTAGAAATCTAAGTACAATTAACTTTACCATAAATAATAATATATCAATGAATAATTATTTAAAGAATAGTAATAAAGATGAAATTAATAATAATTTATTAAATAATAAAATTTCCATTACACATGATAATTATAGGAATAAAAGAAAATCAAGTATAAAACTTCGAGGACAATCTAGGTCTCTAAGGAATCGTGATAGAAAAAGAGAAAGTTATTATAGTAACAAAAATTCAGATAATGATATAGATATTAAATTAAATTTAGATAAGATAAAGAAAAAAACCAGTACTTTTACTAAAAATAATTTACTAAGCTCTTCTTCATCTAAAATTAATACTTTGCAAAACACTATAATTACAAGTACACCACCTAAAATCAGTAATTTAAATATTAATATGAAAAAATTCTCAAGTGTAAATAATATACCTTTCACCCCACTCAATTCGATGAATAACAACTATGAAAAAGCGCCAAATAGCGTAAAGGCTCCAAGTTCTTTAATTACTAATAAAAATAATCTTAATAATTCTAATTTCAATTTAAAACAAAATTATAAAAATCAAGTTAATCAAATAAACAACAGCAATAGTAATCAAACTCTAAGTAATCCTTTATTATTTGAAAAGCTATCTGCTTTATTACACGATTTTAAGCATATCGTTTATGATAATCTAATTTATTTTGATCATTTGGTTTCTAAATATATATTTCCTTTGATAGCTAATCAAAATCCAAATTCTTTCAATAATAATTTTAGATCTTCTAGTGATTTTTTTACAAATTCAAATGCAGTCTTCAATAGTAATTTCAATTTAGACCATAACACTTTGATTAGATCCTCAATCAGCAATGCCAATATATTAAACAAAAATAATATATCAGGAGGAACTATTATTCATAGCAAACCTACAAATAATTTTGATATAAATAAATTAAAAGAAGAATTAATTTATTTGAATGTAATTAAAGATTATACAATCTCATTGATATTGAATATTACTAATTTTATGAGTGACAACGAATTTTTAGCAGGAAATCTAGATGAGCCTATTGATCTAAAAAAGATTGTCAATTTAATGGTATTAATTTTTAAAAGAAGAATTGAATATGAAAACACTCTTTTAGAAACCCTTGAAAATAATAATATTAATCTTGAATCTAATTATTATAATGTTAGCAATAATACCATAAAAAAACCATTGAAAAAAGATGTTATTATTAAGCCAAAATTTATCGATGCTGAAAATATAGTTTATACTAGATTAAAATCTAATAAGAATCTTATTATTAGTTTGCTTTATAATTTAATTTCTAATGCTTATAAATACACTGAAAAAGGAGAAATTATTATCGAAACTTCGATAGAAACATTCAAACTTAATAACTCTTTAATTATTGTAAAGGTATATGATACTGGTGCAGGGATTCCTAAAGAAATTCTGAAAAATTGGGGTAAGCCTTTTAACTTAAAAGACAAATCTAAAGGAACTGGATTAGGTCAGTTCCTCATTAATTCTATTTCTCAAAAATTGGGATTTAAAATTTTCAAACCTGAAAAAAACCCTTTTTCATCAACTGGAACATTAATTAAGATTGAGATTCCAATAGAAGATATTATTGCAAAAGATCTTAATTCTAATTTTGCAATGACAATAGTTAACAATTCCGGTTTTTTATTTAACAACCAAAACAATTTATCAAATATTAATCAAATTAATGAAAATTATTTGTTTAATAATATTTACAATAACTCAAGTAACCATTCGAGTGGAAATTTAAAATCAACTATTATAAACAATAATCCATTTATTATTGATGACACTTTATTTCGCTTAAGCCCATTTTCTAATATTATTAGTAATAATTCCTCAAGTATTATCTCTAATAATGTTAATTTTGTTGGTAATAATCTTAAAAACAACATATTAATCAGCAATAATGGGAATCAAATCGAAGAAATCTTTGTTTTGAACAGAAGTAAAACTTCTAATTTTTCTCCGCAAAAGATTATTTATATATTATGCCTTGATGATGATCAGATTTTTTTAAGTATGCTCGCAAGCAACCTTAAAATTTTAGCGAAAGAATTTCCATTTATAAAATTTGAATTTATTTTGACTTCTTGTTTTCAAGATTTTTTTGCGGAATTTATGGGTTTAACTATGAAAAACATCGCTATAGATTTTTTCATAATGGATCAGAATATTTCGCACTCGCTAAAAGGAGTAGATTGCTGCAGACTTGTTAATAAATTTTATAAGACTTACTTTAAAGAAAAATATAATAGTTTAAAGTTTCATTTTTTTTTTGTAACAGAAGAAACGAACTTACATAAATTTAAAATTTTGAAAAATAAAGCAAATTTGATAAAAAAGGATCAAATCTTTTCTAAAATGCAATTTAAAAACCTTTATACCAAGCTTATTGAAATTATAGCAATTAAAGAATAATTGACCTCGATAATATTTTACTAGTTAAATTGTTAGTTAATAAAAATACTTTTTTAATTGTTTATTTTTGTTATACTATTTTAACATTTCAATTCATTGAATTATAATAATAAATTTTATGTAAAGCAATAATTATATATTTAGTTTAAGTAGTTAGGATTTTTTGATAATAAAAATATTTATAAGATCTAAAAATTATTTTAAAACCTTTTATTATATTAATTTTATTCTATTTTTAAACGGAAGCATGATTAAATTTTAAATAATTTATAAAAATTATTAGAAAATTAATCTTACAAATTTATTCAGACTTTAATTTATCATCAATATTAAATAATTCATTAAAATATTTAAAATTTATTTTAATCTTTTGATCAATGATAAATCAACATAAATAAATTAATATAATTTTTTCATAGAGATTCAAATATATATTTAAGTAGGAATTATACTTGAATAAAATGCTTATTTATTATAAAAAAATAGAAAATAAATTAAATTGATTATAATTTATTATTTAAATTGCTAGAATTTAAAATGGAAGTTATTTCATTTTTAATTATTTCGCCACTGACTTTCTCATCTGAAAATTGCTTAATATCAAAATCTATAATAAAAAAGCCGCTATTAAGAATTAATTGATTGTAAAAATCCGAGAAAAGGTTGTCTTCTAAATTTTTCTTTTCATTTTGTATGAATTTTATAATATATTTATTTTCGTTCACAGTTAATCTTAATCCTATTCTTAATATCCTCGAGAGTTTGTAATCGAATTCATAATCATAACTTATTTGATATTTTTTATATTTTTTATCTTTAATTTCTTTTTCGAAAAAAGAAATGAATTTTTTTTGATATTTAATGTTCGTGTGCTGAAAAGGATTTTCTTTATTGTCAAAAAACCTTATTAATTCATAAAATATTCCTTTTTCTTTTTTATAGAAATAATTGCTTAATTTATCTTTTGAGTCTTTACTTTCTTCATTTGAAATTTTATTAAAGCTTAGTAAGATTAAAAGCAACTTATCTCTTTCTTCTTGATTTTTGGAAATTAAAGCTAAATCATAAAACCATTCTTCTGGAAGTTCTTCATAGTAATTTTCACAGTTGCACAAATTTTCGTTTTCTAAAAATTCTTTGTTGAATTTTTCTTTAAACTCTTTAGTATTGAAAATTAAATTTTCCAAATATTCATTATCAAACAATTCTATTGACTTCTTTGATTTAATTAACAAAACGATTTTCTCAATAATTGACTTGAATAAAGATTCATGCAAATTTCCTTCTTTCATATCAATCAGCCTCATATAGAATAGGTTATTTATAATTTCAGCAATGTTTCTTCGACTATACATATTTAAATTTGTATATGAGTTTTTTTTATTTATTTCATTTGTTGCTTTTGTTTTTCTAAAATAATTTTTCAATGTATAATCAGCAGATTTTTTATCTTTTTCATTTTCAGTCATAAAACAAGCATTTTCTACATTGGGCATCATACAAGTTAATAGGTTTTCTACGCTTTTTAAATATTCTATATAGCAATTAGCAAAGATAGATATATCAAAGTTATGACTGTATAAATAATTCAATTGCTTTTTATTTTGAGTGATATTTTTAGAATAATTTGGAATCTTGTTTTGCATGTTTTCTAACAATTCCTTATTCAAATTACCAAAAGCCATTATTTTGAAAATTAAATTTAAATCATTTCCTTCAAGTGAATTTGCTATAAGTCGATTTTTCAAAGCCTCCACTATGTTTTCTAGAAAGAGCAGAGGCTTTAAATTAAATATGTTCTCAAGAATGCAGTTAATTTCGAAATTAATATACTGATATCCTTCAAAAGCATTATATTGGAGAGATTGAGGAACATTGGTAGCTTTTTTTTTTTGATGGATTTCTGACATAATATCTTCATTAAAATTTTCATCCGTTATCTTTTCTAAATCATTTTTTCCAGGGTTTTGATCATCTGAGAAAGGTTTATCATTTTCTTCTTTGCTTATTTTATTTTGTTTTTTAATTGAAGAAGTTAATTTTAATAGCTTTGTCTTTTTATTTTTACTTTTCTTATTGAATAAAATATCAATCTCTGTTTGTTTTAAATTATCCATATATTCTTTTTCAATTATATCTGAGTTTTCTTTTGTAGTCTCTTTCTTAATATTCTTAATATTCTTTTTCTCGATAGCAATGTTTCCTATATTGTAATCGTGTAAATGAGAAATCCCATTGAAAAAGTTTTTATATTTTAGATAGCTTTGTAAATTTTTATTGATTCCAGTATAGGCATCAATTTCATCATTTCTAGAAGCTTCTATGAAATTTTTCGTTAAAAATTTATTTAATTTTGTGAGAAAGAAATGATAGAATTCCTCGTCATCAATATATTTGAAAAACTTATTGTAAGTCCTAAATTGATACAGAAAATTTAGAATCCTTTGTTTATAAATAAACTTTTTCAAAATAAAATTCATATAGTTGTAGCTTAAGTTTATTTCATTTTTATCATATAAGGACTTATACATTTGAATATACTTGATTTTTCCAAGCATATAAGGAAAAGTATATTCTTTATTTGAAGTCTCTAATTTCGCGTATTTAATTATATCTAAATCAACATCATTTCTATAATCTAAAGAAAAATTTTGCAAACATTCATAACCATTTTTAATAAAGCTTAGTTTATTAGATATCACATCGCTAAGTTTTTTAATCAAAACATTTTTTTGCAACTTATCATGTGGATTAAAAGGATGATAAAGACATTGATAATATTCTCTATCTGTGAGTATTTTTTGGGAAGCGAATTTGAAAATTCTGAACATTTCAATATTTGAATATTTTAATATGTTACTTAGTTTTTCGTGAAGTAAAAGCTTTTTATATTCATCATCAATATGAGGATTTTCAATGAAAAAATTTATAATAAAATCAGAATGTAAATCAACTTTGTTTTTATAATTAAAAGCATTATTAGAAATAATTGAGTTATTATAAGAATAAATTTTTGAAATTTCACTTAAAAGAGGATTATTAATGCCTTCTTGAAAAAGAAAAATAACGAAATTTGTAAAGTTTCGTTCAAAGATAAACCGATTATATTTTCTGTTTAATATTTCTTTATTTTCCATTTTTGAATATTCAAATTCCTTAAATTTTTTCCAAAACTCTTTTTCTATTTTAATGATATTTTCTACTTTGTTATCAGGATTATTAATTATTCTTTCAAATTTATCGTTTAAAGATTTTAATTTCTCGTTCAAATCTACCAAATCTATAGAATTGAAGACAAACAATTTAAATTCGCTTTTGAAAATATTAAAATTTTCTATTTTCTTATTTTCATTGAAATTTCCAGGAGAATAAATAACATCACTGTATTTACTTTTAATTTTTATTTGGTTTGTTGTTTCTGTTGGTGTTTTCTTCTTCTTTTTATTATCTTTGTTCCTGTTTTTATCTTGATCATTGAAATGTATTATTGAATTCTCTGAAAAATATTTATTATTATAAGGGTTTTGAATGAAATTTCCAAATTGATTTTTTAAGTGTATATCATATTTATAATTATTATATCCGGAATTGTTTATTGTGTACTTAGCCAAAAAGTTATTTTTTGGTAATAAATCTTTTATATTTTGTTTTGTCATATATATTCCATTTTTATTGAGGAGATTTTTAATCATTTATTTA
>Ga0194116_10007265_pt1 | contig 11519 bp, 6 predicted proteins | sample TA2MahsurfametaG_4_FD_148617 | JGI IMG/M metagenome (GOLD analysis project Ga0194116, IMG submission 148617) | Freshwater microbial communities from Lake Tanganyika, Tanzania - TA2015008 Mahale S9 surface | ecosystem: Environmental > Aquatic > Freshwater > Lake | place: Tanzania: Lake Tanganyika... | reverse complement strand
CCTCAACCATGCCCTCGCTGACAACCTGGAACCCGGCGTGTTGGCGCATCAATTGGGGGCCGGCACCCTCGCAGCGGATCTCGATCGGATCAGTGCTGCGGTGCGGGAACCGCAGGCCTGGCGGCCTCAACCTGAGGCCTTGGCGACCCTGCTCCAAGCCTGCTCCGAACAGGCGCTCGCGCCGCGTTGGAGCGAGGCCCTGGCGCAGCTCAATGGGCACTGGGATCGCATCGCCGCTGGTGAGCCGCCGCTGACGGCCTCACCGCCAGCGGGTTTTGGCCTGCGGCGGTTGCGGCAAGGCCTGGTCAATCGGCTCGCTGGCCTGGCGTTGGCCTGGCAGCTGCGCCCGTGAAGCGCGAACCGATAATTTCCTTGCATGCGTAGTCAGACCCTGGATCAGCTGCGGCAGCTCCGTCGCCTGCTGCCGCCGCAGCGTCTCAGGGCTCTACGCGTCCTGATGCCATTGTCGTTGCTGCCGGGTGCCCTTGATCTGGTGTGCGTCTGGTTGATTGCCAGGCTCACCGGCTCCTTGGTGAGCAATGGCTTTTCCGCTTTGATGCCGGCGCGCGGGATGGCCGCTCAGGAGCCGTATCAACAGAGCATCATGATGATTGCTCTGTTTGTGCTGTTTTGCTGGTTGGCCTCAGCCGCCAAGCTTGGCCTGCGCTTTCGCCAGCAGAGGCTTTCGGCGCGGATCTGGCGTGATCTATCGGATCTGATGTACGCCCGCTTGTTGCAGCAGCCCTGGGCGTTTCATCTGAGTGAGAGTTCCGCCGAGCTGAGTTCGCGGGTGCTGGCCAATCTCAATCATCTGGCCGCCCATGTGATCACACCCTTGCTGCAGTTGATCAGTGGCGTGGCTTCGATTCTGCTGCTGTCGCTGGGGATTGTCTGGATTGGTCGCTGGCTCTCTGTGGCCCTGGTGATCGGTTTGGTGATCGCTTATTTGATTGTTTCAGTCTCTGTGACGCCACGGTTGCGGGCGGCCAGCAATATGCGTTTGGCGATGGAAGCGCGCTCCTCGCAGCTCCTCCTCGAATCGATGCATGCTGTTCGCGATATTCAACTCACCAGCAGCGAGTCTTATTTCTCGGCTCAGTTTGGAGGTGCTACGGAACAATCTCGGCAAAGTATTTGGATTGCGGAATGGCTACCTGAGCTTCCGCGTGGATTGATAGAACCCCTGGGGATCACGATGATCTTTGCGGTGGGGGCACTGCCTGCGCTGCTCAGCAGTGATCCCACCCGCGTGCAGGCAATCCTGCCCTTTCTCGCCACCATCTCGGTTGCTGCCCTGCGGCTCACGCCTCCCTTGCAGGATGCTTTTCGGGCTGTCACCCGGATCCGAGGGTCTTTGCCGCTTCTGGCTGATTCGGTTGCCTTGCTTCAGCTCCCGAATGATCGGCCCACACTGCATTCCCCCGGTGTGCCCTCTCCCGCGGGTGTCACACCGCGGCATTTCATCCGGTTGCGGGATGTGTGGTACCGCTACCCCAGCTCCCACGATTGGGTGCTGAAAGGAGTCAATCTCACGATCCCAGTGGGTTCGCGTGTTGCTCTCGTGGGTGTCACCGGCAGTGGAAAAAGCACCATCGCCAATCTCCTGCTTGGGCTGCTTACGCCCGGCGCCGGAGCTCTGGAACTTGATGGCATTGCCGTGGATGCCTTGGAGCTGCCGGCCTGGCAGGCCAACTGTGCCCATGTGCCTCAGGCGATTCACCTGCTCAATGGCACCGTGCTCGCCAACGTGGCTTTTGGAGAGGCGCCCGAAGCGGTGGATCAGCACCAGGTGTGGGAAGCGCTGGAGGCCGCCCAGCTGGATGAGCTGATGGCTCAGCTGCCGGAGGGGCTGCAGACCCAGGTGGGTGAAAACGGCCTGCGTTTATCCGGGGGCCAGCGCCAACGGTTGGCCCTGGCCAGGGCCTTTTACCGGCGTTCGGGTTTCCTGGTGCTCGATGAGGCCACCAGTGCGCTCGATAACCGCACGGAATCGGAAGTGATCGACGCTCTGGAGCTGGTGGGGCGCCGCTGCACCACCGTGGTGGTGGCCCATCGCCTCAGCACCGTGCGGCGCTGCGACCGGATTGTGGAGCTGGAAAACGGTGTGGTGAAGGCCTATGGCAGCTTTGCCGAGCTGCAGCAGGAGTCGCAAGCCTTTGATGCCATGGCTCGCCTGGAGGTGGAGGGCGAAGCCCTCAGTCAGGCTTAGGGGCAATCGGTTGAGTGGCTGGCCACAAGGACCTCCAGAAGGGCTGTTCCAGCCAATAACTTTTCTTTGAGATGAACGAGACCCCTGCTTAATGCTTGTGCTTAGCAGCCAAACCGTTCAGCAGATTCTCCAACTGGCAGAGATGTTGCCGCGTCGACTGCGACGCAAAATTATTCTGCTGTTGCCTGTTTCGGTTCTGCCGGGTCTCCTTGACGCAGCATCTATCGCAGTTGTGGCTTGGATGATGGCAACCCTGCTGGGTACCAAGCTTCGGCAGGGCATTCCAACGCTACCTTTCCTGCGTGGCGATCGCTTTGATCAGGCGCTTTTGTTGATCGCTCTTTTTGTTGGCCTTGTATGGCTGCGATCATTATCGCGGCTTGTGGTGCTTGCGCTGCAGGAGCGGCTGGTTGGTCAACTCTGGCTTTGGTTAACTGAGAGTATCTACGGCCGCATTCTATCGCAGTCGTATGAGTATCACCTTGGCAAAAACGATAAGAAGCTTGCCACGCAGTTGCTGTCTAATGTCAATCAAGTCGCCAAGGGTGTTCTGCTCCCCCTGATGCAGCTCCAGGCCTCAGTCGTCACCGTGTTGTTCCTGTTCGCCGGTCTGCTGTATGTGGGCCGCTGGTATGCACTGGCTCTATTCGCATGTTTGGTGGTCGCCTATGGTGGGTTCTCGATCCTTCTGACACCCCATCTCCGTCGAGTCTCATCACAGAAAATTCGCCTTGCTTCTGCGATGAAACAGGGTTTCTTCGAGTCAATGAATGTGATTCGTGAGATCCACCTCTCCTCGGCTGAGCCTTTCTTTCGTCGCCAGTTTGCCGCCGATGCTCGCAGGGCTAAGCGTGTTGAAGCCCAGAATAATTTTCTGCCCAGCTTGCCAAAACAGATTGTAGAGCCGTTGGGGATAACGCTGATTTTCTCCTTTGGAGCTCTCCCTGCTCTTCTAGGCAGCGGCAAAGTATCGGACTTGCGGGTGATCATCCCGTTTCTGGCCACGCTGGCGCTCGCGTCTCAGAGAATCACTCCGGCGATGCATGAGTTGTTCAGCTCCGTTACGCGTTTGCGAGCAACGCTGCCGAATGTGATCAGCGTGCTCAATTTCTTCAGACTGCCGGAGCCGAGTGGTATGGCTTTGGGTTTGCCATCCGCCGGCATCAGCCCTGAGGGCATCCGCCCTCGCCGCACCATTCGCCTCCATGAGGTGACCTACACCTATCCCGGTTGCCAAGCCCCTGTGTTGGCTGATCTCAACCTGACGGTTCCAGTGGGCTCGCGGGTGGCGCTGGTGGGGGCCACCGGTAGCGGCAAGAGCACAACCGCCCATTTGTTGCTCGGTCTGCTTCAGCCCCAGCAGGGTGCCCTTCAGATCGATGGGCTCACCGTGGAGCCTGATGACCTGCGGGCTTGGCAGTCATGCTGTGCCTATGTGCCCCAGGTGATCTCGTTCTTAAGGGGCAGTGTGCTTGAGAACATCGCCTTTGCGGAAGATCCGGAGCGGGTTGATCAAGAGAGGGTCTGGGAGGCTTTGGAAGCGGCCCAGCTGCAGGATGTTGTTGCCTCTCTTCCCTACGGTCTCTACACGCCGATCGGTCGGGATGGCCTGCATCTCTCTGGTGGTCAGCGTCAGCGGCTTGCTCTGGCACGGGCCTTCTATCGAAGAGCGGAGTTCCTCTTGCTTGATGAGGCTACGAGTGCCCTCGACAACCGCACGGAATCCGAGGTGATCGACGCTCTTGAGATCGTGGCTCGCCGCTGCACCACCGTCGTGATCGCTCATCGTCTCTCCACGATCGAGCGCTGCGATCGAATTTTTGAATTCGAGGCCGGTCGTCTCAAGGCTTCGGGCACCTTTGCTCAGCTGCGCGAGCTCTCCAACACGTTCCATGATTTGGTGCGGCTGGAGAATCGGCTCTTGATTCGCCCCGAGTGAGCCTTACCCCGCCTCCTCAGGAGCAGCGCGATGTGGTGCTGCTCTCGACCGCCGACTGGGACCATCCCTTCTGGACGAACAAGCAGCATGTGGCTCGCTCCTTGGCGCAGCTGGGTCATCGGGTGCTCTATGTGGAGTCAGTGGGTTTGCGGCCGCCGCGTCTGGATGCACAGGATCTGCGCCGCGTCTTCAGGCGGTTGCGTCGGGGTCTGCAGCCCCCGCGGCGGGTGGAACCGTTGTTATGGGTGTGGTCTCCTCTGCTGATCCCGGCACCTCGGACCGCTCTTCAGCGCAGTTTGAACCGACTGGTGTTCGCTGGCCTGCTTGCACTCTGGCGACGCAGGTTGGGGTTGCGTGCCGATCTGCTCTGGACCTACAACCCCCTCACGGCTCAGTTGCTGCCACTACAGCCCAGCGGCTATCGCCAGCTGGTGTACCACTGTGTGGATGATCTGGCGGCCCAGCCCTGTATGCCGGTTGCGCTGATCCAGCGGGAGGAGGAGCGCCTGTGCCGGGCCTGTGATCAGGTGTTTGTGACCTCGCTGGAGCTGCTCCATACCCGCAGCTGCTTCAACCCACACACCCGCTACGACCCGAATGTGGCGGATGTGGCTCATTTCGCTCGCGCCCGGGATCGCTCCGGGCCGGTGCCGATGGATCTGCTACATCTGCCGGTGGGCCCAAGACTCGGTTTTGTGGGTGCGGTGAGCGGCTACAAGCTGGATCTCAAGCTGCTGGCCCGGCTGGCCCGCCATCGGCCCGATGTTCAGCTTGTGTTGATCGGACGGGTGGGCGAAGGGGATCCAGGAACCGATTTACAGCTTGTGCGTGGACTGGCAAACGTCCATCTGCTCGGGCCACGCCCCTATGAACGGCTGCCCGACTATTTGCGTGGGTTTGATCTGGCGCTGCTTCCCTGTCCGAACAATGCCTACACGCGTTCGATGTTTCCGATGAAGTTTTTCGAATACGTGGCGGCCGGTGTGCCGGTTGTGGCAACTGCCTTGCCCGCCCTCCAGGATCAGGCTCATCTGGCCCAGCTGTGTTCTGATGCCGATGCCTTCGTGAGAGCGGTTGATCGGCTGTTGGCGGATTCCCCCGGTGCTGGGGCTCGCACCCCGGTTCCCTTGCATGCCTTGCCCGAGTGGTGTAGCTACTCAAGCCGTACTCAGTCGATGCTGGCAGAGCTCGACCGACGCCTGCACTCCACGACATGCGGTTGAGGCACGTGCGTTCCCATCGCTTCGACTCCGCTCTGGATCGCCTCCTGGATAGTCCTGGGATGGCCTTGGTGTTGGCCGTCAAGGCTCAACACCGCGCACAGGCCCTCGCATCCCGCGGTAGGCGCTGGCTGCAACGCCGCAGGCTGACTCAAGTCACAGCCGCTCCCCGGCAGATGGCCTCAGCGGCGGCTGGAGCCAGTGCGGTCGATCCCGGTACGCCAGTGGGCGGTGCCCGTGGCGAGCGATTCCTGCTTTATCGGATCGTTGGTAACGATCTCTACCCGCGTCATGACGCAGGGCAGAGCCTGGCCAATCTGCGCTTTACCCTTGAGCATGAGCCGCCGCTGCAGGGCTGCGAGAAGCGCTGGCTGCTCAACCGCATCCGCCAGCCTCGCAAGCTTGAGGAGCTGATGGAGCTGCTGGAGCGGCATGGCTGTGTCTACGACGTCATCCCCTTTGAGCCGGAGGTCTTTGCGGCGGTGCCCTGGGATTGGGACGTGCTGCCTCAGCCGGGTTTTCTCGGTTCCAAGGCCTATCGCCAGTTGCTCAGCCATCAGCGTCAGAGCTGGGAGATTGCGCTCTACCGCCACAAGAACAACTACTTAATGCACAACAACGGAGCCCGCAACCGGGCTCTAGAGCTGGGGCGCTCCCGTGCCGACTGGGTGTTGCCCTGGGACGGTAATTGCTTCCTCACAGCGGCTGGCTGGCAAGAGCTGCGTGAGGCGGTGCTGAGTCAGCCCGGGGCTGACTACTTCCATGTGCCAATGCAGCGCATCGCGGACAACGGCCACCTGCTGGATCCAGCCTTTCAGGCCAATCCCCTCGACGAGCCGCAGTTGCTGTTTGCCGCCACGGCTACTGAACAGTTCAATCCTGCCTTTCCCTACGGCAGGCGCCCCAAGGTGGAGCTGTTCTGGCGTCTGGGGCTGCCGGGCCTCTGGGATGCCTGGCCGGATGAGCCCTGGGATCAGCCCCGCCGTTCCCGAATGCAACCCGTACCTGTCTGCCCCAGAGCTGGCTGGGTGGCGCGACTGCATTCAGGTGTGCGTGATGTGAGTCGTGGAGCAGCTGCGTCGGTGTTGTCCCAGAAGAGCCGCTACGGAGCCCGCAATCTGGCGATTAAGGCCAGCGTGAACCAGGCTTTGCTGGCGGAGAGTCCGCTGGAGCCGGCGGCCTTTGCGGCTCACTGGGAGGCGCCGCTCCAGCAGGCTGATCTCCGTCGTGATCTGAAGCGCCAGGCGGATGCGGCACTCGAGCTGCTGCAGGCTTGGCAGCGCTGGTGGCAGCAGAAAGGGCAAGCGCCCTCCGTCCGCCAGGAGGCGCTGGTCAGCGGGCTGTTGCACTGCTGCTGGCAAGCCTTGCTAGATCCGGATCAGAGCCGGGATCCGGATCTGATCGATCGTGTTGGCTCGCTGTGGTTTGCGCCGGGAGATCGCGGTCTGCAGCCGCGTTTGCGCCTGCTGCAGCGCCCGCTAGCCTCGGGCCGAATTGCTGGCACCAATCCCAGCCTGGCCGCCGTGGAGCAGTTGGCGCTGCTCTCGGATCTCCTGGCTTGGCGGCCCGGGGACTTGAGCTGGCTGGGCCGTTTCCTGGCCTGGCGCGACGCCCTTGCTGAGCATCTGCATGGCCTGATGAATCCTGCCTGGCTCGGTCAACGTGAGCAGGATCTGCAGCGGTTGCAGCTCGTGGTGGCCCTGCTGCAGCGGCACCGCGGTCTGCCGGTCGAGCCGGTCGATGCGCTTCTGCGACTGCTGTCCGAGGTGCAGTTGCCCGATCGGATCGCGCATCCGCAGCGGACACTCGTACTGGCGCTAGCCCAGCAGCACGGGCTGCTGACCCCCGAGCAAGCGGCTTCGGTAGTCCACCGGCCCGTGCCCCCACTGCTGCCGTTGTCTGGTGGAGGCCAGCGATGACCGCCTTGTTGCTGCACATCGGCTCGCCAAAGGCGGGGTCCTCCGCCATCCAGGCCAGCCTGCTCGAGGCGGCCGTGGATCTTCAGCAGCAAGGCTTGCTCGTGTTGCCCCCCAATCCCTACCGCCGACCGTTGCCCTCCGGTTTCCTGGCGGCCTGTTACTTACCGGTGGGGCAATTGCCCCGTTACTTGGCGGCCCGGCAGCGGCGCGATCCCGACCGCTTCAACCGTGACATCCAGGCCTACCTAAAGCTGCTGGCCGATCTTCTGCGTCTAGGCCATCCCCCTTCCGCCAGGCGCTGGCGGGCGCGGCTGCAACGTTGGAGTGCCGATGCTCTGCGGCGCCCTTCGCAGCCGGCGGTGCTGTCCTCCGAATATCTGTTTCGTCTGTCGGTGGAGCAGATCCGTGAGCTGCGCCGCTGGTTCGAAGCGCAGGGCATTCGTCGCTTCCGGGTGTTGGTTTACGTGCGCGATCCCGTTTCTGCCTACAGCTCCTTTTTGCAGCAGTGGCTGCGTCTGAGTGATGACCTCACGCGTTACAGCCCCTGGCACTGGCTGTACCCGTTCCGGAAGCAGCTCGAGGCCTGGGCCTCGGTGTTCGCGCCGCAGGAGCTTGTGGTACGTCCCTTTTCCCGCGATCAGCTCTGCGGTGGCTCCGTCGTACGCGATTTCTATAACCAGTGCTCTCGCTGGTTTGAGCAGCCCCTGGCAGGCCCCGAGCCCAGCAGCGTGAATCAATCGATGAGCATTGAGGAGCTCACGCTTGTGCAGGAGTTGCTGCAGGCCGTTCCGCCTGAGCGTCGCCTTGAGGCCGATTGGACTTTCAATATGGCCAAGTTCCTGCGGCTGCTGAGGCGTCAGGCGCTTGAGCTCGACTGCAGTCAAGTGCAGCTGCAGCCCTGGGTGAGGCAGCTCGTGGGTGAGCGGCACGCCGCTGATCTCGACTGGCTCAGTGGGCAGTACGGCATCACCTTCCCGCCAGCGTCGCCCCCGGAGCGGCTGCTTTCGCTGCCGGATGAGACAACGCAGCATGGCCTGCATGACCTGCTGGTGCCCGCTGCCGATCGCGCCCTCGTGGAGCAGTTGCATCGGCGTCAGCTGCAGGCCGTGGTGCGGGATGGGTTGAGATGACGACGCTCGTTCTTCATATCGGCTCCCCCAAGGCCGGCTCATCGGCAATCCAGGCCAGCCTTGAGGCCCAGCGCTGGAGCCGGCGCTGGTGTGCCTTGTCGGCCAATCCCTACGGCAAGCCCTATCCCAGTGGCTTCATTGCCGGCCTTTATCTACAGCCCAAGGCATTGCCGCGTTGCCTGGCCCAGCGGCTGCAGCAAGATCCCGACCGCTTCGCTCGTGATCTGAAGCGCTATCGCAGAATGCTTGCCAGCCAGCTTCAGCCCCGCTGGCGGCCGCGTCCGGTGGCGGCGGTTCTTTCTTGCGAGTATCTGTGGCGCCTACCCGCTGCATCGGTTCAGCAGCTGCGCGCAGATTTCGAGGCGCTCGGCGTCACCCGCTTTCTGGTGCTGGCTTTTGTGCGTGAGCCGTCCTCGCTCTATGGCTCCGCGCTGCAGCAGTGGGCTCGCCTCTCCACCGATCTGCAGCGCTTCGATCCCTACAGCTGGCGCTACGAGCTGCGCCAGCGCCTCGAGACCTGGTCGGCGGTGTTTGCCGACAGCCTGGTGGTGCGTCCCTATCACCGCTCCCAGCTGCATCAGGGCTGTGTGGTGGCCGACCTGCAGCAGCAGCTGCAGCAGCGCCTGGCGGATCTGCCAGGGCTGCCGGTCTTGCGCATGGTGCCGGCGGTGAATCGTTCCTTCAGCACCGAGGAACTGGTGGCAATGCACGAACTGATGCAACGCCAGCCGGGTGGTGCCGCCCAGGCCAGCATCGCGCGGGCCCGCGCCCTGAGGCGTTTGTGGGACGACCTGAAGCTGCGGTTGCAGGAGCGCCAGGGCTCATCCATTCGGGTTCGTGTGGCCGTGCAGACCCTGATCCGCCGACGGCATCAGGCGGATCTCGACTGGCTAGCTGACCAGTACGGCGTGTGGCTTTCGGGGGCCGACGAGCAGGTTGCATGCTGTGGCCCGGAGCCGAGCGGTGAGGGGGCCTGGGCGCTCTTGGATCTGTTGGAGGAGTGCAGGCAGCCGCAGCTGCTGGAGGAGCTGAGGGCGCGGCTGGCACAGGAGCGGCTACCGGCAGTCTGAGCCGTGCGCTTTAGGCTGCAGTCCAGCCCGGCTTCAGGCGTTTTGGTGTCTAACGGCTTTCTCGCCGGCCTCAATGATGCACAGCGCCGGGCTGTGGACCATCACGTCGGCCCGCTGTTGGTCGTAGCGGGTGCGGGAAGCGGCAAAACGCGCGCCCTCACCCACCGCATCGCCCACTTGATCGGTCACCACGGCGTGGATCCCGGTGAGTTGCTGGCGGTGACATTTACGAACAAAGCTGCCCGCGAGATGAAGGAGCGGCTGGAGTTGCTGCTGGCCCAGAAGCTCGCTCAGAGTCAGTTCGGTCAGCCTTGGAGCACCCTGCCACCAGTCGATCAGCGGCAGCTTCGCTCGCGGATCTACCGCGAAGTGATCAAGGACCTCTGGATCGGCACCTTCCACGCTCTGTTCGCGCGCTTGCTGCGCTTCGACATCGATAAGTTCCGTGACCCAGAGGGCCTCTCCTGGACCCGTCAGTTCTCGATTTACGACGAAGGCGACACCCAAAGCCTTGTGAAGGAAATCGTCACTCAGGAACTAGGGCTTGATCCCAAGCGCTTTGAGCCTAAGAAGGTTCGCTGGGCGATCAGCAGCGCCAAGAACCAGGGTTGGATGCCCGAACAGTTAGAAGCTGATGTTGGCGGTCAGCGCGGCAAGTTGATGGCGGAAACCTATCGCCGCTATCGGCGCGCCCTGGCTGCCAACAACGCCTTGGATTTCGACGATCTGTTGTTACTTCCCGTGCAGTTGCTGCGGCAGAATGACCAGATCCGTCACTACTGGCATCGCCGTTTCAGGCATGTGCTTGTGGATGAATATCAAGATACAAACCGCACCCAGTACGACCTGATTAAGCTCCTGGTGACCGATGGTCGGGACCCCGAAGCCTTTGACGATTGGAGCGGACGCTCCGTTTTTGTGGTGGGGGATGCGGATCAGAGCATCTACAGCTTTCGAGCTGCTGATTTCACGATCTTGATGGGTTTTCAGGATGATTTTGGTGATGGTGCGCCAGATGATGCCACACGCACCATGGTGAAGTTGGAGGAGAACTACCGCTCCACGGCCACGATCCTGGAGGCGGCCAATGCACTGATTGCCAACAACACCGAGCGGATCGACAAGGTGCTCCGCCCCACGCGTGGTGAAGGTGAGTTGATCACCCTGACCCGCTGCGACGATGAGATTGCAGAAGCGGAAGCGGTGGTGCACCGAATGCGCATGCTGGAGGCGGCCAATCCTGAGCTGCACTGGGGTGATATGGCCGTGCTGTACCGCACCAATGCCCAGTCGCGGGCGATGGAGGAATCGCTGGTGCGCTGGGGGATTCCCTATGTGGTGGTAGGGGGTCTGCGTTTCTACGATCGCCGTGAGATCAAGGATGTGCTCGGCTACCTGAAGCTGTTGGTGAACCCTGCCGATACGGTCAGTCTGCTCAGGGTGCTCAACACACCCAAGCGTGGCATTGGTAAGACCACGATTGAGCGCTTAAGTGATGCGGCTAATCAGCTTGGCATCCCGCTCTGGGATGTGGTGAGTGATCCAGAGGCTGTGCGCTCCTTAGGTGGCCGATCGGCCAAGGGTTTGCTTCAATTCAGTGAGCTGATTCGCACCCTGCAGGCCCGTGCGGAATCGGCGCCGCCCTCGGAGCTGGTGCAGCTCGTGATGGAGCAAAGTGGTTATCTCGCCGAACTGATTGCAGCGGGTACGGATGAGGCTGAGGATCGCCGCCGCAACCTCAACGAGCTTGTGAATGCCGCACTGCAGTATCAAGAGGAAAACGAGGAAGGCTCTCTCGACGACTTCCTGGCTTCAGCGGCCCTGGCCAGTGATGCCGACAGCAAGGACACCGAACAGGACCGCGTCACGCTGATGACGCTGCACGCCAGCAAGGGACTGGAATTTCCGGTTGTGTTCCTGGTTGGCCTTGAGCAGGGACTGTTTCCGAGCTATCGGTCTCTGGAAGATCCGGCTGCCATGGAAGAAGAGCGCCGCCTCTGTTATGTGGGCATCACCCGAGCGAAGGAGCGCC
>Ga0194116_10007262_pt1 | contig 11522 bp, 11 predicted proteins | sample TA2MahsurfametaG_4_FD_148617 | JGI IMG/M metagenome (GOLD analysis project Ga0194116, IMG submission 148617) | Freshwater microbial communities from Lake Tanganyika, Tanzania - TA2015008 Mahale S9 surface | ecosystem: Environmental > Aquatic > Freshwater > Lake | place: Tanzania: Lake... | reverse complement strand
CTGTAGATAGAGGTTATAATAAACCATTTTCGGAGTGGGATTCTAGTTGGTATGGTAAAAAACTTATAGATGCTAATAATTTTGAGAATATAAAAAAAGTTTTACCGGAGTTAAAGAAGAAAGCAGAAGAAAATAATCTTAAGAAAGAACTACTTGAGATTTTGCCTATAGCATATTCATCACCTGTAGATAGAGGTTATAATAAACCATTTTCGGAGTGGGATTCTAGTTGGTATGGTAAAAAACTTATAGATGCTAATAATTTTGAGAATATAAAAAAAGTTTTACCGGAGTTAAAGAAGAAAGCAGAGGAGAATAATCTTAAGAAAGAATTGATTGAGATTGCTCATAGGTTATATCCTGAATCATATTCGGCTAACTTTAGAGATTGGAAAGTAGATAGCGATCTAAAAAAAACTATAGAAAATAATGATTTTAAAGAAATTGATAAATTATTGCCTCTTTACAGAGGTAGATTAGCTGAAAAACAAGCTAAAGAACTAGAAGATGCAAAAAGGTTAAAAGAAGAAATTATAAAGAAAGACCAGTTATTATCTAATAAAGATAATGTTTTGAGTGATAAGGATAAAGAGATAGAAGATTTAAAATTATTAATTACTCAAAGAAAAATTGATTATGAAAAATTATTGACTCAAAAAGGAAATGAATTAGCTAGTACGGAAAAGGTTTTAATCGATAAACATCAAAAAGAAACAGAGACTCTAAAAGCTCTACTTGCTCAAAAGGAACTAGAACATCAAGAATTACTTACTCGTAAAGAATTGGAAAAACAGGAATTAATAGTACAAAAAGAGAAGGAAAAGAAAGAATTATTAGCTTTGAAAGAAAAACAAGCTAAAGAATTAGAAGATGTAAAAAGGTTAAAAGAAGAAACTATAAAGAAAGAACAGTTGTTATCTAATAAAGATAAGCTTCTAAATGATAAGGAACAAAGGATAGAAGAATTAAAAGCAATAATTGAGCAAAGTAAAATCGAGAAAGAAGAATTATTGGCCCAAAAAGAACTATCAATAATTAACAAGAGCCATATGAAAAATCAAATTATTGATGAATTAAGGGAAGAAGTTAATTTAAAAGAACATGAGGTTGTTGATTTAAGGATTCAAAACTTAAAAAAGGAATTAATGACTCAACAAAAAGAGAAATTGTTAATTCAGAAAGATATTGAATTGGAAAACTTACTTGAACAAAAAGATGAGGAAGTACGTAATAAAAGTTTTGCTAAAAATCAGGTTATTGGCAAGCTAGAGGGTGATATTGATTTAAAAGAAAAAGAGGCTTACAAATTACAAATCGAACTTTTAATGAAACAGGTGGAATTCAAAGATAAAGCATTAGAGTTAAAAGATAAAGCCTTAGAAGACGCTCGTGAAATAGCTAAACAGAAGCAAGTTGTTAATGAATTAAAAGAAAAAGAACTAGCAGATGTATTGGAAATTGTAAAACAGAAGAATATTATTAATGAGTTACAAGAGAAATTATTAGCTTTCCAAAATTTAAGTAAACATGATGAAACGTTAAAACTTGAATTAAGCATAATCCATTTCAAAGTTGAAGAAAGTATTGAAAATGGTAACGTAGAGCAAATGAAAGAACTTTCAAAATACTTAAGCCAATTAATGAAAAATCCTGCTGACAAAGATGAATCTTTGGACATTTCAGAATTATTGAATAATTTAAGTCCTATTGTCCATAGCGAAGAAAAACATGTAGAACATTCTGTCCATGGTATTAGCAATTTTGTTGATATTAATAATATTAATGCTTTATCAATAAATGTTTCAATTCCTATTCCTCAAGTACATGAAAATAATCCACACGAAAACCATGTACAGCAACATGTACCGGTTATTAACCACGGTAATTTTGATATTAACCAAATACATATTACCCATTCAGTCTTGCTAGGTGGAGAAGGTTCTGAGTCTTTTGAAATCATTAAAGACGAAAGTTTAAATTAAATCCCTAATAAATTCAGACCCCTCGGAGTAAAAAACTGGAGGGGATAGTTTTTTTAATACCATTTTATATAAGTTTGATAAGTTTCCTCTTCATCTTTTTCGTCTGTAGGATGGGAGAGACAGTTGTTGTCTTTTAAATAAGAGAGAGTTTGAGTCATAGTATCGACTAAGTCTCTTGAATCGGAGTTAGGGAAGGTTATTACCGATTCAAGGAATTCATCAGCGAAGGGAAGTAGGCGATCGTGATCTTTTTCTTCGGTCGGCAAGTAAACGAGACCACATTCGATACTTGCGGCCACCCGTTGAACTCTGCTTGTTTTATCACCTATTGGAGTATAAGGAGTAGCTGGGACACCTGCAAGCCTAAGGTCTCGAATTAAAGGATCGCCTGTAGCTTTAGCTTCTATTAGACAACGATCGGCTCTTCTTTGGGCGGGAAAAGGGTTTTTATGCACGCCTGTATCTTTATAATCTTTTGCTAAGCGCTGCGCTCTAGCTCGCAGCTCGGGATAACCGACCCGCCCCCGCCACATAGAGATTAGCATTACTTTATAGAGACCGTCTTCAGAATTTTCGCCCCAGATACCCCAAGTGGTACAGGCGGAATAAGCGGCCGTAGGGTTATCTGAAATTGCCGTATCCCAGCTCTGGATGATGTAATCGAATTTAGGGAGGTAAGGGGACGTCCATTTTTTGAACCAATTCTTTTGGAGGATACCGCCGCCTAATGGTGCGGGCCTTTGTTGGTACTGACCAGCGTAGCCGTAAGAGCCGAGATCATGTTTATAACGATTAATTTCTTTGCTTGAGAATCTATGTTTTGATAGAAGCTCGCCGTCTTTGATTCTCGGGTCTTGCCAGATTTTACCTTTGGTATCCGGGAGTATAATAGTTTTAGATTGACGTTGTTCTTCAAACTCCATAGGAAGAATTAGCTTTACCCATTCATTATTGATATCACCTGCCATGATATGACCAGATAAATCTTTTTCGTGAATCCTTTGTTGCACGACGATACGAACATCGTTTTTAGGATTATTTAAGCGAGTAGACCAGACTTGATCCCACCATTGATTGACACGTTTTCTAAAGGCTTCGCTATTACCGTCGGCGGCAGAATTAGGGTCATCACAAATTAGGATATTACCGCCTTTACCGGTATTTACGGCATCTACAGAGGTGGATATACGGCAACCTTTTTTATTATTTTCGAAAGTTATGACGGCAGATTTATCTTTAGCGATTTGGTAAATATGCCCCCACCTTGAAAGAAACCAATCGGACATGATGAGCCTTTTATTCTTGAGTGCATGTTCATTGGAAAGAGAAGAGGCGTAGGAGGCATACATGAATTTTTCTTCCGGGTTATGAAGCCAGACCCAAGCGGGGAATGCTACGGAGATGAGACTTGATTTTCCGGTTCGAGGAGGAACGTTGATAAGTAAATTTCTAATATCACGGGTAAAACATGCTTGTAGATGATCTGCTATAGCCTTAATATGCCAATTATCTATAAAAGGGGTATCACCTTCCATGACGGGCCATGCTTGTTTAAAGAATTCGTATAAAGAATCTTTAGCAAGGATTACCGACTTTCTGTATTTTAAATCGTATAATAACCCTTCTAGTTTATGAGATTCGAATTTTTGGAATTCTTTCATGATAAGTTTAGGATTTTCTTTCGATAAGTTTTCGAGTGGTCGGATTTTCAATAAAATCGATAATTTTATCTATTTTGGAGAGATCGTCATTTAGTATATCTTTTTGCCGGTTATCATGATCATCCTCTAAAATTCTACTTTTTAGCAAGAGTTTAACGATATCAAGGGTAGTATCTTCACTTAGGATGTTAGTAGACATTATTTTACGGATAAGATTTAGACCGGTTGTTTCGAGATCATTTTTATCATTGGCGAAGGAGAATTCTGATAAATCTACGTAAGGTCTATAAGCGAGATCGAATAAAGTTTTAATAACATCAATGTCCTGTTTAGAGGTTTTAACGCTCATATTTATTTTGGATAGATTGACGTAGATAAGATCGATCAGCTTATTCTGAAACCATAAAGTTTTATCAAAAAGGGATTTATCCTTAAAATCGTCTGGGATTATCTCTTCTTCTGAAGATGTTTTAGAGTCATTATTATTTGGGAGATTAATTACTGGAGCTTCATTTTCTAATAAAAAATCTAACAAGCAATAATCCCGATGTTGCTCGAGGTAATATTTGGTAGGGACGTTTTGAACGCCTAGGGTATGGAAATCCTGGATTATTTCCTTTATGCGAATGTTTTCCTTTAGTTTGGTATTAAAGCGTAGAGCGATATCGGGATATTCCTTTAAGATATCACATACTACGCAATTTTTCTTTTTTTGAAACATTTACGACCTCATTTTTACCGGCAAATCTTTTAGCGGCATATGATTTAACATTGTGGGAGCTAGTTAATTTATGTTGTTCATGGTGTTTGTTAATGATATCGACGTTATTTTTTAGGCCTCTGACTATTACTGATTTAGCAAACTTATGAGGTTGGAGGTTAATCGATTTCATTTTTTCTGCGTCAGCGGCAAACCTTGCTATTGAAGTTTGATTAATAAAAATGCGGTGTAAATGTTCATTTTTATCGTTATGGGAGATCATAGCTTTGATAACTTCATTTATTAAGTTATCGGATTTGACGGTTTTAGCGTTATTAACGAGACCTTTTTTATTAGCTTTTTTTATTTTTTTGATGTAGGCGATAAGGGCTTCTTCACAGATGCGAGCTACTGGCAAGCCTTGAATTTGAGAAATCTCTTGAATATCTTTACTATAGTTATGCATAATATTATCGGATTTGATTAGGGTTAATAGGTAATGAATGAACTCATCATTAGTCAGATTGGTGTTTTTTGCCAGGTAATCGTTTTTGGCGTTATAGAACTTATCTTTAGCTTCTTTAGTAACATTGAAGGTAATTTTACCTGAAGATGTATTTTTCTTAACTCCCACAAAAAACTCCTTATTATTTAATTAAATGATTAATAGTAGGGTATCATATATAAACTAGTAGTTCAACAATAAACCACTACATGATCTTATATTTTAGATAACTAAGACATGTATGAATATCTTTCTCGCTATGACCTAATATTTTGGTATAGAAAAGCGTATCATGTTCTCGCTTATCTAGGCAGAATCGCTCGTAAGCGATGGGGGCATAAATAGCACGAAGGTCTTTAGGAGTAATATTGCCTTCAACGAAAGGTTTATATTTTTTAACAACATTACCCATATTTGGAGCGTAATTAGCGCTAAAGCCGTATGGATCATCTATATATTTAGGAAAATCCAGCCGAAGATTATCAAGGGTTTTGATAATGATTTCGGCATCATAGAGAACGGGGATAGTATAGGTTAGATCAGATAATTTATTTTTTGTTTTTAACTGGCCGGTAAAGAGGACATGATTATTATCAATAAATTCGAATTTAGCGGTACAACCTATTTCAGCGACTCTACGACCTGTAATAGCGGAGAGAGCGAGTACTCTAGGCATATAATGAGGGGATTGTAATTCTTCTACTGCCTTTTTAATAAAGCCGTCAACGTCTAATATATATTTTCTATCTTCAGCGCTACGGCGTTGATTAACTTTAAGGGTATAATCTTCATTGATCTGATTATTTTCAAACTCATTTAATCGCAAGGCGTTAAGTATGAGGATGAATAAAGAATAATTTTCCTTTAAATAATCAAGGGCGATACCGTTTTTTTTAGCCGACTTTATGATAGCGGAATTGGTAGGGTTATCGGAGTTTATTTGTTTTTTAAGTAACTTAATGTCTTCAATAGCATTATTTAATTTCAGATCTTGGAAGTAGAAATGTTTTAGATAATTTCTGTATTTGGTAAAAGTTTTTCTTTGACTGGCAAAGGTTGAATAATGAGCTTTGACGTATTTACATTCTAAAGCACAATAATTTTTAATTTTCTTATGGTTGGTAATTGTTTTTAAGTGATCAAAGAAGAAGGTTACTCTTTTCATAAAACATTTGGATTTAGATTGCATAATTATTAATTGTACATAAAGGATAAGGATATGTAAACAACAAAATGTATAATACATATATAAAAAGACATTATATATTTGACAGCACTAAAAATATAATAAATAATAGACATTACATACCATACGTATGGCTATTGATTTAAAATATTTAATTTAACAAGAGAAAAGATATGAAAACAAAATTTAACGTTAATTTAAAAGATATAACGAAGGACTTGTCATTAAGTAAATCCAAAGCGGTAACAAAGGATGCAAACGGATACTTTAGGGGGAAGCTTGATAAAATTGAACTTGTAGAAGTTGATTACAACGAACAGATTGATATTAATTCCGAGCGTACGGTGGATGAAGGAATAAAAATACAATTACGATTTAACTTTTTACTATTTACTGAAGATGAGGGTAAGCAGATACAAAAGGTTATATTAGTCGGCACTAATCTAAATAAAGAGCCTCAAGTGGTTAAATATAAATCACGAGGTAATAAGAAGATGAAAAATGTATTTAATCAATTTACTGAAATATGTATCAGGTTAGGGTTTATAACACCTGAAGAGCTACAGGAATATGATGAAAACCTTAATAGCAAAATAGAAAAGTTATTACAGGAATATAACGAGAGAGAAGAAAAAGAAAAAGTCTTGATTGCCGCAAGGTTTGTAGAAGCACAAGAAGCAAGGATTATCGATATATTTCAATTAACGAAGGTGGATAAGATTGATTACAAAGAAGATATTGCTAAAAGGATACAAATTATTAATGAGGATGTAAATAGAGGTTTAAAGAAATGATAAAAGTAGAAACTGGAGAAGGTAAAGCTATTTTAGAGAATCTGGAGAAACATCGTTATAGACAAGTCGCTATGGATGATGCTGAACTAATTTTAGCTGAATTGGAGTACATAGGTGAGAAATACATGATCGATCAAGAGGAATTGGATACGATAGAGAAAATGGTTCTAGACCAAGCAAAGACTATTGAGAGGTATCATGATAATTGGCAACAGGTAAATAGCCTACTTATACAAAAAACCATGGAGTTTAATAGGTATAAAAATAGGGAAGCAAGTGAGTAACTTGTACCATGATTTGCCGGTATTATAATTGATAGATTTGTAGGCTAACTGGGGAATTTTTTGTAAAAAATGGTGAATTAGCTTACAAACGCAAAACCTTGTAGCCCTTATAAATCCTAAGGTTTGTTAAAATCCATGGCGCAAAAACTACTATATTAGGGTTAGTAGAAAATGCGTCATGGAGTTTTTGTTTGTGAAAAAAATATTGGGATACGAAATGCGAGGAGAAAAAATTATGGTGGAAAGTAGAAAAAAAAGAAAAGTTTTAATCGTGGTAAATGATGTATAGAAATTACCTGACTATAGTGATAATTATTCTCATCATATTATACAATACGCCTAAAAACGATTTTAAGTGGATTTATAACATAATAGATAGTATTTAATAAGGATTCTACGTTAAACTAGAAATACGTGCTACAAGAGGCTTAAAATTAGATTTTTAGGTAAGAGAAAATAATATATAATTTAGTATGGATGGTAGAATATAGCTAAAAGCTATTTTAAAGATCGTACAATGTGATATATATCGCTTGATAAGCAGTTTATATATTAAAAGCGGTATAAATGAGCTACAGAGCTTAGAGTCGGATTTATTTCGGAATAAAAGTTTGATGAGCAAATATACAAAACAAATAACTAGAGAAGAAGCTGAAGAATTAAGAGAAATGTGTAAAGCGGCAGGACTTTCTATATATAAAATTGCTGAATATATGCACTGTAAGCCCGGTAAAATTGAATAAAAACACTTAAATTAAGATTTAACATGAATATAATAGAAGCGGTAAAAGCGGCGTTTGAAGGTAAAAGGATAAGGTGTAAGAGCTGGTTTTATATTGATAATGATAGATGTAATTATATTGCCGGAGTACGGGATATTCTAGGAGAGATACCGCACTTATGTCAGTTTTACGAAGGTAATGATAAGGAAAAGAAAATAGCTGTTTTTCTTGATACGGATATCTTAGCGGATGATTGGGAAGTAATAGAAGAAAAAACAAGATAGTAAAACCTTAATAACTAGTATAGGGAGTAAGGTTACTATATAATATCAATTAACAGTTAAATTAAACATTGAGAACGTGATATGGAGAAGCCATTAATCAGCTTTGACTTTGCGATAAAGTACCTACTGAAGAATAAAGGTGATTACGATATTATTGAGGGGTTTATATCAGCGTTATTTGCCTCACAAGGCTACCCGCCTATTAAGATAAATGCCCTACTTGATACGGAGAGTAACAAGGAGGAGCTGGAACTGAAAAAATCTATAGCTGATCTTGTAGTAGAAGATACTGAAGGTAATAAATATATTGTTGAGATAGAGAGAGCTTATACGCCGAATTTCATGCACAAGGCGTGTTTTAATAGCTCAAGACTAGTAGTAGACGGAATATACGGCAGTCAGGATTACACTACCATTAAAAAAATATTCCATATTAGTTTGCTATATTTTTCTACTAAAGGGATGGAAAAACCAATATACCACGGCAAGACTATTGTTCACGAAGTAGATACAAAACATCCGGTAGACGTAAGTATTGCTAATGAGGGACTGGTTATATTCAATACGCCTAATGTATTCCCTGAATATTTCTTTATATCAGTGCCAATGTTTGATGACGTGATTAATAGTGAAATAGATGAGTGGCTTTATGTAATGAAGCATTCTGAAATCAAGCAAGGATTTAAATCACCTTATATGTCAAAAGTAGCAGAAAGATTATCGGTAATAAAGATGAGCAGTGAGGAGCGTAACGAGTATATCTACTATAAGAAACAATCGGTACATTCACAGGATATACTTAGTGCTGCCGAAGCTAAAGGAGAGGCTAAGGGTAAGGCTGAAGGTAGAGCTGAAGGTGCAAGTGATAAAGCAATAGAGATAGCCAAGGCGATGTTGATAGAAGGAGATAGTATAGAGAAGATAGGGAAGATCACGGGGTTATCTGTTGAAGATATAGAAAAGTTAAAAATCTTATTATAGGTAACGATTTAAAAATAATGGTGGTAAAAAATTTTAGAGTTAATTTAGGGATAAAATGAAAACAGAAAAAGATTACTATATGGTTAAGCTTAGAGGTCGTATTACAGAAGATCAACTTATAAAGCATGTAGTAGAACTAAAAGAAAAAAGGTCTATCACTCCTGATACTCATAAGTCTAGAACTATTGTTAAAGATGCAGGAGAGTTAGTAAACTTTCACTCAATCAATGAGCTAAAAATTATTGAGAAACAAGTGTTGGGAGAAGAGTTGATGATACTTCAACAAGAAGAGCCAGATCATCAATTTTATGTAGATGAGTATCAATATAAAGATAGTCATACAAGCCATGTACTACACTTTGGAATTAATACTTTTAATAAACCTTTAAAAGAAGAAATTGAAAAATATAACGAATCTCTAAAAGGTAAATTAGAAAGTGTTAAATCAATATCTTATAACAAAATACAATCATATAAAGAAAGTATAAATCAAATAATTACCAAAATTGAACAACAGCTTATTGATGTAGCAATTGATTCTTTATCAAAATTAGGTTGTAAAACTATATTAGTAGATATTTTTGATAGAGATGTAAACAAAACTATAAAGTTTGAAGATGATAATAGTCCTAAAACTCATACTATCGTTTTATATGAACAGAATAGCAAGTATTTAGTCATAGACCCTAGTAATGCAAACTTTAGCCAATTTTTGATTGGAGCAAATGATAATATAAAAATATGTTTTACTGGGAAAAAAGAATTAAAAATATATGACCAAAAAGCAAGAGATTGTGTTGATATAGCAGTAAAATTAGCTTTTAATCTTAATTATAACAAAGATTCAATTCAACTACAGATTTTAGCAGATGAAAAAGAAGGAAAGATAATAGAAGTTATTGATTTAGAAAAGTTAAAGAACTCTATATCTATAAAAGATATTACCAATCAACAAGAAACATACAAACTATTACCTCCTATTATTGGAGATTTACCTTTTAAAGTGAAACAATCTTCTAATATTTTTCATAGTAAAAAGATTACAGAGACATTAGTTCAGATTGGAGCAAAATTATCTGATATTAGAGATAAACTGATAAAAAGGGGTCATGACGATATATATGTAAAAGTAAACGATGAATATGAACTTTTATTAAGTAAAGAAGTCAAACCTGAAAAATATGTTTCATTAATTAACTGTATAATAGGTTATTACCAAAATGAAATATGTGATATATTTAAAGAACAAGACTTATTTTTAACTGGAGAGTTATATAAGATAGATCAACAAGAATTAACAGATTATTAATATGAAAAATTATTATGATTTATGTTCTGCAATTGTTTACAATTATTATGATACAGTGAACTATATTTTAAGTAGAGATACAAATATTGATTTACTATATAAAAATGGTAACTTATTTATTCAAGCTGTTGAAGGTAATAGAGTAGAAATTTTAAAATTACTTATTGAGTATTATCAAAATAACCAATTAGACAAACAAATTAAATCTTCTTCTGAATATAATGTTCTAAAATCTAAATTAATAAATATCCTACAAACTGCTATTGAAGATGTTATACTCTCACCAGAGATGAAAGAAGTATTATCTTCATATATAGACTTCGAAGGTAGCGAACATAATACATTAAACGACAGTTTTTCAAACCTAGAACACTTACTGGGTATTGGTACTGAAGAAATATCTCAAATTGAAGACCATACCATTAACATAAGTGGTAATCTTAATGAAGTACATTAAACATTATAAACTAGTATCGTGTACCTCAAGAATGACACACTACTTTATATATCAAACAGTACATCATATATAAGCCCCTATATTAAACAAGATACCTAAGTTAAGGTACAAAGAGAGAAGGGATAGTAACTAAAAATTGAAAGAACTAGATATAATAGTAATCATAAGATTATAAATTAAGGTAGTATTTTTTCAACTATTAATTAAAAATATAATAAATTCAGAAACTTTAGATAGATAATCAATACATCATATATTATACAGGAGTATCACATATAAAGCAGTACATCAAACATAAGCTACTACATTAAATATTATACTTATATACAATATATAAACCAGTACCTTAAATATCAAACAGTAACTCATATATCAAACACTCTATCAAATAAGAACCAGTACATTAAATCGTCATATAGTAGTATATCAAATGAAATACATAGGTATCATACATTAACTAGTACTTTAAACATAACACAGTACATTATATATTAGGTAGTATATTAACAATCAACCAGTACATCGTAAGTTATACCCGTATACAACATATAAACCAGTACATTAAATATTATCCCCTACCTCAACAATGACCCAGTACATCATACAAAACACAGTATATCATACAAGACACAGTACCTTATATATCAACCACTCTAT
>Ga0194116_10007259_pt1 | contig 11526 bp, 7 predicted proteins | sample TA2MahsurfametaG_4_FD_148617 | JGI IMG/M metagenome (GOLD analysis project Ga0194116, IMG submission 148617) | Freshwater microbial communities from Lake Tanganyika, Tanzania - TA2015008 Mahale S9 surface | ecosystem: Environmental > Aquatic > Freshwater > Lake | place: Tanzania: Lake Tanganyika... | reverse complement strand
AATACATGGCCAAAGAATAAAGATTAAAATCCGATGGTCATTCCTGCCCGTATTTTTCAGGATGATGTTGTTCAATTCACCCGGAAATGGGTCAATGTTTAGAAAAATATCATTTACACCCAAATTGACGCCCCAGGCGGTCGAATCTGATCAAAATTAATAGGAAATTAGGCAAGGAATCAAATTTTTCGTGACCACAAATTACTCTTCACATCTTACCTACTCTGGAGTTTTTATCCGAAAAGCTTGTACTGGGATCTGGGCACTCAACAGCTTATTCAGGCACTGTAAATCAGAATTGATTACATCCTATCCGGAACTCCTATTCCCAATAAATCCATTCCATTCTTAATGGTAGAAGCAGTTGCAGAAGAAAGATCCAGCCTAAAATTCCGAACCGCCAAATCTTCAGCTTTCAGAATACTTTCTTCATGATAAAATTTATTAAACAGCTTGGCCAACTCAAAAACATAATTAGCAATTTGTGCCGGACTGTATTCCTTAGCAGCCATGGAGATGATCGCAGGATATTTACAGAGATTTAAAATTAACTCCCTTTCAACGGTCGTAAGATTCATTAAATATTCTCTTGAAATTCTTTCCTTATATTCTGCTTTCGCTAAAACAGAACGTATCCTGGCATGAGTATATTGAATGAATGGCCCGGTATGGCCCTGAAAATCAATAGATTCATTTGGATCAAATAATAACCTTTTTTTAGGTTCTACCTTCAAAAGGAAAAACTTAAGTGCCCCTAAACCAATCATTTTGTAAAGATCGGCCTTTTCAGCCTCAGAAAAGCCATCAACCTTGCCCAACTCCTCTGTTCGCTCCTTTGCCGTATGAATCATATCCGCCATTAATTCATCTGCATCAACTACGGTGCCCTCTCTCGATTTCATTTTTCCTGATGGAAGATCTACCATTCCATATGAAAGATGATATAATCCTTTAGCCCAGGATTTACCCAACTTCTGAAGAATTAAAAACAACACTTTGAAATGATAATCCTGCTCGTTTCCAACCACATAAATGGATTGATCAACGTTAAAATCATCATACTTAAGTTGTGCGGTTCCAAGATCCTGAGTCATGTAAACCGAAGTTCCATCGGCACGCAAAACCAATTTTTGATCCAATCCGTCGCTTGTAAGATCAATCCAAACTGAACCATCCTCCTTTTTGAAGAAAACTCCCTTCTGCAAACCCTCTTCGATTATATCTTTACCAAGTAGATAAGTGTCAGACTCATAATAGTATTTAGCAAAATCAACGCCCAGCTGGTCGTACGTTTGCTCAAATCCGGCATAAACCCAGGTGTTCATCATCGACCAGAGCCCCATCACTTCAGCGTCTCCCGACTCCCACTTAAGCAGCATTTCCTGAGCCTGCTTGATGATCGGCGCATTTTTCTTCGCATTTTCTTCCGTTTCACCCTTGTGCACAAGCTCAGCTATCTGCTTTTTATATTCCTGATCAAAAATCACATAGTACTTACCAACCAGATGGTCACCTTTCAATCCGCTACTTTCTGGAGTCTCACCCTTTCCAAAAAGCTTCCATGCCAACATGGATTTACAAATATGAATACCTCGGTCATTGACCAGATTCACCTTCACCACATCAAAACCATTGGCCGATAAGATCTTCGCTACGGAATAACCCAATAAATTGTTTCTAACGTGTCCTAAATGCAAAGGTTTGTTCGTATTCGGGGATGAATACTCAACCATCACCTTTTTGCCGTTTTTAGGAAAATGGCCGAAATCGGGACTAAGAACTGTATTGAGCAACTGATTGATCCAATAACCATCTGAAACAGAAAGATTTAAAAAACCTTTTACTACGTTATAGGCGTTTATCTCCGGAATGAACTTTAAAAGATAATCGCCAATTTCTGCCCCGGTTTGTTCAGGTAGTTTTTTTGAAAATCTGGTAAATGGAAAAGTGACGACAGTAATTTGCCCCTCAAACTCTTTTCTCGTCTCCTGAATAACAATGCTATCGAGTTCAATTTCTGATTGATAAAGTGCTGAAACCGCCTTTTGAATGTGCCTTACTATATTATTTTCTATTGTCATTAGTTATGGGCCTTGACCCTTCAAATTTAGTCGTTAATTAAAGAGTTTGTTGCCCGTATTAAAATCTCAAAAACATGTTCTGCCATTCTGTTCTCGCGATCCAAGGTAGGATTAACTTCCACAATTTCGAATCCGCATACTTTTTCACTACTCATCAATCTGGCTAATAAATTTCCAGCTTCGCGTTCTGTAATCCCATTCGGGACGGGAGTTCCGGTACCTCTGGATATGGAAGGATCTAAGGCATCAACATCAAAAGAGACGTAAATTAAATCACATTTCTCTAAATACTTCAGTGTATCCAAGGCAATACGCTCAACCCCTCGCTTTCTAATCTCCAAAGTTGTGAAATTCTTAACCTTATGCTTTTTTAGCAAATATTGCTCCGGCAACTCCGAATCACGCATGGCTATGTAAACCAAATCACCATACTTAATTTTAGGGGCTATATTCCCAACATTTTTCAACTGATACCAGTAATTAATAGTTTCCTGGTCTGGCGTGTTTACTTTTGATTCTATATTATCTTCATCCAAAACAATTGCAAGGGGCATACCATGAAGATTACCCGAGGGACTAGTATAAGGAGAGTGAATATCTGAATGGGCATCAATCCAAATTACTCCCAATCTACTTTTGGGGAAAGCTTTACGAATTCCTGAAATGGTCCCCGCCGAGCAACTGTGATCACCGGCTAATATTATCGGGAATTCCTTTTTGACTAAAGTTTTGGAAATTTCATTTGAAATTCGCTCCACCATGGTGAGTATACCGGAAATTCGCTTTGCAAATTGATTGCCTGATGTTTCTAGTATAAGGTGATTCTCATTTGGAATTTCAACACTTTTGTACTTTTTAAAATACCTGCTTCCAAAATCAAGGGCTGCAATTTTAATTGCATCAATTCCCAAACTCGAGCCCCGTGCACCGGCTCCAATCTCTGATTTGACTTCAATTATTTTAAGTTCACGCATACCCTATTGATCCTGATTTCGGAAATCATGACATAGAAAAACATTTTTAAACACCGTATTTTGTGCTATGCTATATGCTTTTTATATCTTTGCCAAAATTATAAAAAAATGCAGAGTTACGCGGAGTTTCTTGATTTAAGTGTGGGTTTTCCCCAGGAAGGTTTTGACATCATTGATGATGAACTTTATTTCCATGATCTCAATTTAATGGAAATGATCGAAACCTATGGCTCACCCTTAAGATTTACTTATCTGCCTATAATCAGTAAGAAGATTCAGCAGGCTAAACTTCTATTTCAGACTGCCATAGTCAAAAATAATTATAGGGGTGGTTATAAATATTGTTATTGTACAAAAAGCTCTCATTTCAGGCATATTGTTGAAGAAGCACTGCGCAATGATATTCACCTGGAAACATCTTCAGCCTTTGATATGCCGATGATTGACGCGCTGGAAAAAAAAGGGGCACTAACCAAGGATATTACTGTCATATGTAATGGTTTTAAAACTTTTCAGTACAAGCAATATATTATCGATATGTTACATGATGGATTTAAAAACATCATCCCGGTATTAGATAATAAAGAGGAATTCAATATCTATGATGATGAATTGGATATCCCTTGCAGCATTGGTATGCGTATTGCTGCTGAAGAACAACCCGACTCTCAGTTTTATACTTCACGATTAGGCATAAGAATGGAAGACATTATTGATTTTTATAATCATAAAATCGCTCCAAACCCAAATTTTAAAGTAAAACTACTTCATTTTTTTATTAATTCAGGAATTTCAGATACCCCGTATTATTGGAATGAACTCGAAAAATATTCCATCCTGTACTGTAAGTTTAAGAAGATAAATCCCGATCTCGACACTCTGAATATCGGAGGCGGAATGCCATTTAAGGATTCGCTGGCATTTGACTTTGACTATGAATACATGGTTAATGAAATTGTAAAGCGAATCAAAGAGATCTGTGCGGAATATGATGTGGTAGAACCTGATATCATCACTGAATTCGGAAAATATACTGTTGCTGAAGCCTCCGGAATTCTCTATAAGGTTTTGGGAAGAAAGCAACAAAATGACCGTGAAAAGTGGTTGATGCTGGATGGTTCTTTCATTACCAATCTACCTGATGTCTGGGCGCTTAATCAAAAATACATCCTTGCTCCTATCAATAATTGGGATTCAGAATATGAACGTGTTAATCTTGGCGGCATTACCTGCGATGGGCAGGATTATTACAGCCAGGAGGCCCATATGAACAACGTTTTCATGCCTAAGACAAGGAAGGTTCAGTACATCGGATTTTTCCACACCGGTGCCTATCAAGAGGTTCTTAGCGGTTATGGGGGTATTCATCATTGCCTGCTTCCTTCACCCAAACATGTAATTATCCGCCGTAACCGTGATGAAACCTTTAATTTTGAGGTTTTTGGTGAGGAGCAAAACAGTAAACAGGTTTTAAAAATATTGGGATACTAGTCTGAGGCGGCTCAAATCGGATTTCCACGGATTCATTCCGGGGCGGGGCGAGGTCCAAGAGATCCATTATGTTAACCTGAGTTCGATATCAGGAGGATTAAAAAAAAACTCAATGGATCTCATGATGCTCCGGATTCGCATGATTTGATTTGTGAAATCAATACCTGCATGCTATCGCCAAGCACATTAGTTGTCAAGTGGAGGTTCGGTATCAAGTTCGGAAATAAAGGAGGTTTTTGCTTTCGCGGGATCTAATTGTTATCGGATGACTAGTCATAAGGTGTCGTAAGAAGATTCCGGCTCAAGACCGGAATCACACTTTGATCAATAACCGCAATTTATATTTTAAATTCCCTTTTTAGCTACTCACCCCGTTTTAAATATTGAACGGTTATCGTGGCGGAAGCCATGAACTCCTACCTATTGAGCAGTCTTGACATCTTGGCTGACTGTTCATTCCGATGGAAAACAACTCCGGGTTAAACAAACCCGGGTGGCAGCCTTATCTTTTTTGCACTACTGAATCTTGAGATATCAATTCCATTTGCCCGCAAAAAAAATAGGGCAGAACACGGGACTGGAACAAGCCAGGAGCAACAGACCCTGCTTTCCAAAAACTTAGAAAAATAATCAGAATCCTGCCAGATGTATTATCGATCTCAAGGTTTGATATGCAGAAATTTTATTTCTTTCTTCCATTCCTGTTTCCATTGATCTCTTGTTCTCAGAACAAAACATGAAGCACTACTTTAGAAATAGATGAAGATTTGGTTCCTCAATAAAATTTTACATCCTTGAAGTTCGTGACCGAAGGAAAACCTTGTATTGCCTTGATTAACAATCGTTATAGTGACTTTATAGACAAACTAAAGTTTTCCTTTTCACGTTCTATTATTCTTAAACCAATTGATAAAATTAACGATGGATACCCAAGCGAAGAAGAAACGGAGGTTTTAAACAAGCTTCAAAGCCGGATTATTTCAGAATTCATCAGTCTGCTTGAACCTTAGTTTCTCATCAGGACAAGCACACTGCCCGACTGCCGGGATATTCTGCCTTACATTGAGAATGACCGCAAATTAGCAGCTGTTATTCTAATCAGGCTAAAGGATCAAAACGGTAGAATAAATACGATTTCGCTTGAAGAAGATAAAGATTGGGAAGCTGTAGAATCATTCTACCGGGTAATTGCTCTTAAAAATTAAGCGTCAAACTTATCCAGAAGTTTAATGAGTGTAGCAAAGTCCTTAGGATAGCCGGCCTCAAAAGTCATTTCAGTATGCTCATCAATCTTAAAAGTAATTTGACGAGCATGCAGTGCAAATCGCTTCATAATGGGTAGTTCCTCCTGGTCCTTACTTAATCTGTAAGCCCGTTTAATTTCAGATAAATAGACGGGTTTGCCCCCATACATTTCATCGCCGGCTATATTGGCCCGTTGAGATGCAAGATGTATGCGGATCTGGTGCATTCTGCCGGTAATTGGCCTGCATTCAACCAAAGTGTAGTGTTTATAATACTTTAGTGAATTGAAAATAGTTTCAGCAGATTTACCCTCTTGTCGGTTAATGGCGACATTTTTAGCCCCAAGATTGAGAATTGGAAGGTCTACATGCAAATTTTCAAATACATGAGTTCCATTAATTACTGCATAATATACCTTGGTTACCTTTCTATGTTCAAATTGCATTGAAATAAAACGATAGGTTTCAGGATTTTTTGCAATGATCATCACGCCTGAGGTTTCCCGATCTAATCGATGACATATCTGAGCATCATCAGTATATTGCCTGGCCAATCTGAGTAAATTGTTTTCACCTCCCTCCCTGTCATCTAAGGAACTTAAAAAGGCAGGCTTATTGACAATGATCAGATTGTTGTTTTCAAAAATTATTAAATCTTTAAATGGGGGAAACTTCACTATGCTTTATTTGGAAACAAAAATAAGATTTTAATTCCAGCTGAGCGAAGCTTTAAACCTGCTGATTTTAGCTTGATCTATTTCAATTCAAACTTGTATCCTACTCCTTTTACCGTGCTCACATAATTATCTCCTAATTTTTCACGAAGCTTGCGGATATGTACATCGATGGTACGGTTGGTTACGAATACTGATTCCTCCCAGATGTTTTTTAAAATCACCTCACGGGTAAAGACTTTTCCCGGTTTCGAAGCCAGTAAATATAAAAGCTCAAATTCCTTTTTTGCGAGCACAACCCTTTCGCCTCCTTGATAAACCAAAAATGCTTCACGGTCTATCACCAAATCACCAATTCCAAGTTTGTTATCCGACTCGATATCAGATTGAACGTTTCTTCTCAGAATCGCATTGATACGGCTTGTCAGCGCACGAGGCTTAATCGGTTTGGCAATGTAATCATCTGCGCCTACATTAAAACCGGCAATTTCAGAATATTCCTCACTTCGTGCTGTGAGAAAGACCATAAAGGTATTTTTAAATTCATTCATGCCACGAAGGATACGGCAGGCTTCAATTCCATCCATTTTTGGCATCATAATATCCAAAATGATTAGATCAGGAAGTACTCGTTTAGCTTCAGCTACTGCTTCCTGACCATTGGAAGCGGTAAATACCTGATAACCCTCTTTTTTTAGATTATACTCAATAAGTTCGCGGATATCCGGTTCATCATCGACAATCAGGATTTTATGCTTGGCAATACTCATAGACAAATGTTTTGAACCAAAAGTAAATTCCCCATTACACTAAATCATTAAGTCTGTATTAAGAAATTGTAAATATTTAAATGAAATTGACAATTTATTGCTGTCAATTTAACATTTTTTCAAGGTAGTTCTGCAAATCAACACCTCTTAAATTTTTTGCTATTATTTTCCCTTGAGGATCCAAAAGAAATGAAGCCGGTATACCTTCAACTTTATACTGGTTGGTAACCTTACCATCCCAACGCTTTAATTCTGAAACATGTGACCAGGTCAAGCGATCACTCTTAATAGCTTTTAACCAATCTGATTTATCTTCATCAAGTGAAACCCCAAGCACTGTAAACCCTTTGGTTTTAAATGTTTCATATTGCCTCACTATGTTTGGGTTTTCCTCACGACATGGAGCACACCAGGAAGCCCAAAAATCAAGCAGTACATATTTACCTTTAAAGTCTGACAATTTAACCAATTTCCCTTCAGTATCATTCAATTCAAACTCGGGTGCAATCTGGCCAACTGAAACTGGCTTGATGCCTTCCATTTTATTAACAAAAGATTGAACTGCCTTATTCTTTGGGAATTTAGTCTTAACTTCTTCAGCAAAGGCAATTAATTCCGATTCATACTGACTTTGATCGAGGGTTGTTGCAGCATAGAAACCGGCCAGACTATTTTTATTCGCGCTGGCAAATTTTAAGGTAGCATCAGCGTATTTAGTCATATTGGCTTGAAATTGAGTCATCAGTACAGCAAAAATTGAATCTTTAGCATCCGGATTTTCCTCGGTAAGCCGTGAATAATCATCCTGAATTTTTTTAATGATTTGACCAAACTGATTACTCATTCCATTGAATTCACGTAGTTTTTCAGAATCGTCGGATCCTTCAACTTGATAGGCATCGGTGGAGTCAGCATAATTAGTACTAAAATCAATCTCATCCCCATTCTTTCCCACAATTAAGAAATTCTTTTCACCAACCACGAGCGTATAAAATTCAGGCTCCTCTGCAAGCCTGCGAAATTTAAATTCCTTACTCTCATTCAAAAAAGCAGAATCAACTAATTGATCGGTTTCATAGAGCAAAACTTTTTTGATATCACCTGCATATTCTACTCTGCCTGAAATAATCAATTCGTCGTTATTTTTACAAGACACTACAAAAATACTCATGGCCACAAGGGCAAATCTTAAAAATTTTTTCACCTTTTATTTTCTAGTTTATCAATTAGCAAGTTACTTGCAATTTGTGGATTTATTTTCCCTTTAGTCCTTTTCATCACATCGCCCATAAACAAGCCTAAGACACCTTTTTTACCATTTTGGTACTCCTTCACTTTGTCAGGGTAATGATTCAATACCTCTTCTATCACTGAGCTTAATTCATCATCTCCGGTGTCAATCAGTAATTGTAAACGTATTGCTGTCTCTTCAGCACTAAATTCCGGATACTTGATCATCTCCGGAAAAACCTGATGAGCTGATATGGAATAATTAAGTTTGCCCTGATCAATCAGTGCAATAAGTTCTGCCATTTGCCTAGGTTTGAGGGGAAAGTCTTTGATATGGTTTTGATTTTCCTGAAGGTAGGTTCTCAATGGACCTATAACCCAATTGGCTGCTGCCTTGTAGTTTGATGTATTGGAACTAAGCTCATCAAAAAATAAGGCAACTTCCTTTTCCGAGGACAATAAAATTCCATCATATTCAGAAAGCCCAAAATCGCTAATATACCGTTCAATCTTTTTAGCCGGAAGCTCGGGTAAATCTGCCGCCAATTGATCAATGTATCTCTGTTCGAGAACTAAAGGTTGAAGATCAGGCTCTGGAAAATATCGATAATCATTAGCCATTTCTTTACTTCTAAGAGGACTGGTATTCCCGGTTTCTGCATCAAAATTAAGGGTGTTTTGCTCGATATATTCTCCTCTTTCAAGGAGCTCCACCTGCCTTAAAAACTCATGATCAATGGCCCTTTGAAGGTTTCGAATGGAATTCAAGTTCTTAACCTCACATCTGTTACCATAAGAAGAAGATCCTTTTAATCTCACTGAAATATTGGCATCACATCGAATACTCCCCTCTTCCATGTTCCCATCGCAAATGTCCAAATACCTGACGAGCTTCCGAATTTCTGTTAAATAGGCCGTAGCCTCCTGTGAAGATCGAATATCCGGCTCAGAAACAATTTCTATCAAAGGTACTCCGGCCCTGTTTAAATCAATTAAAGAATCATCTTCGTCCTGATCATGCATGCTTTTTCCTGCATCATCTTCCATATGAATTCTATGAATACGGATATGCCTCAGGGTCTGGTCTTCTCCCTTTACATCAATAAAACCCGAATGACAAATGGGTTGACTGTCTTGGGTAGTCTGAAATCCTTTGGGCAAATCGGCATAGAAATAATTCTTACGATCAAAATGCGTGTTCAGATTGATAGTACAATGAGTGGCCAAGCCCATTTTGATGGCATACTCAACAACTTTTTCGTTGAGCCTGGGTAAGGTTCCGGGTAAGCCTAAACTCACTGGACTCACATGTTCATTTGGTTCAGCACCAAATCCGGCCGAATCGGTAGAGAATATTTTGCTTTGCGTAGACAACTGAACGTGTACTTCAAGTCCGGCTACAAGCTCATATTTATCGATATAAGGTTCGGCAATAGTCGTCATTTAAGCTCCAATAGTATTGAAATAATTTACAAAGATAAACAAATGATCAGAGTTGAGTTAATTATACCATCTGAATGCGCTTACCCGGGCCATCAGACTTCAAAGTATAAAAGTTTTTGCCTTATCGAGTGCTTTTGATAATCCTGAACTCTCTTTTCCACCGGCAGTGGCAAAGAAAGGCTGACCTCCTCCTCCACCCTGAATCTCTTTAGCTAACTCCCTGACGATATTGCCAGCATGAAGGTTTCTTTCTTTAACTAGGTTTTCGGATACCATAACCGTCAGACTCGGCTTTCCATCCATATCGCAGGCCAAAACCAAGAGCAAATCATTGACAAGGTCTTTAACTGCATATGCCAGCGTTTTGACCGCATCGGTATTTGGTAATTCAACCTGCTGTGCAATGAGATTAACCCCATTTATTCGGACAACATTTTTAAGTAATTGATCCTTCAATCCGCTTGCCCGCTCTGCAATAGTGCGTTCTACCTCTTTCTTCAGCCGACTGTTCTCCTCAAGAATCGACTCAATGGTCTTGTACAGGTCATTTGGGTTTTTGAGCAGCTCCTTTAATCCCTTGAGCTGTTCATTCTGAGCATTGATAAAATTCTCAGCATTTTCGGCAGTAATTGCCTCTACCCTTCGAACCCCTGCAGCTACAGCACTTTCAGAGAGAATTTTAAAATAGCCTATCTGTCCGCTTGATTTGACATGAGTTCCACCACACAATTCTTTAGAAAAATGATCATCAAATGTGATCATCCGAACATAATTTCCATATTTTTCGCCAAAAAGTGCGGTTACACCTGAGTCAATAGCTTTTTGATAAGGTACATTTCTTTCTTCCTTTAAAAGAATATTTTCTCGGATTTTGAGATTTACGATCCGCTCAACCTCCGATAATTCAAGATCTGAAAGCTTTGAAAAATGCGAAAAATCGAATCGCAGGTATTCTGAATTCACCAAAGAACCTTTCTGATTGACATGATCACCCAATACCTTTTTCAATGCGGCATGTAGTAGATGGGTGGCAGAATGATTGTTTTCTGTGGCCATTCTTTTGCGGCGATCTACCACTGCATAAAAAGTACCGGAAAGGTCTGCTGGAATTTCATCCAAAAAATTAATAACCAATCCGTTTTCCTTTTTGGTATCTGTCACTGCAAATTCAAATAAGCGAGTCCGGTCTTCAATTTTTCCGGTATCACCCACCTGTCCACCACTTTCAGCATAGAATGGTGTACGATTTAAAACAACCTGGTACTGTTCTTTACCTTTAGCAGAAATCTTCCGGTATTTTAGAATTTTACAGGCAGACTCTAATTCATCATAACCTATAAATTCAACTTCATCATCCTCATTAACAAGTATCCAGTCGCCGGTATCCATTGAAGTTGCTGCTCTGGACCGTTCTTTTTGCTTTTGAAGCTCAACTTCAAATCCTTCCATATCAACTGACCATCCCTTCTCACGAGCCATTAGTTCTGTTAAGTCAATTGGGAATCCAAAAGTGTCATAAAGCTCAAAAGCAGATGGGCCATCAATTGTGTTGTTCTTTACTTTAATTCGCTCAAACCGTTGAATTCCGGTAGCCAGGGTTCTTAAAAAAGATACCTCTT
>Ga0194116_10007257_pt1 | contig 11526 bp, 8 predicted proteins | sample TA2MahsurfametaG_4_FD_148617 | JGI IMG/M metagenome (GOLD analysis project Ga0194116, IMG submission 148617) | Freshwater microbial communities from Lake Tanganyika, Tanzania - TA2015008 Mahale S9 surface | ecosystem: Environmental > Aquatic > Freshwater > Lake | place: Tanzania: Lake Tanganyika... | reverse complement strand
AACCAGCGACTGGTTCACGGATACCATCGATGTCCACGGGAGGAGCAGCGATAAATGCAACGATGAAGCAAATTGTTGCGGCGAGAAGCGTAGGAATCATCAGAACGCCGAACCAACCCACATAGAGGCGGTTGTCGGTGCTGGTGACCCAGTTGCAGAATTGATCCCAAGTATTCAGTTGTCTTTGTTGAGCAATAGTAGCAGTCATTTTTTTGTTTAGAGTAGTAAGACCATCAGGGAAATGGTGGAGATACTATGCTCCCCGCACCCTTAGCGGGGATATGAGAGACGTTCTTAGACACCCATAGGTCTCGGTTAGCGGGTGTTTAACATTGTTACAGATTGTTTAAGTTCCGTAACATTTGTTTACTTATTTATAATACTACAAAAAAACCACCCTGTCAAGGGTGGTGGACACTTTTGAAATTGGTTTACGTAACGATGTTGAAAGTTCCGACCATGCCACTATGGATGGTGCATTGATATACTAAAGTATTTGGAGCATCAAAAGGAACTGTGAATATTTGTGTTCCACTTTGAGATCCACTCAAGAATGCAGAAGTGTATGCAGATCCTCCACTGCTTGTGCGAATCGCAAATGGATGACCACTTCCAGTAGAGTTTTCAAAAATGTAAGTAAATCCTCTATGTAAATAAAGAGTTGGATTATTGGTACTATTTAATACTCCAGGACCAGCGAATCTATATGCAGAAGCACCACTTGAAGTAATATAGTATTTGATAGCAAATCCAACATCTGTTCCATCACCAGTCGTAGTATTAGATCTGAAAGAGGTTGCTGTTGTAGTAGTTGCACTAATGGTCCCAACAGTAATATTAGGAGTTCCAGAAAGACCCGTTGCGTTTCCAGTGACATTACCTGTTAGATTTCCTGTTACGGTTCCAACTGTAATGTTAGGAGTTCCAGTCAGTCCTGTTGCATTACCTGTTACATTTCCTACAAAACCACCAGTGGACGTAGTAACACCAGTTACATTTAGATTAGTAAATGTAGAAGTTCCTGATGTGTTAATACCAGCAATACTTCCACCACCACCTGCTGCACCAGTAACGGTAACTATACCAGCAGATACAGCAGATACTGTTAGATTATCTCCAAAGTCTATAGTCCCTGCAGTTCCAACTAGCGTCCCACTGTCCCTAACTATAACACCCGAACCAGATGCAGTAATTCCAGTTAAACCAGACCCATCACCATAAAAAAATGTGGCAGTAACAACACCAGAAACACTCAGTTCTTTAGCGAATAATGTATGTGGAGTATTGATAAAGTTTGAATTCGTTTGAACCGAATTGCCCATATAACCGTGATTGACACACTGATAATGTAAGACAATTGGTGTTGTGTCAGTGACAGTAATTTCTGTATAAGCACCAGCACTTCCAGCAGTTCCGTTAAAAGTTACATTTGTCGTGTACTGTGTTATTCTATCTGCCTCTAGATAAAACCTAAGTTGATGAGTGTTATTAGATCCATCTGCCTGGTCGAAACGATATGTTTTTCCAGGTAACAGTGTAATAAATGGAGACTCTCTGCCATCAATAAGATATCCACTACCAGATCCAGTTCCAAAGTAACGGTGATTTGATGTTTTGCTTGCGACCGTAACTGTAAATGTTTCTGTTGCAGAACTTGCAGCACCTACAAGTGCCTTGTAGTCAGAAAGTTGCTTGACAGTGGAAATACCAACAATATTAATATTTCTACCCACATGAACATCTGTACTGATGGCAACTCTGTTTGCATTTAAATTTAAATTTGTAGGACTTTCCATCGTCGGAGTCCCCACACCAGTGGAAGATCCAATAATATTAATTTCCTTTACACCAAAACTTCTGTCTGCCATCAGTCAAATACGGTTTCTAGTATTTATTATTGATTATTGGTTAGTTATTTTTAGATTAGGTCCACTTAATTTTAATCCCACACCATCAAACATTTTTACTCCACCCACAACAATAACAGGAGATTCCAGTGGTTCATTTCCAGTCAAAGCATCCCAGATAACTATAGGTCTTCCGCCTTCAAGACTATTCACATTCGCCCAGTTTGCATCAGTCGCAGTTGTTGATTCAACTCCAGTATCAAATTGAGATGTATTAGCGTCACCAACAGTATCTTGTAACCAAGTTCTTACATTTTGCCATGTCCAAGTGCGATTATGTTGCAATTTACAAGCAATTAATCCACAAGCAACAGGACATGCAGAACTTGTTCCACTAAACTTGGCATCAAAAGAGGTTAAGACTCCCCCAAGAGTTACCCGAGCATTTGATCCAACATGAATATCAATTTGACTTGAGTATGCCTCATAAAAAGTTGCTTCATAAACCATATTGGGGCTTCCAACAGTTCCTGATGTTCCATTAGTTCCTTCAAATCTTATACGGAATGTTCTATCTGGTGATACTCCCGATTCTCCATAATATATTCTTTGTCCAGAATTATCTGCACATGAAATCATTATTTTAGGAAGTGCTGGATTACTGATACTCAAACCACTATAGTTACCAGAACCTGCGGTAAAAGTAATGTATGTATTTGTTCCTGGATAAACTATATTTGTAGTAATTCCAGCAAATTCTATATTGAATGGTAGATTTATTATCCAATAACCATCATCAGTACCTCCTACGGTCGGGACTGTTGATACACTTGACAAACCAGCAGAACCTTGCAAATTCAATGTAATTGTCGTTGCTGATCCTGTTGTAGAATTTGTTGTAATGATTCTAGCTGCTTTATTAAGCATATTTCTGAATCCAGATGTTCCAGAAATTTCTGTATTCGTATTTGCAATTCTAGTAAATCCAACATCAGTATATACATCGGAAAGTGCATAACTATCTGGCCTTGCTCTTCCACCACTAGAATTAGTTGCACTTAAGGTTCCATCTGCTGCAGCATAACAATCAATTTCATTACCCATATCACTATAATTTACTTTTCTTTCTTTGCCATTAGAAGCAAAGGCATCATCAAGAGCACCAATATTAATAACTGGATAAACAATTTGTCCAGTAGTTCCATCGGTATATTTTCCAAGTTGTTGTGGATATCCTCTACGATTTACTGTGTTATATGCAGTCACTCCAAATTCAGTATGTGTTGCACTTGTTAACGCAGTGTTTGCAGCAGATGCCCAATAATTATTGTAGTCTGGATGTGAAGAACTAACTTGTTTTTGGTTTGCATTTCCAGCAGCACCAACAAAGATAACCCCAGCATCAATTAGTTCAGCTCCCGCTTCTAATGCCGAATTTGGAGGATGTTCCCCTTTCATTCTATTACTATCACCATAAAATCCAATGTACTGCATGAATGCTGGTTTGGTCGAATACTGAATACCACCTGCTCCAGTAGTTCCTACCCGATAATAATAGTATCCACTAGACCCCTGGACTTCTCTATACCCCCAACTATTGCTGCTTATTGTTGGATTTTTATTTCCATACGTTGGATTATCTCCTTTTGCAAGGTGAAAAAGTTTCATGATGTCAAAATATGGTTCAAAACTAGCACCATCTGTCCCATAAGCATTGATTGACCATTTATTTGCATTAAATGCCCAACCTTGTGTTCTCCCCACAGCATTTGCCGTGCATTGAGTTCCATGGGTTGTGCTTATAGTTGGTCTTGCTTGTCCAGATCCATTACATCTAATTCTGGTATAAGCTGAAGTTATAGTAACTGTGCCTAAAGTTGCAAAATACGATGTTCTTTGATTTGCATCGGACCACCAAGTTCTTGCAACACTATCTACAGGTACTGTAGTCCCATCCCAACGCAAAGTAAGTCTTGTCGCTGCATCTGCTTCAAACCATGCGGGGTCTAACCAGTAAGGCGCATCAAGAACTAAATCTAATAACTCGCATGTTCCGTTCGTAGCGTTTTGTGCCACTGGTCCACCACCACCAGCACCCCTAAATCCAACTCTTAATGGATTTCCTCCTACTAAATTTGAGGGCCCGTATCCAGTTGCATTGCTTTGAAATTCCACATGTCCAAACCAACATCCTTCATCTCCAACAATTACATCAACATCTTTGCCATCACCATAATATTGGATTCTGTTAGTAAAAATTTGATCTGAACCTGTAGATATTCCTGTCCACCAAGGATCTGCTTTATCTACATGTCTTAATAATTGATACCCACTACGATTAAGTTCTGAAGCTCCTGGTGTACTTGGAAGTTGCGAATTATCATTCCAATTCCTATACTGCCTTGTTCCAGGCTCTGCATAACGATAATTTCTCACATACCCAGCATAAAGATCCTCTGGATTTGGTTTATATTTACACGGATAACTTTCAAAATTTTCATGAACATATTTAATTTTTGGATGATTAAGTAGTTCTGCGGCTTCTTCATCGGTGAGAAGATATACCGCTCTAGTTGCACTATGGGACTTTAAATCTGCACAATCAATATGGTCTTTTGGAATATTATCTTCAAGAGTTCCATCTTGTAGAAGAACTTCGTGTATGTGATCCCAATCCTCAGCGGTATGACAACCAACCGCATATAATTTTTTAGCACCAGGTTCAGTTGGATATTCAATTCCTAAACCAGCCTGATGATCATATTCATCAAATGACTTTATACCTTCTTTCATTTTTATCAGAGCAGAGTTTCTCTAGAGAATCTATAAGTAGTTATTCCTGTTACTCCAGTTTGTGGGGTAACTCTAAGTTGACATACCCCAGCACTTATTGTTGAGGATACAGATACTAATGGATTTGAAGTAGTATACATAATCGCAAATTCATTAGAATATGCAGTGGTTCCATCCTGCATTACAAGAACTTTCTGTGCTTGAATTCCATTTGCATGTTGAATATGAAGGGTATATTCAGCAGTTCTAAAATCAAATGTAGATACATTAAACTGATCTACAATTTGTTCTGTAGATACCACTGCAATAAATGTTCCGATTCCCGATGAAACTCCATACCTAGCAACCTGTAAATCCGATTTTGGTAAGTCTGTTTTTATACCAACTGCAGATGTAGTATGAATTCCAGCGGCATTATCAATAAATTTACCTGTTGCTGTAGATATTCCAGTGAGTTGAGAACCATCTCCTCTAAATGAAGTGGCAGTAATAATGCCAACAACTACATTAGGAGTTCCTGTTAATCCCTGAGCATTTGTTGCTACTCCTGCGGTTGTTGCATAAGTTGCAATGCCTGCGGTTGTTGCATAAGTTGCAATGCCTGCAATGTTTGAATAATGATTAGCAATTTGAATAGATGCAACACCACCAGAAATAGTTGCAGTTACAGCAGCACCAACAAAATTAATTGTTCCTGCAGTTCCAATATTGCCACCCTCATCCTGAATTATAACACCAGTTCCAGATGCAACAATTCCAGTTAAACCAGAACCATCACCAACGAATTGAGTTGCAGTAACAATACCTGATGCATTGAGACTTGTTGCCGCAATAGTTCCTACAGTAATGTTAGGAGTTCCAGAAAGACCCGTTGCGTTACCAGTCACTGCACCGATGAACGTAGTAGCAGTTACAACCCCAAGTGCTTGAATATTACCAGTTACTAAAGTTTGAGTAGTATTAATACCAGTAGCAGTTGCATTAATAGTAACTACACCAGTTGAACTAGAAATTGTTATTCCAGTCCCAGCAACAATACTAGTTACAATTCCAGTAAGATTTACACCACTTCCATTTATACCTCCAGTAGCAGTAATAATTCCAGCAACATTTAAATTCTGAGTTATTCTTGTGCTACCAACAACGTGAAGTCTCTCTGTTGGTGAGTTTGTCCAAAGTCCAACATATCCTTCACTTGCATTTCCAGGTGCTCCACCATAAATGTTGATGTAATCTGTTGCACCAATTGACCCACCAGCTTCAGATTGCCATCTGAATATTGGCGTATTTGCAAAACATCTATGTCTGAAGAATAAAGTTGGACCCGCTTGGGCATCATATACCAAATAAGAATAATTTTCTGAATTATCAGTATCTTGAAGTCTTAATGTTGGTGTACTTCCTTGTATAAGAACATCATCATTACATGTGATTGTCCCTACAGAAATCGCTGGTGTTCCAGTTAATCCAGAAGCAGTAGTTGCTGTAGTTGCTGTAGTTGCACTGGTTGCAGTAACCGCACTTGTAGCAAAATTAGCGGTGCTAGCAACACCAGCAACAGAAGCAAAACTAACAGTTCCTGTAAAAGTTCCCCTAAATTCTGTAGCAGTTACAATTCCAGAAGCAACAATCCCACTATTAACACGAAGTTCACCAAATACAGTTACACCGACTCCAGTTGTGGAGAACTTAAGGGCATTATCATAATATAAATTCGCCGCGTTATTTGGAATAAAAGATGCAGATAATTTAGTAGATGTTGCTCTAATAAAAGCACCACCAGTTCCAGTGTTAGTTAAATAAAGTCCACCATCAGCATCTTTATTTTCAATGTGAAGTCCAGTTGTGCTTCCCGATGTTCCCCAGAATATATCACCATAATTACTATCTCCAATAGATCCAAATCTAGCAGTTGCAGAAGAATCATAAGTAAAGACATATCCATTGCTCATCAAAACGTTTTGAGAAATAGATGCTGTTAGATAAGAAGAAAGATTTGGTGGTGTATAAGTAAATACTCCAGTTACATTACTGTATGTAAGAGTACTAATTCCAGGTGAATTTACAGTTACAGACAAATCGGTTAAACCAATTCCAGCTCCACCAGCAGCAGTTAAGTCTGAAGCAGAGACCCATTGAGATCCATTCCACTTAAGAACTTCACCGATAACAGGAGAAGAGACATTGACATCACTAAGTTGATCAAGTGTCATCGACACTGCAATTCCAGTTAATCCAGAACCATCACCTTTAAATGATTGTGCGGTAACAATACCAGTAAAAATAGCACTGGATAAACCAACTACATCACTTGTAAATCCTACTCTATTTCTAAAAGTACCAATACCATTTACAAGTAAACTATTAACGATGTCAACTTGACCCCATTCAGAATCCAAATAAAGTGGACCACTAACACCAAAGATATTGTTTAATCCATAAGTTCCAATACGGATATTTTTAATCTCTGCAGTATTTGCAGTAACTACACCGACAGTAATATTAGGAGATCCAACAAGACCTTGAGATACTGTAGATATACCAGATATTGAGGCATAACTTACTGATCCAGCTGTTGTAGCAAATGTTGCAATTCCAGCCGATGTTGCATAAGTTGATACTCCAGATGTTGCAGAATAAGTGGAGACCCCTGCAATACCTGCATAGGTGCTCACACCAGATGTTGTGGAATAAGTAGAAACTCCTGCGGTAGAAGCATATGTAGCAATTCCTGAATTGGATGCGTAGGTTGCACTAGTTGCATTACCAGTCAAAGCACCAACAAAATTTGTTGCGCTAACGTTTGGTACAGTTAATGTATTAGTATCTGTTCTATAACTTAAATCAACATCTGCTCTAACTATCTGTCCATTAGTTCTACTCTCAACAAATGTCGGATAATAAACTGTTGTCAATCCATTGGTGTTAAGAATATCAACAGTACTTGCAGTTGTTGCTACACCTGCGATTACAGCAAATGCGCTGATTCCTGCAGTGTTTGCATAAGTCGCTGTACCAGCATTAGTTGCATAAGTTGCACTGGTTGCATTGCCACTAAAACTAGAAGCAGTGATAATTCCAGAAAAAATTGCATTGCCCAGAGGTGTTAAAGTTGCCCCAATAGAAATTGGAGATCCAATTAAAATTCCATTTCTTGCTGTTATAATTCCAACTGAATCTAAATTGGTAAGAGATACGTAAGATAAAGTTCCAGCAATACTTACGTTACCACTAAAAGATGCATCAACTGCAGTTACATTTGCAACAACAATGTTTGGAGTTCCAGTTAGTGCCTGAGCAACTGATGCAATTCCAGCAGTAGAGGCATATACAGAAGTGACCGCTGATGTTGCATTTGTTGCAATCCCCGCAGTATCTGCATATGTGGCAATTCCTGAAGTGGATGCATAGGTTGCAATTCCAGCGGAGGTTGCATAAGTAGAAATTCCAGATGCTCCCGCATAGGTAGCAATTCCAGCGGAGGTTGCATAGGTAGCAATTCCAGCGGAGGTTGCATAGGTAGCAATTCCAGCGGAGGTTGCATAGGTAGCAATTCCAGCGGAGGTTGCATAGGTAGCAATTCCAGCGGAGGTTGCATAAGTTGCACTGGTTGCGTTACCACTAAAAGAAGCCGCTGTGACTACACCAACAACAACAATAGAATTAGTGCTAATCGTAGTTGTTCCAACACCAACACTAAGACCAGTTAAATTAGATCCATCACCTGAGAATGATGTCGCAGTAACAATACCAGTGACCCTAATGCCCTGGTTGAATGATGCACTGCCCACTTCATTTATCGTTACACCAGTTCCAATTGTAATCCGATTATTATTCCCATCTAATGTCAGAGAACTTGTACCAATCGTAAGAATACCAGTGATTCTTGCGTTGCCATTTACAACTAAAGAAGTGGTCGATCCACCGACAATAACATTGGGGAATGTAGAGACGCCAACAGACAATCCATAATTAGAAGTATTACCAAGACCCAGAATACTATCCAGAGTTTGAGTCTCTGTTGTAATTCCAGTTGGTGGTACATTAGAAAAAACAAACTTCCTAGTGGCATGATCATACTTAAGATACTTACCATCATATGCTGATGGATTTGTGGCGATACCAACAACATCATCAAGATACATGAGTTGAGTCTCACCACCACCACCAAGAGTAGCAAGTTGTGTTGAGATTCTATCGAGGAATAATGAATAGTGTTGCTTGAACTGATCAAAGGTTACAAAATCAGTTTTAGCAAGAGGATCTCCACCCTGAGGAGATCCAGTTGGTTCATTTAAAAATCCTTCGCTAATTCTTTTATTTAATTTACCATATACGGTAAGAATCTCATCTAATTTTTCTTCAAGTGCAGGAATGTTTGGGAACATTTCCTGATTAATATTTTCTATGAGTTCATCACGCAATCTATAAAAATTAGCATCAATATTAGATAGCTGCTCATCAACTTTTTGAAGATGTCTAAGTTCCCTCTTCTTCTTTACTGTTTCATGAAGACTCTCTAATTCTTTGGTTATATTATTGCTGTGCTCTTGAGTAAGGAAATCCTTTTTCCAATCAAATTTTAAGGCGGTATTATCTTCTGCAAGAAAATCTACGCCCTCAGTGTTATCAAGAGCACCTGTTTTTTTTAATTCATCATCAAGCTTCTTTAAATTTTCTTCAATCTGCTTGGATTTTTTCTTAATATCCTTGAAGGTGCCCATTAAATATTCCAGTTAATACTTCTTGTAGTAATATTTATTATACTGCAAATTATTAGGTATGTCGAACTATGTTTTTTAGAGAACAAAATGTGAATTAAAGATTATTCATAAATAAATAAAAAGAGATTTCTCAATAGTAACAATGTTAAACGAACCTACAAGAGCTAGACTTCTAGCAATTTGCAACGACGTAAAAGCAAAAAAATCAGTTTCTGAAATGAATCTCGTATGGGCGCAGAAGAATGCTATCCATGATGATGAAGCAGCAGAACTGTTAAAGGCAGCAGGCAAATATATCGAAGCCGCTGAGCAAGAAGATACTACCGAAGTTTGATAACTTAAAGACATAAAAATAGGGGGCAGATGCCCCCCTTTTTTTATTTTGTATTGAGATATTTAATTACTTCTTCTGGAGTAGAATTAACATAAGGATCATCATCAGCATTAGATCGTTGACCTGCTTCAGAAGACATCCATTCAATTACTCCATCATTAATTACTGCAACATAACGCCAAGAACGATTACCAAATCCAAGGTTATGTTTTGAGACCAGCATTCCCATGTCACGAGTAAACTCAGCATTACCATCAGGAATCAATTTAACTTTTTCAATTCCTTGATCTTTTGCCCAGGCGTTCATTACAAATCCATCGTTGACAGAGATGCAATAAATTTCATCAATTCCCTTCTCTCGGATTACATCATAGTTATCTTCAAATCCAGGAAGTTGATAAGCACTGCATGTAGGAGTGAATGCTCCAGGAAGTGAGAAGATTACAACTCGTTTGCCCCCAAAAAGTTCAGCGGAAGAACGAGTTACAAATTCCCCATTTTCACGGAATACAAAATTAATAGCGGGAATTTGATTATCCATATCACCATACACCAGGAATTACTTGACCAGTCAGGGCGTAAGAGATAACCGCTGCAACGAAACCAAGCATTGCAAGACGGGAGTTGAGGATTTCTGCCTCAGGGGTAAAACCAAATTTCATTTTGTTTCTCCTTGATAAGTGTGTTGTTGTTTGAGTTCAGGGTTTGGTGTGGATGATACCACTTGTTTGATTGGTTTGATGACAATAAACTTGTCATTCTTTAGAGTGCCTGCGATCTTGACTTCAAGTTCTTGACCGTTATGCCAAGCACCACTCTCTACAAGATTTTGTAAAGCAATAGATAACTGACCAAGCATTTCACCAGTTGTCACAGGTTTTCTTCTTGTTCAGTCAGAATCACACAGTCGCTGGTGGGATATGCTACACAAGTAAGCACCCAACCTTCAGCAATCTGGTCATCATCAAGGAACGATTGCTCCTCGTTATCTACAGTGCCGCTAAGAAGTTTGCCAGCACAAGCAGAGCAAGCACCAGCACGGCAACTGGAAGGTAGATCAATACCAGCTTCTTCAGCAGCTTCAAGAATGTATTGGTCATCAGGGCATTCAATAACAGTTTGAGTGCCATCAGGGGATTGGAGAGTAACGGAATAAGTTGCCATCAATAAGTCTCACAAAGTTTTTCTACGGAATATGCCAGCAGCACGAAGAAGCTGACTGATGTGATTATAAAGGTAAGTTCTGCCATAGTCAATCAATTGTCAGAAGATGCCGAAGAAGAGCTTGCCAGTGAGTGCATAAGAAACAGCACCAGCAATAATACCGACCATAGCCCAGCGCCCATTGTATTTCTCCTTTACTTGGTTGGGGGTATCCATTCCATAGTTTTCGTAGTACATCGTAGGTTCTGTTGCCCACATATTCTGTTGTCCACGATCATTAGTTGTTACAGTCATTGTAGTTTTGTAAAGAACTATTACATGATTATATAGCAAAAATAAAGGGGTGTCAAGCACCCCTCGTAGTTATTAATACCTAATTTGTCAGGAATCACTAACTTTTTTTGGTTTGTCGCACATATTGCAATAGTAAGAAAACCCAGTTTTAAAGTATTTTATAACTTGAAAATGATTGGAATCAAGTGGTTTTTTTTCACCACATTTTGAACATTCTCTATATTGCAAATCCATTATCAGAAGGAATACTTCACACCTGCTTTCACATTACTGGTCAGTTTATCACCAGTCAGGAAGTAGTATTCACCATAGACGCTAACACGTTCTGCAGCAGCAACGGTAGCACCAACCTTACCAGACACTTTAGTCT
>Ga0194116_10007256_pt1 | contig 11527 bp, 6 predicted proteins | sample TA2MahsurfametaG_4_FD_148617 | JGI IMG/M metagenome (GOLD analysis project Ga0194116, IMG submission 148617) | Freshwater microbial communities from Lake Tanganyika, Tanzania - TA2015008 Mahale S9 surface | ecosystem: Environmental > Aquatic > Freshwater > Lake | place: Tanzania: Lake Tanganyika... | reverse complement strand
GAAATTTAGAAAGTTTTAAACAAGTTATCAATTCACATTCAAATTGATATTTCAAAAATTTCGATTTAATTTGAATATATAAAATTTGAATATTTAAAAGTTACTGATCTATTTAATATTTTTTATAATCGAAAAAAGCTTGATTAGTTTAATTGCTTTTATATTAATATTTTACCTCAAATATTGAAAAATAAATTTATAGAGATTTAAATTCATTTTTGATGAAGTATGAAAAAAAGTTTTGATTTTATATTTTTGAAATTTTAAAGAATATTTTTAAATTTAAATTTGAAAGCTTAATTTTTTGAAGTTTTATCAATGAAATATAAATTCTTATTTATAAAGTTCATGTATATTTCTTATTATGTTAATCATTTTCATCATGGCTTTTGTTAAAATTTTTTTCGGGAATATTAATACTTTTTAGAAAAGTAAGCGATATAAAAATAAAATTTTTATTTTGTTTCCAATTTAAAAAATTAAAAAACAAAAATGCTAGAAAATGACGAGAGTTTTATCTATATTAAAAATGATGAAGAAGTTAATTTAAAAACTGATCGCTTTAATACAGAACAAAACTTATTAAAACTTTCATTACAAAACCCCGATATTTCTGATGCTCAAATATTATCTGTAGATAATGAAATTCATCAAAAAAATATATCTTCAAAAACACTTGGTTTTGATAATAAAAATTATCTGCTTCTAGAAAAATCAAATCCTAATAGTAATTATGTTCATAATAGAAATGGATCTTCATATGCTCTAAAGAATGCAAATTCAAATATTAATATTGATGAAAATTATACTAATAAAAATAACTTCGCTTCAGTTGATACTTTGAAAACTGATAAATCAGGGCATAAAAGCATAAAATTCAAGCATAGTTATATTGAAGAACAAGGGCCTAAAATAATTTCTTTGGATGATGTCCCAAGGTTTAGAAGACTATTTATTCAAGTACATCCTTTTATTTTAAATGGATATAGAATACATCATGAAATAAGAGATTGTTTTTTATCTGTTTTTAAACTTCATAATGAAACCCTGAATATTTGGACACATTTGCTGCCTTTTATTGGATTCCTTGTATTGCTCACTTATCTTTTTATAAGTAAATATAAGTAAATAACTTTTTTTCCAATTAAATTTCTATTTACATAATAGCTTTAATGCAGAAAATATCTTTTAAAGCACATGAAACCTTTAAAATTAAAATATTTTTTCAATTAAAAATTAAAAGGCGTTTTTCACTAAAAATGGACTTACCGCAATATAATGATTAAAATGAAATTATTAAGATTTAGAAAATAGACATTTCAAGAAAATTATTTTTCTTTTTTAAAAAACCCATTCCTTATTTTCGAATCTTTTTATTTTGCTTTTTAAATTTAAATAATTAAAATTTTAGCTCATCATTTGGACTTTAATACTGGTGGCCTAATTTATCTGTTTGTTTTTTTTTCAACAATTTTATTTTTATTTTCGACTCTTTATCATATTCTTAATTGCCATTCAAATGAAGTCTGCGCTTGCTGTTATAAATTAGATTTAATGGGAATAATGTTTGAATTGATAGCGGCTACTATAGCTTCATTATTTTATATGTTTCATGAATTTGATACTTTAAAGAAAATATATATCTACCTTTTCTTAATTATAGGAGTATTAACTATTACTATTTCTCTTTTTGATTATTTTATATCTGCTAAATTAAATTTGTTTTTAATGCTTTTATATGCTTCTTTATTTTTGATGTCTTTTTTGAGTTGCGTTCATTGGTCAATAATTGCAAACATAAATGAAGTAAAAATAATTTCGAAATATGTACTATTAGGATATTGTTCTTTGTTTACTGGATTTATTTTTTTCTTTGCTAAATTTCCTGAAAGTTGTTTTCAGTCTAAAACTGTAGATTATTTCTTTCAGTCGCATTCAATCTGGCATATAAGTACTTCTGTTTGTGTATTATTTTATTATCTTATGCTTTATAATTATTATCAAATACTTTATAACAAACCTGGTTAGAATATAGAGAGGTTATTTATAATCATTTCGACTTTTAATCAATCATAAAAAAGAATTGAAATTTAATAAATTTAATGAAAGTGAAAATTTCTTGATTAGGTGAATCCTTTTGATTTAAATAGAAAAATTTAGAAGTATAATTTAATCAAATTTAAAAATTGCTATTTTTTTTATTGTAAATATTTTTTTCGCTTATTTTTTTTATTGATAAGTTTTATTGTTTATTCTAAGTTTAAACATTTTATTATCTATTAAAGTCTGGATAAAATCTCATTAAATAATTTATTAAAATACTTTTTAATAAATTAAATTGTCGAATTTTAATAAAAAAATAATTATCTTGTTTTTGTTATTTAATGTTCTATTTACTTATTGTATATTTGGAGTTTCCGTTAATTGAATAAATCACTCAAATTTAAATAAAAAAATTATTTATAAGTTTGCTTTTTAAACTAAATTATAGAGATTTATTAAAAAATTTGATGTAATTAAGTCTCCTAAAGTATTTATTATTAGGATTTTCATATAAAAGTACCTATAATTTAAGTCTTTTTTTATACTCAAAAAGTAGTAATAATATAAATAAATTTGGAAAGTCAATTTATATAGAATTAAAATATTTTCTGTTTAAATTGGAAAATCAGATCAATTTAATTTTTTGAGTTTAAATTTTATCAAAATTTTCTCATATAAATTAATTTAATCATAAAAACATTTTCAAAATGTTGGTTGAAGAAGAAAGTAATATTCAATTGCAGGAACAAGAATTTAAAACTGTTGAAAACCTAATGTTTCGCAACCCTGGAAGTTCATTTTTAAAGTTAATGCAATATTATAATGAAGAAAAGGAATTAAATTCTAAAACTACAAATTTAAAAGTATGGGAAATTTTTATTGATAAATATTTCTCAACATCAGTTGAAATGGAAGTTAACATATTCGAAAAACAAGAGCTTTTTTATAAGATAGGTAAGATTTTAATACTAAATTATTAACTAAAATTTATCAAAATTAAGCTAATCAATTTATTAAATTTATTTATTATTATTGATATATAATTTTGGAATCTATATTTAGAATAAATTTAAATTAAAATATTTTGAGAAAAATACTTGAAAATTTTGTGATTATTAAAAAATTTCATTATTTTATAATCAATCCTGAATTATTTATTTAATATTAGTGTATCTTTATTTTTCCATCAAATTATTTAAATTTACTAGAATTTTAAATTATTTTACAGTATTATTTTTAGGGATGTAAATTAGTTTATTATTACTTCTCTATTAATTAAATTTTGTTTTAGCTAATTACATTTTTATATGTGAAAATTTAATCAAATTATATTTTTATGAAAAACTTGATTTTTTAAAGAAAAATAAACAATATATTCTTAAAAAAATTTAATCTTCATTAAAAATTTTAATCAATTTTGTTTAATCAAAAATTGGGATTTTTCTTAAAAATTTAGATGCAAACTATGGGAATCTTGGATACATATATTTCCACAAAAATAAAAGCCTTTTTAATAAATGCATATTTTTAAATGACTATGAAGAAACAATGGAAATGGATCAATACGAAAATGACTTGAAAGTAATTAAAATAAAAAATGGACTGAATGTGCTTGTTTATCGAAATAATAAATTGTTTATCCACTTAGATGCAGTTGTGAAATTTAACAGTGAATTCAAGTTTCAATTCGTTTCTGTAAAAATAGATAAAATTGAAATATTTGATGAAATCAATTTAAAATCTTTGGACTTATTCGAGTTGAAAAATCATATTTTTTCCATTTTTTCTACATTCAAAAACTTTATGCAGGTATGCTCTTTTTAAAATTTTTCCTTTTTAAATAATATCAATATTAAAATATCTAAATTAGCAAGAATTATATTAAATATTTTTAATAAAATTTTTTATGTTGTTTTATAAAATAGGAATTAACTAATTTGATAACTGATTTAAATTTCCTTGATCGATTAATAGGAGAAAAATGAATTTTGAGAAAAGGAAAAAATTTTTATTAAAAGTAAATAAATATAAATATATGGTATAAAATTTTAAAGTAATCTGTAAATTGTTTGTTAAAAATGAAGACTATATAAATTAAGAAATTATTTAATAAATAAATTCCAGAAGACTTTTCTTGATAAATTCTACTAAATCATAAAAACTTAACTTATGATCCCTTAAAAATAATTTTTTTAAATTAATTATAAATAAAAACATTATTTAATTATAATAGAACTTTTATTTATATCAATAATTTATAAAATTATCTGAAGAGTTGATTTTGTTAATTAAATCTTTTATTAAAATGATATCTACTTTAGATAAAGATTATTTCTTGGCTTTAAAAAATTTTTTTTTGAGTTTTAGATTGAATAAATAATTTACCAAAAATTTTGTTTTATTTTATGAAAATTTTGATTAATACATCCATTAATTTTAAATAAAATTAATTTCTTCAATAACTATGCAATCTAGCAGAGAAAAAAGGGAGAGAGAAGTCCATCAAGAGGAACCAGGACATGGGAGAAAAGATAGCATGAAAATTGTTCATCATAAGCAAATGGAGAATTCAAAAGAAAGAGAACGAGCAAAAGAGAAAAGCAAATCTCCTGACAATGCTGAAAACAAGGAACATAAAAATAATAATAACATAAATAACAACAACAATTTGAACATTATTAAAAACACTACTTTGATTAACAATAATCAAATAACTCAAATTTCAAATTTCAATCCTAATGAAAAACATTATAAAAAACTTTTCTGTTGGGGCTTTGCAAAGTATGGTCAAATTGGGACAACCAAATATCAATATTCTCCTGATCCTCTAGAACTAATCAACAAATTAAGCGAAATTGATAGTGATAAAACTCAAGAATCTCAAATAAGTACTGCAAGTCCGGCTTATTTAAAAAGTAATATCGAAAACAAGAATTTAAAAAAAGAAACAGGTCTCTTAAATGATAATGTTAATGAAAGTGAAATTCTTAGATTGGAACAAAACGAAATTGAACAAATTTCTTCAGGTGAGTTTCATTCTGCGATATTAACAAAAGACAATAAAATTTTCACTTGGGGTAAAAATTCATTTGGCCAGTTAGGCCATGAAACTAACGAAATCATATGCTATCCTAAATTAGTTGAATTTTTTTTTAAAAAGCAAAAAACAATTATAAGCAAAATCGCTCTTGGTGGGGAACACACTTTGGCTCTAAGCAATAACAATGAGATTTTTAGTTGGGGACTTAATATTTTTGGTCAATTAGGATTAAACACAACAACTAATGTGAATATACCCTCACGTGTTGAAAAAATTAGAAATTTCGTGAGAAATGAAGAAACTAAAGTAGTGGAAAAGGAAGTAATAAAAAGAATATCTGAAAACGAAAAAATTTTAGAAATAGCAGCAGGAGCTCAGCATTCATTAATATTGACTTCAAACAACCACTTATATTCTTGCGGCTTTTCTAAAAATATGTGTTTAGGTTATTTTACAAAAGATGAAGATCCTTTAGAAAGTATGATTTTTACTAGAATTCATGCTTATTCATCAACTAAAAGATTCTCAAAAATTACTTGTGGAGTTAATCATTCAGGTTGCGTATTTGGAACATCTGAAATCCTTTTTTGGGGTAAAGGAGAGTACTTATCATATGAAAATCCAACAGTAATAAATTTCAATAAATATCCGATCAGTCAAATTACTGATTTTAAAATTGGTGAGAATTTTTACATAATTAAAAATAGCAATGGAGAACTCTTTTCTTGCGGAAATAATGATTATGGACAGTTAGGAATAGGAGGAAATAGCAACTCTTCAAAAAAACACATTGAGAAAGTCTGGTTGAGTGAAAAAATAAAATCTTTTGATTGCGGATATAATTATGTCATTGCAATTACGGAAACAAATAAAGTTTTTGGATGGGGATATAATAAAACAGGACAGATTTTGGATTTGACAAATGAGAAGATAAACTTACCGAAAGAATTAAATGTTTTTCAAGAAATGGGAATTTTTCCACTTCAAATTTCTTGTGGAGGATATCATTCAGTTCTTTATTCAGCATTGCCATCTAATGATATAGCTGTTGGTAATTTAACAAAAATTTGCAAAAACATTGAAAATGAAAAATATAAATTTTATATAAATAAATCTTTTGAACCAGAATTATTTGAAAAAGAATTAAGTCTTATAGAAAACTTGAATTTAAAGCATAAAACTATAAAAGATCAAATAAAAGAAAAGGAAAAGGAAATTGAAGTTATAAATAAGCGAATTGAAGAAAAGAAACAAAGAATGAATTTGCTTCCTCAAAGAGGAAAACGAAAAAATGAAAAAAGCGTTGCAGATAAAAATATGCAATTTGATGAAGAAATAAAAATGGAAGACTTAACTTTCTTCAAAGACTCAGAAATAGGCACAGGCACTTTTGGTGAAGTTAAAAAATGTTTCTGGAGAAAAACACTAGTTGCTGTAAAATTCTTGAAGAAAGCTATGGAAAATGAAAAGGAAAATATTCAATCTTTTATTGAAGAGCTTAATTTACTAAAGAAATTACGTCATCCTAATATTCTATTGTATCTTGGAGCAAATATCACAGGACCAAACTTTTTTTTGGTTACTGAATTTTGTGATTTAGGAAATCTTTTTGATTTCTTGCATAATAATCCCAGAAGTGACTTGGCTGAACCTGATAGAATTCGAATTGCACTTGAAATAGCAAAGGGAGTCAATTATCTACATTCCTTTGAAACACCTATTTTGCATAGAGATTTGAAATCTTTAAATATTTTATTGGATAAAAATATGACTGTTAAAATAGCTGATTTTGGTTGGGCAAGATTACGAGATATTCATATGACAAAACAAAGAGGAACTTTTCAATGGATGGCTCCTGAAGTAATTAAGAAAAACAGCTACACTGAGAAAGCAGATATTTTTAGCTATGGAATTATTCTCTGGGAACTTTGGGTTCAGGAACCACCTTATAAAAATATTGACAGATTTGAAGTTGCTAAATCAGTTGCGACTATTAAAAACTATAGACCTCCTCTTGTTGAGTTTATTCCCGAATCCATCAAAGCACTTATTAGCGCATGTTGGGATTATAACCCAGATAATCGTCCAACTTTCGAAATGATTATTGATTTTATAGAAAGATTAAATATTGAATAAAAATTAAGATTCTTTAAGAAAGAATCTATCTTTATTTGCTTCTTCAAAAATAAATTTTACTCAACATGATTTGAAATTTTGAGGATTTTTGATATTAATCCTAGGTAGGGTATCTATTAACCTTTATTAATTTGCAAATTTTAATTTTTTATAATATTGATATATTTTATTTATAAAATTATTTATATGTTTAAAAAATAAATTTAGATGTAAATTTAAAATTACCACTTTCATCGAGTTATTATTTTATTTACATATTTTTAATGAGGAAACCAAAAGTGTCTCGTATTATTAAAGAAAGTAATTTTATTTAATCTTAATTTTTTATTAATTTTTTAAAGATAAATTTAAAATAAAATTTCACTAATAATTGTGTAAAAATTAAAATTTATTCGCTAATTAATTTTTTATATTCAATATAAAAAATTAATAAATAAATATCAAAAAAATTGCAAATATGTTATAAGCATAAAAATTAACAAACTGTCGATAAGGGGTAAATTAAGAATAAATGATCAAGTTAAAAATCGAAAAACGATTTTTCATTTTAAAAAATTTAACAATAAAAATACCTGAAAGTTTTGATTTATTTTTAAATTATATTAGTAAAAATTAATAAAAAAGCTTATGCCTTGTGACAATCCAAAATGTTCTTTGATTTTAAATTGTAAAAATAACTCTAAAATTTTTGATAATGAAATCATTTTTTGTGAATTCTTCAAATGCAAAAAAAAATTTTGTAAATTTAAATGCTTACATAGTCATTCTAAAGAAGAACACAGGTTTAATGTTAATCATAAATATCTGGATTATAAAGATTTAAAAATTCCTCAAAAAAAACTTCTTCGAAATACTATCGAACAACATATCTGTGGAAATTTTTTACAGGAAAATTTATCAGAATGCAAAAAATTAATAGTTAATGAATTGGAAGAATTATTACAAAAGAAAACTATCCAAGTTAATTATGAACAGATTGAAAATCAATTTAATAGCATAGAATATTTTTATTATTTCCATATTAAAAACTTTGAAAATCCTGATTCAGCTTTTAATTTATGCTCAAGTTTTAATAAAACAGCAGATTTTCCAAATGCTTATTTATCAAATAATTCCTTACAAGAAAATATTGAAAATAGTATTAATAAAGATGATCCTCATGAATTATTTAATAGTAAAAATCAAAAATACAATATTAAAAATTTAGATGGCTCTAATAATACCGTTTTTAATAACTCAGATAATTTTTCAAATAAGAAATTCACTAAAATTATAGGCTCCGGAGCCTTCGGAGATGTATATTTAGTAAAAAATATTCTGGATGGAAAACTTTTTGCAATAAAGCAATTAAATAAAGAAAGAATAAAGGAAAATGGAATTCACAATAATATTGTTTATAGAGAAATTAATACACATTTTCGACTTATCCATAAAAACATATGCCGGTTATTTGATTATTATGAAGACAAAGAAGCTTTTTATTTAATAATTGAGTATATTGATAATGGGACTTTGTTTAATAAGATTCAAAAATCTAATGGACTTTCGGAAGAAAAAGCACTTAAATATTTTATTCAGGTTTCATCAGCTATTTTTTTTCTTCATGAAAACAAGCTCATTCATAGAGATATAAAACCAGAAAATTGTCTAATTGATAAAAATGATAATGTTAAGTTATGTGATTTTGGTTGGACTGTAGAAATTACAAAAGGTGAAAGAGTCACATTTTGTGGGACTTATGAATACATGGCTCCTGAAATAATTTAAGAGGTGCCTTATAATCAATCAATTGATGTTTGGAGTTTGGGAGTCCTTTTGTATGAGTTAATTCATTCATTTTCTCCTTTTAGAGTAACAAATATTTTTTAAAATTCTGAAAATTTTTAAATAAAACTTTTTTTTATAATATAAAAATATATAAATTATATATAATATAAAATTATTAAATTATTTGTCCATTTAGGCAAGACAAATTAATGTAAAATCCTTGAAACATGATCCGAATGATCAAATTATAAATAATATTTTAAATAATAAATTTGAATTTGAAAAAGAATTATCAAGTGAATGCAGAGATTTAATAGAAAGTAAATTATTTTTAAATAATAAAATATAAATTTTTAAATTATAATAATTAAATAATTTATTCTAATTATTAAAATAATTTAGAAATTTTACATCCCAATTCAAATTCAAAGATTAATCTCAAAGATATATTCACTCATACTTACATAATAAATTATTTTATTCGTAAATTAAATTTAGAAATTGCTAAGATGATGGATTTATTTGAAAATAGCCTTAACACCAAAAAATTTATTTTTATAAAATTTCGTTCCAATTTAAAAGTAAAAGGCAAAGTAAAAAATATCTCTTTTTTAGATGAATTAGATATTTCATTAAATAAATCATTATTGAAAAAGAGAAAAAATTCTTTAAATGACTTAAATAATTATATTATTAAATCCGATAAAAAAGGAGAAGCAATGTTAGATAAAACACTTGAAATTAAAATTCAAAATCTTAAGAAAAATAATTTCTTTTTTAATATAAAATCAGAGTTTATGAAAAAATTAAAAATTAACTCTAAGCCTTCAAAAAGCAAAGAAGCACTTCTAAAGAATCTCAACTCAATAATTAAAGAAAACAAATCATTATTAATAAAAAATAATTCCTCTATTGATGAAAACTTTGATGAAGTATTTGGTGATAAAATATCTTATCAAAATAGCCGATATGAGAATTTTTTTCCAAATAAATCAAATTTTAATAATAAGAATAATAATGAAAATTCAAATTCAAATTTAAATTCAATTCTTAAAAATAAAAACTCAGATCTTTTCGAGAAGGTTTTGGATAAAATTCAATATAAAAAACGAAGGTTGTATAAATCCCTAGACATGGATAATTGTGAATGCAATTTTTTAAATATTTTAAAGAAAAAAAAATCTTCAAAAAGAAATATTAGTAGTTTTCAAAATGAAATGATTTTTTTGAATAGTTCTATGAATATGCAAACTCTGAATTCTTCAAATGATATACAAAATGATCAAAATAGAAGTAGAGAAATAAAAATAGCTAAGCCTATTTTGTCTTCTTCTAATAATCAAAGCCTCCAAGATCTGAATAATTTTTTAAGTATTAATGGTTCTATGAGAATTATTTCTGAAAACGGAGAAGATGTATTTAATAGCTTTAATCGATATTCTTCATTGAAAGAATTCATAAATCTATCTAATCATGAGCCTTCAATAAATAGAGATATTAAAGATTTCAATGAAAACATTGAAATGAAAAACAAAAAATTAGATACTTTTATTGAGAAAAAAACTGATATGAAGAATATTTTGGAAGAAAATTTAATCAAAGCAAATAACTTAAATGCTTATAATAATTACGAAGATAATTTATATTATACGAAAAATACCTATAAAAATAACTATACAAATAATAACAATGATGAAACATTTTATGATAAAAAACTTAAATACAAAAATGTCAATTATTATAAATATGACAGAATTTTCAATCATAATAAAATGATGAACAAAATAAATTCAAACGAAAATTTCAATAATCCTCAATCGAATGAAGATTACAATAGATCTTTTATAATTAAGAATAATATAAATTCACAAGATTTCAATTTTAATATTAATGATTTCATTCCTTCAAAAAAGTCTGATATGAGAATTTGCAATAATGTGAATATATCTCATATCGATCACTCAAACTTTTCCTTAAATAACAAAAACTCATTGGACTTAAAAAAATATAATATCTCAAATAAAAAACTTCTTAACAATATAAAAAATCATCATAATTTTAATATAAAAAATAAAAACTTTAATCAATCAGATGTTTTCAATAAAAATAATAATTCGAATAGTTACAATAATTTAATTGTAAACGAAAGTATCAATAATTCAAGTATTATAAATAGCAGCCTGATAAAGAGTTCAGGAAAAGAAAAAGAAAATCAAAATTTTTCATTTTCAATTAACAAATCTTATGAAAAAATTGAAGTAGAAAATTTACAAGAAAAAATTAACCTTAATAATAATTCAAAATCTTATAAAGAAGAAGAAGTTTCAGTGTTATCTGATAAGAGTAAAACCAGCAATATCAATAATAATAGTAATAATAAATATAATTTTATTAAAAATTATTTATTAATAGAGGAAAAAAAAAAAGAAAATTCAAAAACAAGAAAAAATAAAGAATTCGATTCTTCATTAAAACATAAAAACAATAACAGTATAATAATTTCAACTGCCAACAATAAAAATAATTCTAAATATTTGGCAA
>Ga0194116_10007255_pt1 | contig 11529 bp, 9 predicted proteins | sample TA2MahsurfametaG_4_FD_148617 | JGI IMG/M metagenome (GOLD analysis project Ga0194116, IMG submission 148617) | Freshwater microbial communities from Lake Tanganyika, Tanzania - TA2015008 Mahale S9 surface | ecosystem: Environmental > Aquatic > Freshwater > Lake | place: Tanzania: Lake Tanganyika... | reverse complement strand
CTTCGCGCTCCGAGAGAGTATCTAGGACTGAGTGGAGTTGTTCTTGAAGAAGTGTGAATGAGACCGCGTCGGCAGGAACAATCGCCTCGGAGTCCTCAATCAGATCACCAAACTCTGAATCTCCCTCTTCACCAAGTGGAGTGTGAAGTGAGATTGGTTCGCGGCCATATTTTTGAACCTCAACCACCTTCTCAGGCGTCATATCAAGCTCTTTAGCGAGCTCTTCTGGGGTCGGTTCGCGACCAAGATCTTGCAGCATCTGGCGTTGAACTCGTGCTAATTTATTAATAACTTCAACCATATGAACTGGAATACGAATAGTTCTTGCCTGATCGGCCATAGCGCGTGTGATTGCCTGACGAATCCACCAGGTTGCATAGGTTGAGAACTTATAACCCTTTGTGTAATCGAATTTTTCGACGGCGCGAATTAGACCGAGGTTTCCTTCTTGGATTAGATCAAGGAATAGCATTCCGCGGCCGGTGTAGCGCTTCGCGAGGGAAACAACAAGGCGCAAGTTTGCTTCAAGTAGGTGATTCTTGGCGCGGCGACCGTCATGGGCGATCCACTCAAGCTCACGCTTTGCCGATCGCTCTAACTTCTCACCAGAATTCAATTTCTCTTCCGCGAATAGTCCGGCTTCGATTCGCATCGCAAGCTCTACTTCAAGTTCGGCATTTAGAAGGGCAACGCGACCGATCTGCTTTAGATAATCCTTTACTGGGTCAGCGGTTGCACCAGCAGTCAAAACTGTTTGCGGCGGAGCATCATCTTCTTCAGAGTCCTTTAGAGTGAACTCACCCTCTTGTTGCTTTGCTTCTTCGGCTAGATTTACAACGCGAACATCAGATTGTCCTTCGGCTCCCTCTTCGGGAGTTTCAGCAACTAACTTCTCTAGATCTTCTAATTCAACTTCCTCTAGCTCAACTTCTTCGCCATCAATTTTTACCGTCTTCTTTGGTCCTGGTTTTCCACTTGCTTGCGCAGTTGAAGCGGCGGTGACTGGTTTTGTGCCAGAGGCCGCACCCTTCATAGCTTCTAACTCTGCTTTTGTTGGAAAGAGGCGCGGTCCAGCCTTCTTATCTTTCCCACCCTTATCTTTTGTTCCAGCTTCGCGAGCGAGTTTCATCGCTTCTAGCTCTGCTTTTGTGGGAAAGAGTCTTGGTCCCGCCTTCTTCTTTGCCTTCTTACTTGTATCTTTTTTGGCGCTCTTCTTCACAGCCGACTTCTTTGGGGCTTTTTTGGGCGCACGAGATACAGGCACAAATAGTCCTTTGCTTTTGTTCTAGCGATTTACTAAAGACTTGCCATTTGGGGAGATGGCTATGGCTATATTATAAATTGTCCACAGGCCGAAATGCACTTTTTAGCGCTTTGCCACGGCCAACTCCAGCGCCTCGCGGATGACTGATCCGACGCTATCCACCTCAATTAAGAATCCATCATGGCCAAAAGGCGAGGAGATACGCTTAAGCGGGAGGGCAGACGGAGCTAACTGAACTATTTCCTCCTGCAATCGAGGCGGGAAGAGACGGTCGGTGTCGATTGAAACCACAACTATTGGGACTTTGGAGCCGGCCAGGGCTTGCTCGACTCCGCCTCGATCTCGGCCAATGTCATGAGAAATCATCACGCTCTCTAAGGCTATATAGGTGTTTGCATCGAAACGTCTTTGCAGCTTCAACGCTTGATGATCCAAGTATGAAGTGATCGCGTATCTACCGGTCTCATCACCTTGAAGGTCGCGGCCAAAGCGAGTGTCCATCTCATACTCAGTCCTATAAGAGAGGTGCGCGATTTTGCGAGCAATGCCCATACCTTCGATGGGGCCACGCTCTTTTTCATAATAGTCACCACCATGGAAGTTCGGATCAGATGTAATGGCGTGAATCTCCGTACTCCAAGTTCCAATCTGGTCGCCGGTTGCAACGGCTGAGGAACCGATTGTGCAAATAGCGCCTACTCGATCAGGATATTCAATCGCCCATTCCAGTGAGCGCATCCCACCAAGGGACGGGCCGACAGCAAGTAGATAATGCGATATTCCCAATTGATTTGATAACTCGACTTCTGCGCGAACCAGATCTCGCACCGTTAGGAAAGGAAATCTTGAGCCCCAACGATTTCCATCTGGGGCGATCGAAGATGGTCCGGTGCTTCCCTGGCAGCCACCAACAACATTTGGGCAGATAACAAAATACTTATCTGTATCGAAAGGTAAACCTGGCCCGACCATTTCCGGCCACCATGAAGGAACATCTGACCAGCCGGTAAGCGCATGATTGATCAAAATTGCATTGGAGCGTTCTGGATTCAGTTCCCCCCATGATTGATAAGCAATGGTTACATCTGGCAAAACCTCGCCGGACTCAAGTTCTAGGTCGCCGAGTTTATGAAAGACGCGTTGACCAGGGTCATGGCTCTCTAACCACGCCCCAGTCACGCGTTGATCTAGTGACATTCGCTTTATTTCGCGGAAGCGAAAGCTTTTTCTAGATCGGCTTTGATGTCGTTTATGTTCTCAAGTCCAAGGCTTAGGCGCACGAGTCCCGGAGTTACTCCTGCGGTTAATTGCTCCGCTGGCGTAAGTTGGGAGTGCGTTGTTGAGGCTGGATGAATCGCTAACGAACGCACATCACCAATATTTGCAACATGAGAGAAGATATTTAGAGCCTCGATGAATTTCTTTCCTGCCTCAATTCCTCCCTTTATCTCAAAGGAGAGAACGGCTCCGCTTCCCTTCGGCGCGTATTTCTTGGCAAGTGAATTCCAAGGCGATGAGGCAAGTGATGCATAGTTCACTATCTCAACTTGTGGGTGAGCCTCGAGCCAAGTTGCGATTGCCTTTGCATTTTCAACATGACGCTCAATGCGAATACTCAAAGTTTCTAGCCCTTGAGAGAGTAACCAGGCATTGAAGGGAGCTACGGCTGCTCCAATGTCGCGAAGTAATGTAAGACGAATCTTGAAGATGTAGGCGAGGTTTGCGCCAAATGGTGAACCAACTCCTAGGGCTTGGGCATAAACCAGGCCGTGATAGCTCGGATCTGGTTGGTTAAAGTTCTTAAAGCGATCGGGGTGCTTGGCATAGTCAAATTTCCCAGAATCAACGATTGCACCAACGATTGCGTTTCCATGTCCTGATAAGAACTTAGTTGCTGAGTGGACCACAACATCAGCGCCGAAATCGATTGGTCGAATTAAGAACGGAGTTGCCACCGTGTTATCCACAATCAGGGGAACTCCGATTTCATGTGCGACCTTGGCAACGCCTTCGATATCAAGGATGTCATTCTTCGGATTAGCGATGGTCTCACCAAAGAATGCCTTGGTATTTGGCTTTGCCGCCTTGCGCCAACTCTCGGGGTCGTCTGGATTTTCAACAAAACTGACTTCAATTCCAAACTTCGGAAGCGTGTAGTGGAACAGGTTGTATGTACCGCCATAAAGAGATGGCGAAGAAACAATGTGATCACCGGCTTCAGCCAGATTTAGAACTGCAAATGCTGTAGCCGCTGAACCGGATGCGAGCAAGAGCGCAGCTACTCCCCCTTCGAGGGATGCAATTCTTTGTTCGATTGCATCCTGGGTTGGATTCATTATTCGGGTGTAGATATTGCCTAGCTCTGCCAAACCAAAGAGATCCGCAGCGTGCTTGGTATCGCGGAATTGATAAGCGGTGGTTTGATAGAGAGGCAATGCCCGTGCTCCAGTTGTTGGATCTGGAATTTGTCCCGCATGAATCTGACGAGTTTCAAACTCAGCATTTGTGACGGAAAAAGATGGCATTGAATAACCTCCCTAGGTATTAGGGGGTCTGGCTTTGTTCAGACCCACGCTTGTCAACGGCGCTTTGCTGTTGACCTGGTCTTCACCCGGAGCACCCCACCGTGGTGGAGGGTTGCCGCTCAGTTAGCCGGGGCTATGAACTGAGACTCATGACCTAGGGGAAAAGATAATCTCCAAATTGCTTCTTGTCCATCACTCTTTATAGTCGTCCCGCATCGTGGACACGTTTAATAAACTCTCGCGTCTCGCTTAGCTTGGGATTTTCAAGGATGACCTCCGGTGGACCCCACTCCAAGATTTTTCCCTGATGTAAGAAGCAGACTTCATTTGCAACCTGTTTAGCAAATCCCATCTCGTGAGTAGCAAGAACCATAGTCATGCCCTCACCTTTCAGGTCACGTACCGTGCTAAGAACTTCATTTACTAGGACTGGATCGAGCGCACTTGTTATCTCATCGAGCAACAATAATCTTGGATTCCTTGCCAACGAGCGGATGATTGCAACTCGTTGTTGCTGGCCACCGCTAAGGCGATCTGGGTATTGATCGGCTTTATCTCTTAGCCCGAAACGTTCTAACAACTTAAAAGCCTCGGCTATCGCCTCTTCTTCTCGGATTCCTTGAACCCTCGTGGGCGCAAGGATGATGTTCTCTAGGACTGTCATATGTGGGAAGAGATTAAAGGCCTGAAAGACCATCCCCAGTTTCTTTCGTACCTCATCGGGATTCACATCGGCGGCTGAAATATCTTCACCATCAAGTTTTATGGTTCCATCATCAACTTGTTCCAGAAGATTGATGCAACGGAGCAGGGTTGATTTACCACTACCGGAGGCTCCGATAAATACTGTGGCTGTGTGCTCCGGTACCGAAAATGTAATGTCTTGGAGAACGATTTCATCTCCGAAACTCTTGCGGAGCTTCTCGACTCGTAGGACTGGGGTGCTCATGCCTGACCCATTCATGCTTGGCCCATTCACGCCTGACCTTGCGCATTCTGGCGCTCAAGGGAATTACGGAGCATCCGATCCGTCATTCGAGTCAGCGGAATCGTTACCGCAAGAAAAACAAGTGCTGCCATGACATAAGGCGTGTAATTAAAGCTCTTAGCTGTTTGAATCTGGGCCGCCCTAATTGCATCAGTTACGCCCAGGATTGAGATCAGTCCGGTGTCCTTAATCAGCGCTACCAGATCATTTAGTAGTGGGGGCGTTACCCGCTTTAGAGCTTGCGGGAGAACAACGTGGCGGAGCGTCTGGATATGGCTCAATCCCAGTGAGCGGGCGGCTGCACGTTGGCTCGGGTGAACGGTGAGGATTCCACTTCTAATTACTTCGGCTACATAAGCTGAATAAGTGATTATCACAGCGATTGTGCCGAGGATTAACACGTTATTTGTTACGCCCTTTAATTGAAGAGCAGGGATACCAAATCCGACGAGCAAAATGACAAGGAGCATTGGAATGCCGCGGAAGACATCTACATAAATTGTGGCTAGAAATCTAAATGGAGTTAGCGCTGGGGATCTTGAAGTTCTAATGAGCGCAATTAGGAGCCCAAGGAGCGCTACCGATGTGCCGGCGATCAGCGTAAGTGTAGCATTTGTGCCAAAGCCAAGAATTATCTTTGGGAGTACTTCAAAGCCATAAGCCCACTTAAAGAATGTGTCCCGCAGCGTGATCCAACCGGGCGAAGTAACTAGAACTACTAAAAGTGTCCCAAGGACTAGGAGGCTTGAAAGCGCAGCTATGAGTGCGTTCTTGCGATTCCGTTTCTTGCGCGCAATCCGGCGGGCGACTTCGATTTCACTTGGTTGCCAAGCACCGCCAAAATCGTAAGGCGCGGAACCAGAGTTATCTCCGGTGCCGCGCCCCCGATTATCAGACATTAATTACTCAATTAAAGTTTCAGTTCAATTAATTGAGTACCGGAGCTCCTGCTGAATCAGCGAGCCATTGGGCTGTGATTGAAGCAAGGGTTCCGTTATCGCGAATTGCATCAACTGCTTGTGAAACGCAAGAAGTGATCGGATTATCCTTCGAGAGAAGAAGTCCGAATCCTTGGTCACCAGCATCGCTGCCATCAATCTGGCCGACGATGATTCCATTTGGAACCTCTACAGCAGATAGATAGAAGGCGGTTGGAAGGTCGACTACAAGACCATCGATCTGCTTGTTCTTAAGGGCAGTAACTGCAGCAGCGTTATCGTTAAATACCGATGCCTTAAGACCAAGGTTTGTCTCGATTACATCAAGCGAGGTTGTAGAGACGGCCGCACCTAACTTTGCGCCCGCATCTTTCAAGCCCTGAAGGGTTGTAACGCCCTCAATCTTGCTTCCCTTGAATGAGACGATGGCTTGGTTAGAGGTGTAGTAAGGCGATGAGAAATCAACGACTTGCTTACGCTCATCAGTAATTGAGTACTGCTGGAGGTTGAAGTCGAATGTCTTTGGGCCCGGAGCAATTGCGGCATCAAATGTTGTGCGTACCCATTTGACGGCAGATTGGTCATAGCCAAGTTGTGCTGCGACAGCGTATGCAACCGCGGCTTCAAAACCTTCGCCACTTTCTGGGGCATCATCGATTACCCATGGATAGTAAGCAGGTTCGCCGGTTGCGATTGTTAGCACGCCAGCTTCAACTGTTTGTAGTGAATCCGGTGAGCAAGTAGTTGTGTCGCCGCTAGCAGATCCACCCTCATCTGATGATGAGCATGCGGAAAGGACTAGAGCAGCGAGAATGAATGGAGTTAGTTTCAATAGCTTCTTCATTATTGCCTTTCATAGATGTCCAATAACGCTGGACCTGACAATTTCTTGCAGACCCGCGCTTGTCGAAATTCTCGACCTGGTCCTCACCCGGAGCACCCCACCGCGGTGGAGGGTTGCCGTCCAGTTAGCCGGGGCTTGAAGCTGGAACTCGTGACCTAGGCGGACTCTAGGAAGTGCGAATCAAAAAGTCCACTTATGACCCGAAAGGCCATGAGCATCTGCGACCGCTTGGTAAAAAATCTTTCCTTCGTGGACATTTAAGCCAAGGGCCAATCCTGAATCTCTTCGTAGCGCCTCTTTCCACCCGAGATTGGCTAAAGAAATGGCGTACTTCAAGGTGGCATTGGATAGCGCATAGGTAGATGTAAATGGGACGGCACCGGGCATATTGGCGACGCAGTAGAAGATGGAGTCGTGGACTTTAAAGGTCGGTTCAGCATGAGTGGTCGGGCGCGAATCCTCGAAACAACCGCCCTGGTCGATGGCTATATCCACCAGAACCGAACCAGCTTTCATCCGCTTAACCAATTCATTTTTAATCAACTTCGGGGCTTTTGCGCCGTGAATTAGTACTGCGCCAATCACGAGATCAGCTTGGAGCGCTTCTTCTTCAATTGCATGAGCGCTCGACATCAAGGTCTTAACAGTTCCATTAAAGATCTGGTCAATCTCGCCTAGCCGCTTATGATTTAGATCGACAACTGTTACATCGGCGCGCATTCCATGAGCAATCGTCGCGGCAGCCAGTCCAGCAATGCCTCCCCCAAGAACTAGAACGCGACCAGGTCTAACCCCCGGAACTCCGCCAAGAAGCACTCCTCGGCCACCGTTGCTTCGTTGGAGGGCAGCTGCGCCAACTTGGGCGGCCATTCGGCCCGCAACTTCACTCATTGGTGCAAGTAAAGGTAGCGCTCCATTTACTTCGACAGTCTCATATGCAATTGCAGTTATACCGCTTTCAATTAGCGCATCGGTACATTCTTTTAAAGCAGCAAGGTGAAGGTAGGTAAAGAGGGCCTTTCCTTTGCGCATCCGCTTGTACTCCGCAGCAATGGGCTCTTTAACCTTTAAAACTAGTTCGGCCTTATCCCAAACCTCATCAGCGCTAGAAAGGATTGTGGCGCCAACTTTTCTAAAATCTTCATCAGCAATCGCAGAACCAAGGCCAGCGCCAGATTCGATAAATACAGAATGGCCATGGCTTACAAACTCTCGTACACCGGCCGGAGTTATGGCGACGCGAAACTCATTGTTTTTAATCTCTTTGGGAACGCCGATGTTCACGCCGAAATGCTACCCGAGAATAAAGCAGCACAAACCTTGGGATGAAGTTCGGCCCGTAGCTCAGTAAAAATCGTTGGTGGCTTTCCGCTCCGGAATAGTTGGCGAAGCAGATTCACCATTGAATAATTTGGTTGATCAGACTCAGCCTTCTCGAGCGCGAGATTTGCCATCGCGCCATCGCCTCGTTCATAAGAAGCGACCGCAAAGAGCGTTGCTGGAACAGCAATAAATCCTTGTGGAGCTTTTTTGAGTAGCCATTTCCAAGCATCGAAGTAAAGATCATTCTCACTATTCATGCTTCCAAGGGCGAAGTCACGGACTTGGAGGTCCTTTAATCTAACTAGGACTTTTGCTACCAGCCTCTTATCCCTACAAATTCGATCTACCTCAAAGTCATGTAAGAAATCTAGTATTGCATTTGCGCCATCGCGTTGTGATGGAACTGGATCGTTTTCGTAGTCAATCGGCTCAATTCTTCCCATCATCTCGAGGATGACTTCATCTATTTCGGGATCAAGTGAGTTTGCCATTTCGATTAGATTCTTAAAGGGCATTAACTTGCCTTGCGCAATCTCCTCCACTGCAATCCTTGAATGGGATAGGTCCGGAAGAGGCGAGCCTTCTAAGGGACAGCAATCGGAGTCACCACAAATCAAAGAGCGCCATCGATTACCGACGATAACGATTGATTCACGGAGTGGAACCGAGGCTAGATCTAAGGCCTCAATAAGCGGGCGAATCACGCTCTCGGCATCAAGACAGCCATCAGGAATGTAAGAGACAAGGAGCGCGCCATCGCTACCCCTAAATTTCTCAACGAGCGCGCTCGCTTCTCTCTTACTTATCGAATCGGGGAAATCGATTCGAATTGCCATCGTTATTGATTCATCCTTTAGCGACATCAAAACGATGGAATCGCTAGGTTGGTAACCAATAAGAAACGGGACTGCGGCTAATAGATCACTTGGAGTTGTAACAGTTGTCATGTGCGAAGCATCTTTGCCGGCGCTAGCTCACGGGAGAAAACTTTGAAATTGTGGATATCTATCTAGTGAAAGTGGTGTCCGCTCCGTGAATGCTTAGATCGCGTTCAAAGGCTTGGGTGATACTCCCCTTAATCGGTCCAGAAATGGTTCCCGCTCTCCAAGTTCCGCTCCAAGTAACTTTCAACTCAACTTGGTACTCACCGGCTTCTTGGTATCTATTGGTGATTAGTGAGGCTGGATATGGGGCGCCCGGATTATGCGATATCTGGGATTTACCATCTCCGAAATCCCACTTATATGTCGCCTTTAGCGTGATCAGAATTGGGACCTCCAAGACAACGATAACGGTCTGGAATGAAGCCGGAACTGTGGTCATAAAGTTAACCGGTTCTCGCAACAACGCCGCGTTCGTAGGTTGGGTAAGAATCACGCCGCTTGGGAGCATCCGCTTTACTTGATCCGCTAATTGAGTAGCGCTGATCTTTTTTACTCTTGGCTTTCTAACGCGCGGCTTGGCGACCTTCGTACTCTTTGGTCTTGGTGTTGCAACTGGTTTTGGTAACCAAGGAATCCATGGTTGCTTCCGATAGGTTGAGGAAGTTGGGTTTGGTGAGGGCGAAGATGTTGTTGTAGAACCTGGTTTGCCTTTCTTAACTCTTATAACTAAGTGGTTGTCATCATCGGCGCTAACTTCAATGCAGGTATCGCCATCGCATTCCTCGGCCATAGCGCCAATTGGAAATATCAGTGCAGCAATGAGAGTGAGGGAGAGTAACCGACGCATCGCCCCAAGTTAGAAGTAATTGGGGCGTAAAAGTGCCGATACCTAATTGCTGTGGAAAACTAGCGACCATGGCGGCACGCGATGGTGATGGTTGGGTAAATTGCAAATGCGGCTTCAAACATTGGGGCTTAAATGGCGCGGCCGGACTTCTTCTCTATCGCGCTAATGAGATTCTGCTCCAGCATCGCGCGCCCTGGGTTCATAACGGTGATACTTGGGGAATTCCCGGTGGAGCTAGAGATTCACATGAAAGCGCTCTTGAGGCTGCGCTTCGCGAGAGCAATGAAGAGATTGGGGTTGATGCGCAGCATGTCATGGCGCGCTTTACTCATCTCGATGATCATGGCGATTGGAGTTACGAGACGATTGTGGCCGAGCTCGAGCCAGCCGGAATGGTCTTTGAGAACAACCACGAAACTATTGATTTACGCTGGTTTTCAATCGAAAGAGTGAGCGCGGTGAACCTTCATCCCAGTTTTGCGAGAAGTTGGCCGGCCATTAGCGCCCAGCTTCTTGGAATTGTTGGTGGAGCCGGCGGAGTGAATCTTTAACCACGGCGCCCTCCCCGGTGCGCCAGAGCGGTGGCATTGAATTTAGTAAGACTGATCCGTAGCGCTTATTTACTATCCGAGAATCCAGAATTGCAACAACTCCCCGATCTTTGATTGAGCGGATTAGTCTTCCCGTGCCTTGAGCAAGCAAGAGCGCAGCTCGTGGAAGTGAGACCTGCATAAATCCCGAGCCACCGGATGCATCGGCTTTTGAGGCGCGCGCCGACATGACTGGATCATCCGGTCTTGGAAATGGAATTCGATCAATCGCAACTAAGGTGCAAGCAGGACCTGGAACATCAACGCCCTGCCAGAGACTCATAGTGCCAAGAAGAATCGAAGTTGGATCTTCTGCGAAGCGATCAACAAGTGAACCGACGCTATCCCCACGTTTTTGTGTGATGATCTTTATCGGAAGCTCAGCGAGCACTCGACGTAGATGGTCATCAGCCATCTCAACTCCCCGCCAAGATGAGAAGAGCGCGAGGGTTCGACCTCCTGCAGCATCAATTAATTCACCTAACTCAACTAACGCTTCGGCACTTGGGCCATCTCGGCCAGGTTCGGGAAGATGTTTTGGAAGATAGAGCATTCCTTGAGCGGCAAAATCAAAGGGAGAGCCAACATCTAACATCTGCACGTTACTTGGGTCGATCCCAGAGCTATCTTCTTCATCTTCAAACTCGCCACTTATCCCTAGATTTCGCGCAATTGCATCAAAACTCTTTCCGACCGAGAGCGTCGCGCTCGTTGCAATAACTGGGGTCTGGGTGAATAAATTTTCACGCAGGACAGATGAGACATCGAGTGGCGCGAGATAGAGAGTCGAGAAGTTCGGTTCAAACCAGAGGACGCTGCCATCGCTGTTTTTCAATAGTTTTTGGGCGGTTGCCTTAACCTCATTTACAGCGCCCTTTACCCGGGCTCGCTCAGCAATAGTGTCTGGATCGATAATCTCGCTATCTGCATTTATTGCCGCGACTACGGCCTCGGCCGCTTCCTTTACTTTCCTTATCGGCGCAACAAGTTCATCGGGTAACTCAACAAGTCTTCGCTCTTCATCGCTTCTAGTTCGGTAATCCTGGCTGTATCCATCTAGAGCATCGGCAAATGCATCAGCCGCTTTATCAAATGCGCTAGCAAGTTTTCCGGGCATATGTTTTCTTGCCATAGCGGCTGCGCGTGATACTCGTCCCGCAGTTAACTCCTCAGTTACGGCCTGGGTCGTACGATCCATGAACTCGTGCGCCTCATCAAGAATGATTGCGTCACGTTCGGGCAGGATCGGATGGGAATCAACAATCTCAATCGCAAGCAAGGTGTGGTTGGTAACGACAATGTCCGCGGTTTGAGCTTTGGCCTTAG
>Ga0194116_10007252_pt1 | contig 11533 bp, 16 predicted proteins | sample TA2MahsurfametaG_4_FD_148617 | JGI IMG/M metagenome (GOLD analysis project Ga0194116, IMG submission 148617) | Freshwater microbial communities from Lake Tanganyika, Tanzania - TA2015008 Mahale S9 surface | ecosystem: Environmental > Aquatic > Freshwater > Lake | place: Tanzania: Lake... | reverse complement strand
GATAACACCAGCCCGAATCCCGACGGCCTGCCCTGATCCGCGCCTTTGCGGAGGAGGTTCTTGCGGAAAGAACCGCGAACCAGACGCAAGATCCAAACCAGCAACGAAAAGCTCCGCATGATCGGACCCGCCCTCGCCGCTTTGAAGCGCGAAGTAGAGCAAAGTGGTGCAAAGTGGCCCAACGAAGCGTTCGAAGCACCTAAGGAAGCGGGTTTCCGGGCCGCGATTGCCAAAAGACTCCCGAAAAATTTTATTTAATTGTAGGGCCATGTATTTTTGGCGGGAAAGCTGATTTTATTTTTAGAAACCTCGAAAAGACCTGCCAGAAACCCCCGAAAACCCCTTCAAGAAATGAATTTCGAACCATCTTCGGCTTATTTAATTGAATTTCCCGGTGTTGTTTTATTTATCGCCTATGGCCCAGTCAAATCCCTGGGCATGGATGCTGGCGAAAATGGCAAAGCAAACGAAGGCCAAGGATTGGAAGAATTTGAATTTCTTCCTATAGCAACCCTCCCATACATAAGCAGGCTTTCAGGTTTTTTAAGAGATTATCCATAAGAGTTTCTGCCGAACAAGTCCCTGCCTACCTTTCAGATTGTGGCAAGCAACCTTCATCGCGGCGACAGAAACCCCCCTGTTTCTGTCCGTCGAAGGATTTGGCTAAGCCAGCGAAACAAAGCAGACCTTCGTGAAAATAAGAATCGCTTTGGTGAAGGTGTTGAAACTTGTTTTGTTTACGCTGCTTTAGGGCTAAACCCTATTCGTATGAATTGGGTTGCCTGTGGATTTGTGCTTCGTCTACCAGGAATGTCCCTTATGGCACAAGTAGGTAAAGGGGAAAAATACGATAATGATTTAAGAAAGATTTACGTTTTAAAGATGGAAATGGTGCCCGCTTTTAATAAGGCGATTTACTGAGTAGTCGCACTTCCCGAGCTTGGCTGGACCTTGCCAAAACCGGCTCAGAGGTGACGGACGAGAGTCCTTTGCAGGGTCTTTATTACGACCACACTCCTGAAGGTGAGCAAAAAGACAAAAATGGATAGTTAATAGATCCTCGACAATCAGCAAGAAAGCTAAACCTGCTTGTTGTTATTGGTGTTGCACTGTGCAAAGGGGAACCATTTGAGGATCCTACACTGGAAAAATGTCGGTTAGAAATTTTAGAGGCTTACGTGTCTTATAAATCCCTCTATGAACTGGCTACAGAGCCAACGGGTACGTATCAAAATTACGTTGATAACGTGCAAGAGCTTAAGATCAAACATAAAGCACAGATGACTGAAGTTGAACTTTTTCTTCCTCCTGAACCACCTAAAAAAGATTCCGAAAAAGCTTCATAGAAAGCAACTCGGCTTGTCAAGAGAGTCAACCGTATCTCTGCAATCGTGGAATCGTACTTTTCTGTTAGAGACCAAATGGTTGGATAAATTCTTTTTGAATCCTACTCGCAGGTTCTGGCAAAAGCCGGAATCGCTATTCCCTAGGGCTTCGCCCCGATGGGGGCCGGTGGCTGGCGCAGAGAGGCACCGACAAAGAGAATGGTGGCCAGCAGAAGAAAAAAGCCTGAAATGCCAAAGGCCACATACGCACTAAACTCTCTTTTTTCCCTCCTGTCCGCTAATTCCTCCTGGGCTTTTTCATAATTTCTCTGGTGTTTTTCTGAATCGTAGCTGGTGGGGGTTCCAAGGGCGACCATCAGCCTCTCGCTGGCATCGGAGAAATCCGCAAGTTTCTTGCTCGATCGGACTACATCCTCCTGCAAGGACTCAAGATACCGGTCATTCCATTTTTGCAGGCCTACCCCTGCAGCGACGATTGCCAAAACGAGCATGATCGTTCCAAGAATTTTCATGTTGGCTTGGGCATCCGAGCCATGGCAGGCGTTTTTTCTTCAGTCCGATGGGATTTTTCGATCGAAGGTTTTGGCGCGCCCTAAGGGGCTGCTGCCAACTCCCTCATTTTATGAATCACCTTTTGGGCTTTGCCTTGGGCCTCGTTTCCAAGGTTAAGGGCAATCAGCTGCCCGCCGGCCAGGTTTTGCTTGCCCGTCCCGGTGATCCGAAACTCCCCGCTGGCTCCTTCCTCGATATTCAGCGTTCCGGAAACACCGCTAAAGGAGCCCCAGGTCATCCCCGTGGTGAAATTAACCAAGCCCAGGTTTTCGTTTACTTGGTCGATTTTCCAGCCCAATTCTTGCACGCCTCGCATGGCGAGCTTGACCACTTGAATCATGGTTCCACGAAACACATCCTTTTGCCGATCATAGCCAACAGGGGTTTGACTCATGGGCCACTTTTATAATAGCAGGATTGGATTGAAAACATTTTTTATTGGCGCTTATCAGAACAAGAGACCATGGATGCAAAGTTCGGAATCGGTTCCACCGTACCCAAAGATAGACAACCTTCGGCCATATTTTTCAGGTTGGTAAAGATTGACTTACCCCCCCATGACCCTGAAAGGAAGGGAAATTGACGTATTTTTGACGGGAAAGCTGTTTTTATTTCTGGAAACCTAGAAAAACCCCGAAAAAACCTCCCCGAAACCTCCCAAAACCTCACCCTAAAATGAATTTCGGGGCATTTTCAGCCTATTTTCGGGGCATTTCATTAAATTCCCGGTCGGTTTCTCGGTGTATTCTTGGCCAGTCTCCCGGTAAATTCCCGGTTTTTCTCTTGGTCGACAACGGCCCTTCCTACGCCCATCCCCCTATAAACCACCCTGTTTTACCCCTGAAACGTGGGTTTTCAGCACCAGCGGAGACCTTTTGATGAAAAAATGATGATCCGGGCATTAAAAATCATTTTTTAAATGCTTCCGGTGTCTTTCCCGGTGTTTCACCGGTGATCTGACGGTGTTACTGCCGGTAATTCGTCGGCCACTCTTTATCATTAGCAACTCCTATGGGCGGTCCGCCTAGCCTATTTGATTACTATACCGTCAAAACCGAGTTCTGTCGGAACAGTTCTAGATCCTTCGCATGAAAAAAAACCAACCTGATCTCTTGGACGGTTTTCAGCTTCCCTATTTCTTCTCGGATTGTTGTAGAAGCAACCTTAGCCGCCTCCGTGGCCGGGTAACCAAAGATCCCTGTCGAAACGGCCGGGATAGCGATCGATTTTAATCTCTTCGCTTCCGCGGCTGCTAAAATTGTGCGGTAGCAGGAAGCCAGCAACTTTGCATCATGCCCGCTGTTTTGCCCGTATTCGGGTCCAACAGTATGAATCACCCACTTAGCCTTAAGATTACCTGCCGGTGTTACCACCGATTGCCCCTCTGGCACCACTTCGATACCCTCTGACTGCTTGAGATTAGTACAGTATTTTTCCATCTCTTCATAGCCTGCAGCCGCGAAGATGGCTCCACAGACGCCACCGCCGCTGGCCAGCCAACGGTTTGCCGCGTTTACCACCGCGTCCACATCCTGCTCTGTGATATCGCCAGCCAACGCCCAAACTCTTATTCCCATCAAGTTGTTCTGAAGTTATGTTTTTTTTTGTAAAGAAAGATAAAAGGGCCGGTATATCCAGAATTCTTTGTCTGGGATGCTAGATACGTAAACTTCAGCGGGCCTTGGAAGGGGCCAATTCGAATACATTGACCCACTTTTAATTATTTTTAAAATATCGCATGCCTAACGGAGGTTCGGATAACTGCGCCACCTGCTGGTTCAATCGGAAGAACAAGGGAGAGACAGGTTTATGGCATGCCGCAGATCCGGTAGAAAACTTTTGCATAATCCGAAACCTCCCGATCGAGCAGGATCCTTTTTACACGTACTGCACCAACCATCCGCACCATAATCCCCTGAAGGTGGATCTACCGATTGGCCCAGTTTTGAAGGGCTACCCCCGAGCACAGTGGGTGCCATCTCCTGATTCGGAAGAAATCCGTCTTAAGTTAATTTTTCTTTTGGATGCGATTGAAGAACAGCCACAACCCGAGTATCCCGCCGGCATGTATTTGGACGAAATGGTGGTCTGGCAATTGGGTGAATTCCGCGAACCCAGAGCCGTCCCCGGCTTGCAGCGGGTTACCCAATTCGATCCAACCAAAAGCGTGCTTGGATATTTTGAGATAAAGCGGGATCGCAAAAGGCTGGTTCAAATGGCCCGCGAGTCCCTGAACAAGATCAAGCGCGGTTAATCTTTTTGAACAGGCAACGATTTATGGGCCGCGATTAGGTGGCAGCTCCATCAAGGAGCCACCCTGCTCAGCGATACCGAAAACAGTGGTTTCCTCGTCTGAATTGCCCATAAAAAATAAATACACTGTCGCCGGCTTTTCTGTGATGGGGTTTATGACCTTGTTTTTATATTCAAACACATAGGCACTTGCCAAGAACTGGCCAAATGGATTTCTTGGTCCGTCCGATGGATTCAAATTGTCCGGGGGGCCAAGCAGACTTTTGACCCGGGCAATGTTGGATTGTCCACGCTTACCAAGCAGTCCGTAAAGCTCTTGAAATGTGAATTTTTTTTCAGGCACGCCTGATGTTTGCTGTTTTGCATTCCCGTCTGAGACAGAAACCGGCTCAGACTCTCGGGAACACGCCACCACCAAACAGCACGCTAAAGCAGGGCCATACCAGTACCGCATATTCCGATAAAACAGTTTTTTACCCTACCTACAAGCCTAAACGTTTCGGCGTAGAAAGCTTCGTAAGTTTTTTTGTGTATTCTGACGAAAAAAGACCTTGAGAACACACAGGATATTTATTATGTTTTAATTAAAGAGTTTCTGTTGATGACCAGAGGGACGCATTTGCAATTACGGACTTTTGGCTCCACATGCCACAGGGGTTTGCTTTTCGTCGTTTGGTTCATTTCCTCATTCTGTTATGCCGATTTTCGCCTGGCAGTGATCAACGACCCGGACGGCTACACCAATGTTCGCCAAGCCCCCAGCCCGGAATCGCCTGTTGTATTTAAAATTGAGGAAACTGAACTTTTTCTATGCGAAGAAGGTGAAGGGGTGTGGTGGAAAGCCAAAGACTTTTTTGGGAACCAGGGTTTTATTCACAAGAGTAGGGTTATTTATTATGATTCCCTGAAGGACACAGAAAAAGAAAAGCTACGGGCTGGCTGGCTCAATTCCGTCACAGATGAGGTGAGTTACAGGACCGAGAGCATACCTTTTAAGACTTATCCGGAATTTTTTTATAACAGTTTTGATATTAACAGGGACTTAAAACATTTTTCATATCACACGGGGGATTGCGAGGGTGCCCACAAAATGGATCTCTTATTCACCGCAGAGAATACTCCAGTTTCGCTGCTAAAGGAAGTTCCCGCTGCCCCGGACAGAGACATTGAAAAATTCAGGATGGCTTTGCCAATTCTCGTTTCTGATTCCCCGCCGACGAAAGAGGATTTTAAGACAAAAAGAGGACTAGCTATTAATTCAGATACAAATGATGCGTTAAAGATCTTTGGACAACCCCATAGTCAAAAAAGGGAGGGTGATGTAAAAGTGTTTTATTGTTTTGGTATTTTTCACCCGATCTTGATAAAAATATCAGGTTACTTGAAAAAAAGGATTCTGTATGGCGATTCCGAGGTAAACCACTTGAACGATCAGGGCCTTTTTTTTCAGCCACATTGTATTTTCGGGAAAGTAAGCTTATTGGACTAATTTTTCTTAGAGATACCGGGGGATGCCAATAATTCTTTTTGCTGAGTTTTCGAATTCTTTATCTTCAAAGTCAGATCACTACTTTACCTAAAACCAAACATAGTTATCAGCCTTCATTTTGGCCTTTGAACAGAGGTAGTTTTCTTTTTAGATGCAGGAGCCAAGTCTCCCGACTTCTCTAGTTGATCGCGAAGATTTTTTAAAGGAAGAAGGTTCATGTTCGACTCCAACTCCACCACCTTCCCGTCATTCTCCCGAATCCCATTTTTCACGATGAGCATCGCCGCACTCATCATCCCTCTTCGGTCTCCTCCATTGGCTTGGGCAGCATCCAGCGCCGCCATCAGGCGATATTTTAAGGCACCGGGGGTGGCTTCAAAGGCCCGTACCATCGCCGATACCACCCGCGAATTAGCCACTAGGTTGCCTTGGGCGACACAGTGCCGTCCCTGCAAATGACCAGCGTACTCTTGGCACTGAGGACCTGTGTAGGCCGCCGTTTGTCCCTTTCGGTCTATGACAGCAAACTGCATTTCAAACTTGTTCCCTCCCCAAGGCGTAAAAATAAAACCGCCGCGATGGACAGCCTCGATCACTTCCCTCGGCGGCATTCCTGTCCGTAAAAAGCTTAGCCCCTCATCCCCGTACTCCGGCCGTGGCCGCCCCTGCACCGCCAACATGCCGACATCACCACGGCCATGCAGAACCATGGTGACGGTGGGAACACAGGACTGAACTGCCCCACCGATTTCCCCGGTCTCTGGGTCAAAGCCCAGGATCGAATAAGTGGCGTGAGCGGCGGGCAGTAAAATCTCCATATATCCAATCAAAAACAAAAATAGAATCGGCAGATTTTTCATCATGACCTGAGAGATCACTGAATTTCCCTCCTCTTACCCCCCGGCGACCCAACAAAACAACGACTATCCTTTGTCCCGTAAAAAAAGATCTGTTCAGAAGCCTTGGGGGAGGGCGGAGACGGGCGGATCCGTATCGTCACATGGTCTGGCGTATTGTGACCGATGATCATCTCAAACTTGGTTCCGCGTTTTTTTAGGGACTGAAGATGCTCCGAAAACTCCCGGGTCATGAACAAGCTTTCCACGGCCGAGAGTTCGTTGCCCATTCGGACGGCCTGTTCCAACGCCAAGCTGGCCTCTTGGTTTCCCCGGCCCGCCATCTCTGCCAAAAGATTCCTCGCCGGACCAAACTCCACCGCTGCTTTTGCCAGATACCCCAAGGCCGCCCAGTCGTCTTTGGCCACCCCCTCTCCCCGATAAAGGCAGGTGCCCACATTTCCACAAGCCACCGCGTGGACAACCCGAAGAGCCGGAGGAGCGCGCCCGGCAAACTTCCTCATCTGCGCGGAAGAAAGTTGGACGGCTTTCTGATACCACTCATAGGCCTTTTGGTCATTTTTAGGAACCCCAAGGCCGTCATCGTAACAGGCACCCAGCTGAACGGCCGCGTAAGGGTCTCCCTGCCCGGCGGCCATCGCAAACCAGTGCACGGCGGTCGCATGGTTTTTTGGCACTTCCCGTCCGGTTTGGTAACGGTTGCCCAGCTCAATTTGGGCTGCGACATCCCCGGCTCGCGCCTTGCGCAGAAGTCCGGCCAGCTCGTCTGCAGAGGACTTGGCTTGGGGAGCAGGGGCTAACGTGGGTGTGTTCAAGGCCTGACGAGCCACCGCCGGCGGCATCTCCTGAAGGGAAAAGTCCTGATTCTCCCAACCACCGCCTGAAGCACGTCTTTTTTTGTCTACCTGCTCCCGCCCCGCCTGAACCTTCTCCAAAGCCTTGAGGAACTCCCCTCCAGCCAGAAAAATCACCAAAAGAACAACGGCGGAGAATATTCCTATTTCGATCCATTCCTGCCTCGTCCAACGCCCAATCCGCTTTTCGGAAGGAAGGTCCTCCTGCCCTACCTCAGGAACCTGGGGAGGCGGGCGGAAGAACAGACGACAACGGGTCTTGGCGAAACCCATCCATTGTCTTACTCCCTTCATGCCGGATTTTACGGCGCAACCACCTCGCAGGCGGGGCCTTGGCGCTCCGTTCGTATTCCGGACTTATGGATAAATCCGGTCAGATCCAAGGGCATAAATACACACGGCCACCAGTCGCCGTCGGAGACCTTTACGAAAACCTCCTCATCCCGAAAGATCTTTTCAATCACCTTGCGATCCACCCCCCGCCCCGACCGCAAATTCACGTAGCCGTCGGGCGAATTCACAATCGCACGAAGGTAAAGACCCCCGGGAATGTCGGACTCCGGCCGTAAAGATCGGCCGGGGTTGGGGATGGGGGGCAGCCGATACTTGGGTATGGAATCATCCCCGAACTTAAGGGTGCGGGATTTTTCCAGCGCCTGTTGGCTGCTGGCATCTCCCCTTCGGGCGGATTGTTCCCATAATTTCCTGGCCTCCTCCGGGATCTGATCCACCCCGTTTCCATAAAGATATCTCAGCCCCAGCAGATAACCGGCTTCGGCCTGCCCGTTCGCAAAGGCCTGCTCCAGCATCGCGACCGAAAGCTTGGCGTTTCGCCGGACTCCGCGGCCTCTTTCATAAAGAGCAGCGAGATTCAGCTGGGCAAGACCATCCCCTGCGTCCGCCGCCTTTTTCATCCACTGAAATCCTTGGGTCTCATCGCGCGGCACCCCTCGTCCCTGCAAATAAAATGCGCCCAGATTGCACTGCGCCTGAGGATCCCCTTCCCGGGCCCTTCTTTCTGTTTCCGAGAATTTTTCTTCGTCAGATTTTTCCAACCGCTCCGTGTCGCCCCCGGTAGACCGCTCCCGTCCTTCAGCTTGGCCTGTTTCGTTTCCACGTAACTGCTGGAGAAGAGCCCTTGCCGGCGGGTAGTCCTCGGAGGCTTGGACCAGCCATTTCTCAGCCTCCTGCCGGTCTTTTTTCACGCCAACTCCCTGGAGGTAAAATACCGCAAGATTGTACATGGCCTGAGTCACCCCCTTTTGCGCAGCCTTTAAATAGTAGTTAGCGGCAAGTTCTTGGTCCTGGCGGACCCCGTGCCCGCGCTCGTAACAGACCGCCAGGTTGTAGAGGCCTTCCCCGTAGCCTTGGTCGGCGGATTTCCGATAGAACTGGGCCGCCTCCGGAAAACGCTGGGCCTGGTACAGCATGAAACCCCACTGGGATTGGGCCGGGGCATACCCCTGCTCCGCTGATCGGCTGACCCAGAAAATGGCTTTTTCCATGCTTTTTTCAGTTCCAAGACCTTTTAAGTAGGAAAGCCCCAGGTCGTATTGGGCTTGGGCATCCCCCTGCTTGGCCCGGGATTCCAACTTTTCCGGGGAGGCGGGAGCAGTCTTGTCTGGCTTGGGCCCTCCGCAGGAGACAAGGGTTACAACAAAAACAGCCGAAAAAAAAAGTCGGAATCTACGGATCACTCTAACCCGGATGCTAGCCTCTCTCACCCCTTACTTGCTGAGCGAGAACTCAAGATTCCTGTACTCAGGAGAGCCGAAGATACCATAGGGCTCAATATACAGCTCGCGGACCGTATCCTGCGAAAGTCCAAAGGAGCCGGTTAGGGTGGTCCAGTCGGGTGAGACCGGAACCACGTGGTCAAAGATGGATCGGGAGGAGTGGTCCCACGTGGCTAGGTTGGCTCGAAGTCGAATTTTCCGGGTACTTTGCCCCTCTTCATCCAAACGAACATTTTGCGGAACCCTGACATCAAAACGGTATTTGAGGGAAAGAGAGTTGGGCGGAATGTCCATCTTCACTCGGATCATATTGGTGAACACCTGACCAGGCATGAACCGCAGGGGATAAAAGCTTTCCTCGGCCAGGAATTCGGTTCGGAGGGTGAGCGGGACTTTCTTATCAGCGACGCTCCATGAAGCCCTTGCTTCCACATCTTGGATCTTTGGGTCACCACTCAAGATCACCCTCTCGGATTCATTACCCCGAATGGCCCATTTCGCCAAGTAGTAAGCATCCCCTTCGGTGAAAACACGGGTCATTATGTGAAGATTTTGAGGAGTCTTCGGATCCCGCTTAAAGAAAAACGCATCGCCGTAAACATCAGGATTTCCCATGCCTTTGGTACCAAGAGGGATACGGGCACCTTTCCCATCTTCATAAACCAGGGACCGGAATTGCTTGCGAATTCCGTCACCAGAATTCCCGAGCACCTTCTCATCCGGGTGTAACGGCTCATCCAGCTCTTCAATTTCCGCGATCAATCGTGCAGGGTACACCAACGGAACCTCCACCCGATAGGTACCTCCGCCCCCCTTGCCTGCTTGAGGTTCAACTGACTGCTTGGCGCACCCGACCCAAAGAAAACAAAGTACGATTAATAACCAACTTTTCACACATTTTTTTATCTAAGACGTTTTGCCTCTCGCCGACAATTAAAGTTTACTAGGTCTCAGGCCTTGCGCCGAAAACCCAGAGACCACGCCATCCAGCCAAGAACCAGCAAGGATAAGGCGGTTGCTTCTACGGGGAAAGACTCCGGGCCCGCTTCCGTCAGCGGGGGCAGACCGGTGATTAGAAAGATACTCGTCTGCCCCTGATACTCACCATTACCCACAATAACCTTACCGTCTGGGCTAATGCCCACCGCCTCTTGCAGTTCCCAGCCCGTCAAATCCATCCCCAACTCTTCCAAATAGGACTGCAAGTCCCGCATGCCACTCTTTTCTGTCCAAAAGAAGGCCTTTTGGCAGGGGTAGAAGCCGCCAGACCCCACGATGATGCTGCCATTTCCGTTGACTGCTTCTGCCGTTGATTCGGTTTGGCCCGGTAAAACGCCCAATTCCCGACTACCACCGGATCGGGTCCAGACGAAGGCTTTGGAATTGTTAACCCCGACAACACAGGTTCCATCACGGCTGATCGCACATGCCCATAACGATCCTTCCTGTGCTGAACCAGAAGAGACGGGGATTTGCTGAAATACCTCTTCCTCTTTCCAAATAAATAAACGACCTCCACCAAGATCGGTAGCAGACAACACAAAAGCCGAGCCGTCCTGGTTTGTTTTAATGTCTATAGAACCGCATAGTGCCAATTTGTCTGAATCTAAAACAAGTTCCCAAGAACCAGTGGGGCCACGTCTTTTGATGGATTTGAAATTGTAAATACCTTCAGCGTCTGTTACAGGTATCCCTCAATTGCAAAGACAACTGATCCATCCGCACTTGAGGCAAGTCCGATCGGAACATCGAGATCGCCAATCTTTCTGAAACCGTCCTTTAAATTCCATAAGTAAGGCCCTTCAAGAAAAATGGTCCCATAAATAGCGGCGCCATCAGCTGTCATTGATTGGGGATAGAATCCCTGTGAATTGTCCCCGTAGCTTGTGTTCGAAATCCACTGAATACCTGTGAGGTGCGTCCACCGAAATATCCGACGTCCAGAACACCACCCCTCTCCAACAACTACCGTTCCGTCATCGCTTGCCGCGAAGGCAGTTATCCCCCTTTCCTTCTCCCCTAAATGAATCCGCTGAATTCTCGTTTGAGCTAAGCCCAACCCCCCGCAACCAAGCATCCAGACCACGCCGACCAGGGTTAAAAGGCCTCTCATCGGATATAGCTTTAGATTAATTCCCTTTTTCTAGGAGAAAATATACATTTTCACGAAACCCAGCGTCTCCCATTTTCCGTTTTTGTCTTTCCCGCGGCTTGCGGTTGAAATGGCTGGATGCGAGTAGCCCTGCTCTTGCTTTGGCCTTTCCTTTTGGCTCCGGCCTTTTGCCAGGATCCCGGCTCCGCAGACCTGCCTGCCCGGAGTTCCCTTCAATGGTGGAAGGGCGAATGGACCGGGGAAGGAGCATGCCCCGCGGAGAAATACTCCATTCAGCTCAAGCCGGAAAAAGACTCTGTCCGCTTTGAAATGAAGGCCTATAGCGGGGCGCAC
>Ga0194116_10007250_pt1 | contig 11533 bp, 9 predicted proteins | sample TA2MahsurfametaG_4_FD_148617 | JGI IMG/M metagenome (GOLD analysis project Ga0194116, IMG submission 148617) | Freshwater microbial communities from Lake Tanganyika, Tanzania - TA2015008 Mahale S9 surface | ecosystem: Environmental > Aquatic > Freshwater > Lake | place: Tanzania: Lake Tanganyika... | reverse complement strand
TTTTTTTTATTTTTCTCTCTTATTTTATTTTATTTATTGAAGAAAATTTTTTTAATTATTATTTTTTGTTAATAATTTGAGAAAAAATCGTATGTTTCTTCTATAAATTTTAGTTTAAAATATTATTAATTATTTTATTTTTACATTATTTGAAAATAAAATTTTATTAAAAGAAAATGGGAAATATATTTTGGCTTATAAACATATTTTTAAATCTTTTTTATGTTAATTCAATTTATTTCCATTTGTATAAAGATGAGAAAAGATGTTTCTATGATGAATATTATACAGACACAGTAAAAATTAAAAATTTAAAAAATCTTCAAATAAAAGGTTTTACTTATTCGCTTTGATATTTATGAAAAGACTTCTCTTTACTTCCAAAACAAAAACGAAAAAAGAATACAAATAAGCATATTTTATAATGATGAAAGTAGTGATAATAAAGTTGTATTAGTAAAAAAATACGATTCAGAAAAATTAAAAGGAAAATATTCCACAGTTATAGAAAAAAGTAATTTATTGAATTTATTGTGTTGATTTTTTTTGTTGAAAGATTTAAAAAATTAAATTATAAATTTTTTTGATTAGATGGTCATTATAAAATATGTGTTGAAAGTAATGATAGAGAATTATTCAAAAATGAAAGAGTTAAATTCTCTTTAATACTCGATACAGATCAAGATGATTTAGAAGGTAAATAAAATTCTCCAAAATTTTAATATTTTTTCTAATAAGAATCTGAAAATATTGCCAAATCTCAGGACTTTGAAATGGTTAGTAATAAGGTTAAGAAATTGCAAAGAAAAGTAAAATTGTTTTTTTATCTTATTATTAAAATGATTTTTTATGCAGTTTATTTCGGTATTTAAAAAATTGAGTAAATAGAAATTTTAAATTTTTAGACTCTCGAAATTGAAAAAATGCAGGATTATCAAATAGATTCTGAAGATAAATTTTCTGAGGAACAAATTAAAAATTCAGAAAAAATAATATTTATGACATTAATACAAATCGTAATAGTTGTTGTAATTGGCTTAATCCAAGCTTTTGCTTTAAAGCGAGTTTTTAAATACAAATCTTAATTATTTAGATTGAAATCGGTTATATTAATAAACTATTTTTCAATATAAAATAATTTATATAATATTCTCTTTTATTTAAAAATATTGATATTTATTAATTAATTGATTATTTTTAATCTAATTGTATCTAAATAGATCAGAATCTTTTTCATCTTTGAAAATATATTTATTTGTAACCAAGTTATTAAGACGGGTAAGAATTAAGGAAGTCTAATTAAAATTAAAATTGAGAATGAGAAATTTAACAAATATATTTAAAATTATTTAAGATAAATTATAAATAATTATAAAATAATTACTTCACAAGTGAATTTGAGTAAACTGATCACCTCATGAATTATCTCATCTTGCTTCATTTGTTTCTTTTTTTTTAATACTTTCATAATCAAGCAATCTACCACAAATTTCCTCTCTTCATGATTTCTTTCTTCAACTTCTTTTATTTCTTCAACCTTAAAAATTTATTTATAATTTTAATTTCAAATATCAAATTATGAAACATTAATTAAAATATTTTTACTGCTTCTTCTTCTTTATTTGAAAAATCATTTATGCAAAATCTTGTTTTGGTTGCTACAAAATCTGAATTAAGCTTGTAAGATTCACTTGAATTATTGTCTTGTGTTTTTATCAATAATGGAACATTTTTTGTAAGATATTTAAGTGAATTCAAAACTATATCTTTATCTAAAAAAGTAACATCCATTATCTTCTTTAAAGATATAGAATTATTTTGATTGTAATAACTCTTATTGTTGAATAGATATAAAATTGCACATTGAACTCCATTGACTTCAAATGTAATATTTTTTAATTTAAAATTTAATTCAGCAGTGCAAAATGGCAAATGCCATTTTAAAACCTTTCTCGAATTTTTCGAATTGTAATAATCATTATAATTCTTCTGTAATTCGCATATTTTATTTGAAATAAATCCTTCATGTATTTTTGAATTCAAAGGCCATGAATTGGAAGACAATACATAAAAATTACATTCAATATTATCAAATTTTTCACCATGGAAATTAAGGGTTGATTCAATAGAAGCTTCTATATCTTGAATCATCTCTTCTGCTTTAGTAACAAAAACACTTCCACATTCTGTCTTTAATTTTTCAATTAAATAAGTCTCTCCTTCTTTAAAACTAGACAGATTATAGAGCAATCTATAGGAGAGCTTTTTAATGAAAAACCCTTCAAACATATCTTTAGCATCCAAATGTCTGAAAATAAGCATGAATTCATCAATTTTATCGATAATATATTGTTTGTCCCTTCCGCTTTCGGTTAGTATATGGTCAATATATCTTGCAAAATAATCTGCGATGAAATTTGGTTTTAAATTAATTGATTTTACAAAACCGTCTCTTCCAGCAGCTTTCATTTTGTCATCATTATTAAATGAATCTTTAATTACTGTATCAATATTCTTTTTCAATTCTAATATATTTTGAAAGAAGAGGAGATAATTATTTGAATATTGAGAATAAATTTTATTACAAAGGAAACTAATGAATGATATCCAGCTATTTTTTAAATCGTCTTCTATTTTTATTCGTCTAAATAGGAAATATAATTTTTTTAGCAAATCTATATGATTTACTCTTAAGAATAATTCTTCACAACAAGGCTGATTATTTGAACTTTGATTCGCTTCGATTTTTATAACATTTTCATTAGGATTGTTAGAAAATTGATTTTGTGTTTTAAAAGAAAAAAATTTGTCCAAAATTTTCTGTTTTATAGAATTAATAAGAATATCTTGCATCTCATTTATTAATTTCTTTTGTGAAAATTCATTTAAATATGTGTTTACCAAAAATGTTTCATTTTCAAATGATAATTCTACAAATTTTATATAATCTTCAATCCTTAAAGAATGGATATAATTATTTCCAACATTTTTATAGAAATCAGTTGAATTTTTTATCAAAAACTCTTGAAAATTTTCTTTATAAAATCCAGTTTCCCATAAAAATAAAACAGCTTTTAATATAATTGAAATATTTGAATTAGATTTATTGATTATGGAATTTGCATTTAATATTTCACTTTGCACTAAATTTAAATTATTTTTCACAAAATTTTCAAAATTAATGGTCAAAAATTCTCTGATTTCATTGATTTTATATAATATTCTTTCTGAAAGAAGGAAAATAAAGCTTTTGTCTTTTTTGAAGATTTCTCTCACATTTTCTAAAACTAAATAAATGAAAAATTTTCAAATTTAAAATCTAATAAATTAATTTTTCTTTTTACAAATATATATTTTATACAAGATTAAATAGCGATAATATTATTACTTACATAAACTATATATTGTTTGGGTTGAAAGGCTCTTACTAAAATATTTTTTCTCAAATTTAATTAATAATTTTCTTAATAAGATAAAATTTTTATTAATTTTGTCCCATTCTATATTGAAACTTTCAAAAAATTCATCAAAATTATTTATTTTTGATAATTCGATTAATTTACAACAATATTGATTTGTATGCTTTATTATTAATTGATTAAAATTTTCCGAAATTTGATCAGGAATTTTATAAAGTAATAAATCATTTATTCTTTGATAAACATCTTGATAACAAACTTTTATGTTCCCTGACTCTAAAATATCATTGATTATATTTAATTTTTCATTCCATTTTATTATTAATTGATTGACATCAGGGTTTATTATTATAGGTTGAACGTTTACTGTAATGTTTCTTTTTAGATTCTTTAAATTGGAAGACACTTTCATATTTAAATGAATTTAAATAAATAATACTTCTAAAATTAACTTTTTTCAAAATATTTTTTTAATTTTTTTAATGAAATTTATACTATTTATTACTTAATATCGTGTATTTAAAACCCAGAAAGGGACTTTTAAATATCACTTTATATTCATTTCAAATGGCTTTTCTATAGTAATACAATTTAATTAAAAATTTTTAAATTTTTATAGTCTTTTTGATTTTATAATAAATGATAAAAAATAAAATAATTAAATTAAATCAATTATGAAAATTAATTAAAATTATAATTATAATATTATCATTATATAATTAGCATCATCATTTATTAATTCGTAAATAATATAATTTCAATGACATCAGTTAGCTATTTTGATAAATTTGTTTCTTTTCTAAGTAATTGCATTGAGCCTCGAGAAGATAAACAAGAAAAATTAAAAAGTATAAACTGTGAAATGAAAAATGAAAAAGAATTGAAATATCAAGATTCTGAATTAAAATATTCAGATATTCTCATGAATTTCCAAAAAGAAATTAATTTAGATAAAAGTTTTCATACAGATATTTTGTATGAAAATCATGTTAAAGAATTAAATAATGTTGATGATTTATATTTAATTGAAGATTACGACAAAAATGCAGAAATAGCAAAGAAAAAAAAAGAAGAAGAAATTTTAATTTACAAGTATTAATTTTATTAGATTTTTACTAATTCTTTTTGTTTTTATACTAATAATAAAATTTTATTTTAATTAGAGAAAAAGAAAATGATTACTTGAATAAAATAAAGGAATCTGAATTATTTCCATTTTTCCAAAAGGATTTTCTTGAAAATATTTTTGAAGAACCCCTTTTGAAAATTCTTATCCATGATAAATTTATAACTGAGGAGGAAAAAGGAAAAATAGTTTTTGTAAAATTCTATTTATTTAACTAATCCAGTCAAAAAAAGGATTAATTGCATTTTTTCAAGATCTTATGTTTGATCCTAATTTTAAACAATTTTATGATAAAGAAAATCTAAAATTATCCTATAAGAAAGATGTAAATTTTCTTTCTTTTAAAAATATATAATCTTCAGTGTTTTCTTTATTTGTTTATATACCTAAATTATCAGGGTTCTATTTTAACTGATAAATTTGTTTTGGGAAAAGCAATTTATAAGTTGGACAAAAAAAGATTGAATGAAGGCATTTCACTAAATAATATCATAGAACTTGTAATTTAATGAATTATTAAAAATTTAATATTTTAGCTATATAATTTTGATATCAGAAAAAGCTGGGATACTTCTATAAAGGATATAATTGTTAAAGAAAAAAATGAAGATTCAACAATATTTAATATGATAATAAAATCACCAGGTTTTTATATAAAAGAGAGAGATATATTGGATAAAAAAATAGAATTCTATTACAATGGAATTTATTATAATTTTAATAGCTCGATTAATGAGGATTATGAGGTTCCAAATAAAGATATTGTGAGATGCAGAACATTTTTAAACATATATATCTTAAGTGAGGATGATAATTATTTTCATTTTTTGGGTTTTAGTCAGCTGGATATAAAGGTAAAAAAATTTCTTCAAAGATAATACAATTTTCAATCAAAAAAAGATTTATAAATAAAATAATAGATGCCTCTGCCTGATAGTCTGATGAATATATTATTGGCTCCAAAAGCAAAAGCCTTTTATGAAACTCTAATCCAAGAACTTAATTCAAAATATAAAAATGAAAATTTTTAAAAAAACAATGCAATATTGTAAATTTATAAATAGAGAAATCATTCTAAATGATATTTTATAAAAGTAAATTAATAGAGTTTTACAATTTTTAAACCAAATTATTTTTCTAATGAAAGAAAATTAATAGAGAGAATTTAAAAAATCGATTATTAAATATTTGGAAAAATGTTATAAATTAAAAAATCCATTATCTTTCACATTAAAAATGGAATCAACTGAAAAAAATTTCAAACAATAAAATTAAATATTTATATTAATAGTCACATAAAAATAATCATGATTAGTTATTTATTAGATTAAAATAAATTAACAAAGGTCAGCAACAATAATTTTTATTTTGATTTGCTTCATTTATATCATTAAGATTCTTATTATGATTGTTTGCATCATTAATAGTATTATCTAAATTTGTAGGAATTTTATTTCCAACAATCTGAAAAATATTCTCAACATTTAAATTTTCTTTAGCAGAACTTTCTAAATATTCAATTTTTTTTTGCCTTGAATAATCTTTTATTTGTTCTTCTGAAATTGCTCTTTGAGATATTATATCTATTTTATTAGCTACTAAAAAAATCAAACTATTTTTATTATTTTGTTCAATTTCTTCAATCCATTTTTTGGCGCCTTCAAAAGTATCTTTATTTGTAATATCGAAAACCACAATAATTGCTTTTGCGCCCTTATAATACATTGGAATCACACTTCTAAATCTTTCTTGACCTGCTGTATCCCAAATATCCAAATTTATTTCTTTATTTTCATCATTTTTGAAATTATAATTATGATGTTGAGATCCTATAGTTGGTTTAGTTTCAGAAATATTTCCCGTGATTAAACAATTGATTATGCTAGTTTTTCCAACAAAAGAATCTCCTATAATAACTACTTTGTTTCCCTTTTTAATCGGTTTTTTTGTTGACATTTCTTGATTTGCTTGATTATCCATTTACTATTTTAATTTGTTATTATTAATATTCTAATTTAACAAAAATTTATTTTTTGTCTTAAGTGTCTCTTTTTCATATTTAAATGATTTTTAACTAGAGTAAATTAATTCTTATTCGAATTTGAAAGAATTAATATTCAAAAATCAATTAAATAAATTAATTTTTTTTTTAAATACAAAAAACCGTTTTACTATACTTTTTAATTTGAATTTTAGTGAAGAGGCTTTTATTAAAAATTCTTTTTCTAAATTGAATTTAGTAAAATTCTAATTTTCAATTTGATTCTTAATTAAATGAGAAAAATTCAAAATTCATATTACAATATTTCTACCTTTAATTTTTTTAAAAGTGAAAAACATTATGAAGCTATGCTTTTTTAGTCTAATATAGATAAAAAAGTAAAAAATTTTTTATTTAAATAATTAAAAATTTTAAAATATAATATATAAAAATCTTTAATGTCCCTAATCAAATGCTCGATTGATAATTTTAATAGCAAAATAGAAGAAAATATTTTTGAGAAGATAATGGAAAAAAATTTTGACATGATGAAAGAAGCTTTGAATAACGAACTAAATGAAATTGAAAAATTTCCCAAAGAACAAGTTAATTTTAATGACCAAGATTTAGATAATCTTGATAAATTAATTGAATTTATAATCCCTCAAAATCTGAAATCATATCAAATTGCTATGAACTTATTGAAAAAATATTCTTAAGATTTGGTCTTTTGAAAAACTTTAATTTTTCTTAGTATCAAATGTAAATAGATTTATAATTTGCGATATAATTGATGTATTTAATTAGTTATAAGATTATTTTAATCATAAAATGATAGTATTAAAAAATCAATTTGAGTCAGACTTTCATTTAATTAAGATATTAAAAATTAAAATTAAGGCAGTTTTCATTTTAATGATTGTTTTTAACTACTCTTATTGCATAATTAAATTAACATTTCAATATTTTTAATTGGGACTTATCAAAAACGTTTTATTTTTCACTATAATTTTTTCTTCTTAACTAAAATTATTAGAAAAACCGATTTTTTAAATTTTAGTAAGAAATCATAAAAGTTTTTTAAATTTTGAATTCGTTTATTTTTTAAATCTCAATAATATCTCCTAATATCTTCTATGCGATAATTAATTTAAAGGAAATAGAAAACAACGTTATTTACAAATAAATATTTAATTGTTTATGTCTTTTAAAAGAGACTTACTATTTTGAAGATGTTAATATTGAATTATTTATTTTCTTGTTTTTTTGAAAATTTTTGCTTTGAAAATTTTTACTTAAGTAAACGAGTTAATTGGAGTATATAAAATAAGATATATGATTTTTATTATTTACTTTGATAAAGTTAATCATTAATAGTAATTTTATAATGTTTCTCTTATTCCATATTTATCTAGCTCATAATTCTTTTTCAGATAATTATTATCATGAACAAAACCTTAAACTATTAATTCGTATCATCCATAAATTACAAGACAAAAGTTATATTCATAGGAAAAAACACTTGTATTAAAGTCAAATAATATTTTTGAATCTAATTAGAAATTTTTCTTTTTATAATTAAATAGAAATTAATAAATTTAATGTAACATTATAATTTTATATAATAGCACATTAAATTATATTTTAACAATAATTGATAGAGTATATAAAATTGTTTTTGGAATCGTTTCGCAAAAACTAAATAAAAATCTTTAATTTATAATCTTATTTTTTAATTGATATTTTAACTATTTACAATCTTTAATTTTTCTTTCTACAAATTAATTATTATTTCATCATTCGGCTACTTGGAAAAATTGAAATAGTTTAAAATGTTTCTTTTGTCTTACAATAACTTAAAATAAAACATTCATATTTTAAGAGGAGATTTAAATTTACTCTTCTTTTTCTTTTCTTTTTTCAATATTTTTTGTTAGATCTTCATAATTTATTTCCTCATTGTTTTTCCTTGAAAAGCTTTCACATATTTTAAAAACATATGAACCTATCGAATAAGGGACTTCTTGGCAATCTTTGCTCCTCAGAACTGGTATGTTTTTATTTAGTGGATTATTCATTGCTCTAAGCTTATATATGGGGATTTCGCAATCAGAAAGCCAGATAATTTTAAATAAATTTCCGAGTTTTATCCCACGATCATTTTTCCAAGTATCATTGTTGAATTTTTCTGAAATTTTTTCTTTGACTTTAAAAGATTCAATTATTGCGCATCCGTAAAAAAGAGAATTATTTGAGTGAGTAAAAAGCAATATTACAAAACTATTTCTATAAGCTTCTCTTAACTTATTTTCATTAAATGGAGTTGTCGCCCATAATCCTAATTTTTTTGATATTTCTAAATTTTCTTTGTATATAGATCTTACAATGAAAAATTTTGCATTTATTAAAATATAATTTTTTGAACTATCATTTGAAAAATTAGTGTGAGTATTATAAACACTGCTGTTTCCATTACTATTGACGTTTAGATTTATGGATTTAGCATTGCCATTACTGGTGTTTTGATTATTATTATTTCCATGATTATTATTTCTTATGTTATTATTGATATTTGATAAACTAAGATTATTATTGAAATTATTAAATATAAAATTTTGATTTCTAAAATTATTCATGTTAGAAATACATTTTAGTTTTGCCATTTCCATAAATCTTTCGTATAAAGATGAATTTTTGAATATTGTCAAATTATTGGGAAAACCAGTCATAGAAGGGTTGATAAAGCAATTATTTCGGAAAAATGAATTAAAATTTGCGAAATTATTTAATCTGTTTTTGAGGTTGAGAATATTGTTATTATTTACATTATATTTTTTAAAACTATTTTCAACATTTTCTTTTTTCTCTTCATCATTTTTTTTAACAATATTAGTGCTATTTAGATTTTCATTGGTATTGTCATTGAGAGCTAAGAATTCCATTAAGGCCGATGTGTATTCTTTAACTTTATTTATCAATTCAGCTGAAGAATTCTCTAGATAAGGATAATTTTTGAAGTTTTTGCACATGTCTTCTTTTAATTGTAATACTTTAAAATTTGGCATAATATTTACGTTTTCGTTTTTGCAAAACTTGCAAAAGTTAAATTTGGAATTATCGTATTTTTTACTTTTGTTATTCAATTCATTTTTATTGCTTTTTCCAAAACATGAATGGCAAGCCGATTCTCCACAAGTTTTGCATATAAAAGGAGAATAGAGTATTTTTTTACAAAGTTTACAAGTGAAAAAACTCTCTAAAATTTGATCATTTGTGATTCTTTTTAGAGATAAGTCTTTAGGAATATTTAAATTAAAACTTTCTTCATTATCGAAAAAATTATTGGCATTTAGACTCGAATTCAAATTTGGGATATTATTTTGAAGTGTACTCCCACTATTTATATTTAATTTATTTGAATTGTTTTTACTTTCTTCTGTAGAATAAATATCGAATTTTAGTTCTTTGTAATTATCTTCAAATTCGAAAGAATTTTCGCAACTTTTAAGATTTAAATAATCATCACATTTATTATCTTCTTGAGAAATGCTTTTTTTCTTTTCAAGATAATCTGTATTAATTAAAGAAATCGGAGAATCATAAATATTTTGTGATGTGCAGTTAAAATTAAGCATATTTTGGAGACTTTTTTCTATTTTAATTATAAAAAAATAAATCTAATGTTATATTGTTTGAATAATTCTTTGTATTTAAAAACTTGGAGTTTATTTAAAATATTATAAATAATTTATTTATTTAACATCGTTTTTTACATTTTAGTCCAAAATATTTTTCTAAACAAATATTTTGATTTCTATTTAGAGTTTAACATCTCAAAATAATTTTATATAAATTTCATTCTGATAAAATTGTTTCTTTATACAAAAGATGTAAGAACACAGAAGTTTTTATTATCTTTAAAAATCTTAAACAAAATCTTTCACGTTATTAATTAATTTCATAATTATTATAGATTGAAAAATTTGCATGTTTTTCATGATTATATATAGCAAGATTTTTAAATTAAAAACTGATTATCAAATCATAAAAAATAATTTTTCAAAATTTTTCTAACTAAAAATTCAATTTAACTATTATTTGATTAAACATGAAATTAACCCTCTAAAGTTTATATCATAAATGAATGTAAATTATTAACAAATTAAGTTTTTTCTTTTCATAGCTGTGAAATATTTTTTAATACCTACTTTACGCAAGGATAATATTGTTCCTTATTTTTAATAAAGACATTTTGATTAAGGACTCTTCTAATTTAAATAATAATAAAAATTTTTCTTTAAATCAAATTAATAATAATACTTTCTCCAATAAATTTAATAAATGTCTAGAAATTTATTTTTAGCAATAAAATTAAATCATATCCTTTTTTCAATATTTTCTATTTTAATTTTCTCGAGTGTTCAAATAAAATGCGAAAATGAGTGCTCTACTCCATTTGATTGCGTTTTAAAAGCTTTGGAAATGGTTAAGAGAGATCGACAAGAAATGTACAATATTCGTGATCAAATGAATTCTTTAATTGAAACTGTTGATAAAAAAATCAATGAAAAAATAGCTGAAATTAAAAATGATGTAGATAACAAACTCAAGGAAATAACTTCAAATGTTAATAATCAAGTTGATAATCTTTCAAAAAAAATAAATGAAGATTTTTCTAAAATAAAAGACGACTTTGAACAAATGAAAACTACTATTCAAAATAAAAATCATTTATATAGAGAAGCAATTATTCATGATAATATAATTTCTGCATTAGATACAGGAATCATTAGTAAATCAGGAGCCCCGATAGGATGGGATGATTTATCCTATCGTAAAAATCCTTGGAATTTAAGATTAATGATAAACATTGGTTCTAATTCACAAGTTAATGAATTTGGAATGAAAGTAACAATTCCTGAAAATTACGATGTTCTTTGGCTTAGAGTCCACAATGATGCGCATATTTGGAATATTTTTAGAGTTGTATATACTGATGGAAATAAA
>Ga0194116_10007248_pt1 | contig 11534 bp, 8 predicted proteins | sample TA2MahsurfametaG_4_FD_148617 | JGI IMG/M metagenome (GOLD analysis project Ga0194116, IMG submission 148617) | Freshwater microbial communities from Lake Tanganyika, Tanzania - TA2015008 Mahale S9 surface | ecosystem: Environmental > Aquatic > Freshwater > Lake | place: Tanzania: Lake Tanganyika... | reverse complement strand
TTGATTGTTATTTTTAAATTTCTTTTCTGTAAAATAATTACGGCTAGAAGATTTGTTTTCATTATTTAAATTACTTTGAAATTTATTTTTATTATTTTCATTTTCCAAAGATATAATTCTTTCTCTTAATTGTTTTAATTCAAATTCATAAAATTTAATAACTCCTTCATTTTCTTGATTATCTATATTTTGATCTAGATCACCAAATAAAATTTGTTCTATTTGATTTTCTTCATTATTTTGATTATTATTTAAATTGTTTTTATTAATATTTGAGGGAAGAGATTTTGGATAATAATCCAATACCAGATTTTTTAATTTCCTTATCATCAATTTTAAATTCTTATTTTTATCTAATAAATTTTTATATTTATTTTTTTCCAAATAAAGATTTTTTTCAAGATCTTTTTCTTTAAGATTAAGTACCTCAAAGTATTTTTCTCTTTGCTCAAAAATTTTATTTTTTATTGAATTAGGATTATTATTAATATTATTATTTGCTAAATTTCCATTATTAACAGGAACATTTGAAGGAGCTTTATTCTGTCCAATATTTTTATTGTTACTTAAATTTGAAGTATTTAGTTTATTATTTATTTGTGAATTATTTAAACTAGCATTTACAGGGATATTAATATTGGGTTTATTGCTATCTATCAAATTAAATTTTTGTGTTTCTTTATCATATTTACTAAGTAAATCTTTGAAATTATTTCTTATTTCATCATTGTGTAATGATAGTCTCCTATTTTCATCAACTAAATCTTGATTTACTTTTTTTAATTCAAAAGTTTCATCTAATAAATTTTCATTTTTTAAAGATAATTCTCTTTTTATTTTTTCAAAATTTTTGAAATTGTTATTATTTTCATCAAAAATTCTATTTTCATACTCTCGTTTGATTTCATTAATTTTATCTTCATATATATTTTCTTTATTCTCAAAACTTTCAACCATATTATCTTTTATTTGGACAGTATTATCCCGTGAATTTCTTAAGAATTCTATTTCAGCTTTATTTGAGTTTAATAAATTTTTAAGTTGTAAAATTTCATTATTTAGATTATTTATCAAATTAGAATTTTTAGATTTAATTTTTTCAATTTCATTAGTTTGCCTAACATATGCAGATTTCATATTAAGATTATCCTCTTCAATTATTCTCTTTTCATTTATTATTAAATTAAGCTTTTCTTGTAAATTATTAAGAGTATTCATTATTTCCATTTGCTCTCTAATATCTTCATCAATATAAGTTAAAGAATTCTGATCTCTATATGAGTTAGAATGATTGTTCATGTTATTTGAAAAATTAATATTTCCTTTTCCAGCTTGATTAATATTGAAATTATTGAGAATTTTCATTTTTTCTTCCTCCGATAATCTTAATTCTTGTTCTAATCTTGAAATTACCTGTTCGTTTATTTTAATTTTATTTTTTAATTGATCAACTAATGGGAAATTATTATCTAAATTTATGGAATTTAAATTGCCGTTAGAAAATATATCATCACTATCTATATTATTTTTGAATTTATCATCTTTAGATTTGAGTTGGTTTTGGTAATTTTGATTAATATTTCTGTTATTTTTTACATTATTATTTATTTTATTTATTTCATTTTTTAAGTAATTTATTTCATTTCTAAATCTTCTACAAATAACATTAGAAATTTTATCATTGATTATTGGATAACAATATATTTTTTGAGTTAATTTCATAATTTTAAAAATCAATTCATTAATTAGGAAATTACTATTTTTAATATTAAATATAGCAAAACATATACTATTCATACCTATATATTCTTTTAAAAGCTTTGTTAATTTTGAAAATTCGTAAACATCTGGATCAATATTAAAAGTAAGATTTGATTTTACTAATTCTGATATAAGATTTTGAAAAGCGAATATTGATTTATATTCATCTGAATTGTAAATATTTTTATTTTCAATAAGAATATTTGCAGAGGGTAAATCAATTATGTTAATTTTGGAAGTCAATAAATTATTTTCAATAACTTCTTCATTATTAGAATTTGAGGAATATTTATATTCATATAATTGAGAAACTTCAATATTAAATATAGTTGTTGATTTATTAAATTTATTATTTGAATTAATTTTTTCATTATTTTTAACAACTAAAGCCTCTTTTACTAAAGATTTAAAATTTTCTAAATTTGTAATATTTACGTAAGCAGAGCCAATTGAAGAATATCCTTCAGATTCAGTAAACAATACTTCTGCAGGTTGTTTAAAATAATTATACTTTTGTAGTAAATCAAAGCATTTTTCATCTTTTAATTCAATAAATTTAAGTTTTATATTGTAATTAAATTTTGATAATATTTTGTTATCTATATCTAATTTATTAAGTTTTTCAGGTTGATTGTTAAGTAAAAATTCCTTTTTTCCTTCCAATGCTGATAGTAGTTTGGAAAAAATAATCTCATATACTCCAGTTTCCTCATTAAGGCTTTCTAAGCAAAAGGTTTTTCCAGAGTTTTTTTCTCCAAAAGCAAATAGAGTTAAATTCTTTCCTTCTAGGATACCATTTAGATGATTTTTTTCATGCTTTTAAATGTAAAAATATATATTTAAAGTTTAATTAAGTTCTTTAAGAATTATTATTATTACTATTTCTGAAAAAATTTTTTCAAAAGAATCACCATTCTCAATTATGTTGTAGTTGGATATAAAATCATCACAAGCTATAATTTAAAAAAAACTATTACGTTTATTTATTTTATCCATCAAAGTTATCTTATTATTAAATACTCTTAAATTTGAATTTTCATTTTCTTCTGGGTTTACTCTTACTAGAACATCTATTGGAGAACCTTTAAAAATATTAATAGAATCGTTATTCATTTTTTATTTATCTTATTTGTTATATGTTTATGAATTTTACTTTAAAAGAAAGAATAAATGTTAGAAAAATAAATTTAAAATTAGAAAAAAAATTTGAAATTAATAAAAATAATTTTTTTTAAATCAAGGATAAATTATGTAAAATCTATAATTTATAAATAATCTAAAGAATAAAATTTTTGAATATTTTCATAGATTTTCATTTTTCAATTTTATGAAATAAAAATATTGCATTAATGCGGAATAAACTAATAATAGATAAATAAATAAAGTATTTGATATTATTAATCAATGAGAAAATTATTTATCATCAACTTTAAATTTTTTAAAGATTTAAATTTTTTTTAATTTTTAAGATATCGAAATTCCTTAATTCCATTGACAGGAAATTTGTCAACAATTATTGGATATTAATAAATTTTGATGAGATTTGATCTCTTGAATATCATTTATAGTTTACTTCTAAGAGATACCCAACATCTTTGAAAGTTATATCATTTTTAATGTATTATTGTTTTGAGTATTTTTACAATTTTCATTTTCTTTCTTTCTATTAAATATTTCATTTTTTTTTATTTCCTCACGTATGTTACTAGCTCCAAATCTATTATTTTCTTTATCTTTTTGAATTATCTCTAATAAATTTTTTGATTTTATTCTTCCATTTACATTTGATGCTTTTTGTAAATTAGAATTATTAAAATCAGAATTATTATATTTTTCTAAAAAATTTATTTTTGTATCCTCCTTAATATCATCCTTGTGTTCCTTTAATTTTTCAAAATCATCATCCTCAAATGCTATTTTGTTGTTTGAGTTTTTTAATGGAATTAGAATTCCAGCTGCAAAAAAGCAGAAAAATGAAGAAGTAAGTGAAGTGCTTTTTGTCATCTCAACAAATATTGGGGATAAAATTCCTCCAAATTTCCCAAGAAAGCTACATATAGCAGTAGATCTACCTCTGATACTTGTAGGGAAACATTCATTTGTATATATTGATGATATATTCAATACAACAGCAGCACCAAATTTTACAGAAAAAATTAAAAATAAAGTTATGATTGAACTTGAACTAAAAATATAAAACATTATAAATGAAATAGCTGAAATTAAAAAAGAATATATCATACAGTCTCTTTTTCCATATATTTTCGCAAAGTAATTAGAAAAGTTATAAGAAACAGCTTCTGAAATAAATAATATTATATTCATTAGATAGAGATTATTATCAAAATATTTTATCATGAAATAAATTGCAAAAAATGCGAATGCATCTAAAAACCAAATTAAAGGCATTACAATGATATACAATCTATATTTAGTGGATTTGAAAATTTCTAGACATTCAGATAAAAAGTCTATTCTCTTTTTCAAATCTTGATTGATAATTTCCTTGTCTTTTTTCAATTCATTTTCAAATGTTATGTTTACAGAAAAACCTAAATTAAATTGAGATATTTCTTTTAAGACCTCTCTAGTTTCCACAAATAAACCTTTTGAAAATAAATATCGTGGTGATTCATAAAGGTAATCGCTATAAAAAATAAAAATTAATCCATAAATCAAATAAAAAACAAGAAAAAGAATCCAATTTTGTATAATTAAAAAAAAGAATGTTCCCAAAATTCCAGAAAAAGATTCAAAAATGAACATATAAGTTAAATAATCATCTCTGTTTTCTCTTTTCATATATTCAGAAAGCAAAATATAAGGAATATTAGAATGCATAGAATTTAATAAACCTAATAAAAACATTGAGATTAAGATAGTTTTTTCATTTGGAAATAAAATAATAAACAAAAGAAAAAAAGACCTAATAATCATTGAAATTTTTATTAATTTAGCTCTTCCAAAAAAATCAGAAAGACTAGTAGAAATTAATGAAGAAATCAATCCACCTACGAAAAATATCGAAGAAAATAATCCAATAATATAATTTTCCTCACAACCCATTTTAAAATCATTTACCCATGAATAATATTTATGAGACTCATACAAAAATTTATAATTAACGAGATTTTCATTAAATTTATCACAAGCTTCCTTTCTTAAACAACTTTTTTTAGTGATGTTATTTAACTCCTCATAAATCTGAAAATTGAATTCTTTTAATTCACTTGATAAATCATTTTTAATCTTTATAGACATGTTTCTTTTCTTCATATCTTGATAAAATGAATTATTTTTATAATAGCATTCAATCTTTGGATCCTTTAGCATAAAAATTAAGGAATTTGTAATAAAAGCTCCAGTACATGTATAACAAATTGTTAGTAATAGCATTGCAATTTTTTGAAATTTACCATCATTATATATATAAGATAATGCTTCTTCACAATTTTTAAGCTGAATATTTTTTTCTTGAATAAGATAACTATTATTATTATCATTCATTTTTAAGATGTTTTTTATAATTGTGATAAATCAAGTTTAGTAAATCAAGTATTTTTTAATTTATTTTACTTTTTCAAGTAAATTTTTTATATTTAAATTAGATATTTTCAAATATTTTATGAATTTTCTAAAAACTATAATTACCTTTTTATAATAACGTATATATCTATAATCTTCGATTGCAGAAGTTCTTTCAATTGTTTAACTGAATCTCATTTCATACTGATTTTTTAAATTCCTTTCGCATAAAAAGGCTTCGGTTTGTGTATATGAGGATGTAAAAATTTATCAAATTGAGAATCTATTTGATTGCATTATTGTTTGTTTATTTAAAATATTTATAAATAATTTTTCTGTTTTGGAATTTATATACTGGATAGGCCTGTTTTTTCTTTAATTTATGATTTTGAAAAAAAATATTTTGAATAAACTATTCAAATGTTAATTATATATATAAACAAAATTTTTATTAGTAATAGAAAATTTGAATAAAGATGATATAAATAACTTCTAATAGATATAAAATAATTGAAACTAATAAAAAAGAAAATAAATATAATATCAGGTAATCATAAAAACCATTATATTAATTTTTATTAAGGAGTTTCAATAATCTAAGATGAAATTAATTTAGACCCTTAAACCAAAAAATAACAATATAAGAAAATTAATTTTAGCTTTTCAGTGTTAAATTTTATGAGAATTAAAAATATTTTTTTCATTTTAACCCTAATTTAATTCAAATTTAATACGAATGAATTTTTATTTTTTTTTTAATTCAATACTTTTAGAAATAACTTAATTATGTTTTATAAATTAATATTAAAATAAAATTACAAAAAAGCTGCATATCAAATAATAAAAGCGTAACTAAGCATAAGTAATTTTAAATTTTCAAAATTAATAATTTATTTCCACATTAATGAATTTTAGTCATATTTTACATCAAAAATTATTTAATGAGAATTTTTTCTATTTAATATAAAAATTCCAAATGTTTTTGTAAATAATTATTAAAAAGAAGGTAAATAGGACTACATATAATTAAATTCATTTTCCACATAAAAAAAAATGAATTAATTGCATATGATAAATATAAATTCTTTTTCATCATATGAAAAAATGAATAAATTTCAAATAAATGATTAATAATTCTATCCAAATATGATCCAAATATTATATTTTGTTATTTTTATTTTATTATTTTATATATCTAATATTGGATTTGAAAAAACTTAACAATAATCATGCTGGAGGATTAATAAAAAATCTTAATTTTAAATTGAAAAATATTGTGAAGTAAGTTCTCTAAATTACATTATAATAGATGTATGTTAAAAATAAAAAATATTATTTCGAAATTTTATATAATTTAAAGAATTAAATAATATTTTATTCATTTCAAAAATTTAAAAAATGTTTAAAAGAATGAATCAATATATTACTCCTGAAATTGTTAGTTCTGAAAGTGAGTCAGAAGAAATATCTTGTTTAAATTCAAAACAAAGTGATTATATGATTTTAATTTTCAGTTAAAATTCATAATGAAGCAAATAAAATAAAAGAAAAATTCAAAATTCAAAAAGAAAATGAAAGGATAAAAAATTTGATAAATGTTTCTGATGATGAAGAGGGATTATCGAAAAAGAAAAAGAAAAATGGTATTACTGAAAAGTAAATTATTAAATAAACTATTTAAAATAATTATTAGAATGATTGAATATCAATTATGCCTAATTTGCAATAAACAAATTTCTGGTCCGAATGATTATAAAAATCATATGGAATCTCGTAAACATAAAAGAAAAGCTAAAGTTGAAATTAAAAGAGAAATAAATGAATGTGGTTCTTTTAAAAATTATTTAAAAAAAAAGGAATTTTTAACGAAAAGAAAGAATAATTTAAATAGAATAAGATATTATTTATACATTAATTCGATGAAAAATATTTTAAATTAATAATATTAAAGAATTTATATATTTAAAAGATTTAAATTCTTACAATATTTTTAATCTTAAAAAAATTTTTATTAATTTTTATAAATTATTATTCTTCTTAAATTACAAAATTGATATAATAAATATTCAGCAAAAAGTTATTGCTAATTTATAATTTCTAATTAAATTAACCATTAAATTGTATTATTTAAAATAATATTTGAAGATTTTAATATCTTTCTTTTCAATATAAATAAATTTAATGATTAAAGAACAATTATTTGCTTGAACAAAGGTATACATTTTATTTATTTAGGATCTATTTGTTTTAAAATAGGAATAATTCTCTTTTTGAAATAAATTGGATGGAAAAATTCTATTCTTTTAAGATATTCTTGAAATTGAACTTCATTTCTTGTTTTTAAATATTTGTAGACCACTTGGAGTTCATGTTTTGAGAATCTTCTTGACAGATGAATCGCAAATATGAATGAGCTGACAGTTACAACACCCCATAACTAATTTAAAAATATTAGTTTTTTAAATTATCAAAAAAATTATCCAATTATTACTTGATGTAATAACGCAGTTGATTTAGGAACAGAATTGACAACTGCAAACCATCCAATTAAATATTGGATTGAAGTGCATAAAATAACCAAAGCAAATGCTCTTATTCCAGCTCTATGGACTAATCCTTTTCCAACACTGGATAAAAATAATCCTATAATTAATTATACAATTCAAAATTTTTGAACATTCCATATTCAAATTAATTTCATAAGCTATAATATAATTTAAAATTTGCTTAGAAATAGAAAATTACCTATCATTGATGTTAACGTTGCTGTTGCAAGAGCTCTATGAGTGAAATGAACAATAAAAGGGTTCTCAGTAAAATTGTAATTAATACGAGAAGTAATTAGAGCAGGATCAAAATGTTCTTTATTTGGAAACCAAATATCCCCCATTTTTGGAAATGTATTAGTAATTTTACCTGCATCCATCCCAGCCATAAAAGATCCATATGCAACTGTTAACCATAGAGCGTGTAAAGATAAAACTATATTTTTTCGAATATTATTTGCTGAAGGAGCAAATAAAATACTGGATTTTAAAATCTGTGGTTTTGTTACTAAAAACAAACCTTTCTTGAATAGTAGACAAAAAATTAAAAGACCAAAGGAAAAATGAACAGCTAATCTGTAAGGTGAAACTTTAACATCCTTTTTTTTATATTCATTCCCTAAATTTTCTTTTAAACCACTTTTAACCATCCACCAGCCAATTCCTGCTTGTATTCCTCCAATAGAAAAAATTGCTAATGAACTTAAAATTAATTTCTTTTTTATAAATCCTTTTTTTATGAAAATTAAGAACGGAATTAAGAAAAAGAGTCCTAAGCTTTTTCCTAATTGTCTATGCCAATGTTCTAAATTGTAAATCCATTGAAAATCTTCTAAAGAAATATTTGGAAAATCGTTTTTATATTGAGGATGATTTTTATATTCTTCAAATTCCTTTTGCCATTCATGTTGTGTGGTTGGTGCTTGTAATCTAATTAAATCCCATTTCACCATACTCAAACCGGCTTTATTCAATCTTACATATCCTCCTAAACTTAATATTCCAAGAACTATTCCTGCCATCAAGAAAAACCAAGAGCTTATCTATTATTCCAAATATCACATTTTATTTAATGAAAATTATAAATTTTTGATAATATTTAGGCATATAATTAAAAAACAAAATTTACTAATTTTTCTTTTCCTGCCTTTACCCAAGGGGATTTTACTAAATGATTTAATTCTTTTATCTCTTTTTTAGTAAGATTAAGTTCAGACATAACATCTTTTGTTGAAAATTTTTTAATTTGAAAACTTTTCAAATTTAGATAATTCTTATTTGTATTTGATAAAATAAACTTTGCTTTAGATAACATTTTTTTATAATTAATTTAATTTTTTAAATCTAAATCCTTAATAATTTCATAAAATTTTTGAATATATAAAGAACAAAATGTCAAATTATAGATTTTTTATTAAAAATATTTTTTAAAGGATTAAGTTAGAGTAATTTTTAAGCTTAATTAATATAATATAGATCTAATGTGTTTAAAATATAGATTTTTAAAATAAAAACAAATTATTTATTCAAAAAATTAAAAAAAATTTAAAAATATTTAAATTGTCTATAATTTATAAATATTCAATGACGACTTTTAACTTCATTTTTTCATTAAATTTTTTCCATTAGTTCTATTGCTTTTACTTTTAGATTTAGTTCGAGTTTCTTTGCTATTATTATTTGAAGAAGAATTTTTTGCAAAGGTGTAAAATAATTGAATCAATACTGAAATAATAAAAGTAACTGCAATCGCCAAAAAATATCGAATAGCAGTTCCTGTAATTATTCTGTCTAATTGAAAAAACTCTTTATAATAAATAAGATTAGATAAATATTCTTCTTCTGGAAAACCTCCAAAAATAAATGAAAAACCTCTGATAAATATGTAACTACCAATTGTTGATGTTAATAAAATTTCAAATATCCTTTTAACTAAATATAATATTAATATCAAAGATATCATAACGAATATCCATAATAAGAAAAATAAAATCACTGGATCGGTTGAAAAATGTAAAACAAAGATTCTGAGCAAAAATTGGGCAATTAAATATGATAAAATTAGAAATGCAGATGCCATTATAATCTTGGATAGAAAATATATTACACATCCAATCACAATACTCAAAGAAAGAGAGATTATCCAAAGAACTAAATTAAAATTTAATTTTTTAGGATAAATTTATTAAAAGATATATTTACTGGATTCATTATAATTCATAAATTTCGATATAAAGGCTTTCAGACTTAACTATTTAAAGATTAAAACAATTTACAATTTATAAAGGCTATTTTGGGTGCCATTGTAGAATCGATCGTTAAAGTCCCAGCCCCAATTACTAAAATAACAGCTATTTCTTTAAAGTAATTAGCACCAACTAGGGTCAAAAATAATCCAAACATTATAAGTATTACTCCCATAATCATTTCATTATTATAAAATTTTAGAAATATATTTGTTATATCAGCTTGACAAGCTATAAAAAATTAATTAATCATTTCATTATTTAATTATATTATTATTAATTTTATTTTTACCGTATTTAGTTTTCATTCTTATTGAATTTGAACAATCTTCTATATTAAATCCGTCCATAATTTTTAAACTTTCTTGATTAGGATCACATTCCAGAACATATTTTAATGAAAAATTTTCTCCTCCCTCTTCACATTCTTCTCCTTGTGGAAGTGTTAGAGTTAGGATTGAAATATTTTTTCCATCAGAATTTTCGTAATAAGCTAAGAATTATTATTTTTAATTAATTGAAAATAATATTCAAGTCTCATATTAAAACTTAATATATTTTACTTAAATTCCATTGTTTTAAATTCGAAGAACTATTGGCAAAAATTACACATTCATCATTTGTAGCGATACCTGATTTTTCACATTTAGTTTGTGGATCTTTACAGATATCAAATTTTAATTTATCTTCAGTGGTAAGACTAAGTGAAAATTCTCTAATTAAAATTAAAATAAAATTAAAATTTATTTAGTTTTACTTTTCTGAAAAATTTATAGGATAGATATCAAAATATTTTGAATCAAATTTCATAAAACAATTCCCTTTAAATTCATTATTATCAGAAACATAAATATCTGATAAATTATTTTTTAATGTTGATTTTCTTAATTGATTGATTTTTTTATTTTCTTTATTATGTGATTTACTAAAATTTGTAATATTCAAATTCGATCTAAATTTCATTTTTGATAAACTTTTTAATTTGATAATTGGTTCATTTAATGTACTTGTATTACGAATGATATATGAATTTTCTTTATTATTTCCATGAATTTTTGAAATTCCATAAAAATCTTAATAATAATTAATGCGAAAATTTACTTCTTTTAAAATTCAAATTATTATTTTTTTCATCAAATGTATTATGTTTTAAATTAAAGTTTTTGACCAAATTTATTATTGATAATAGTCTCAAAATATAATTAATAAGCTTCATTTTCATTTTGATTATTATTTACAAGATAATAATTATAAAAATTAAACTAATTAAACATCTAATTTTAAAGTGAATTATTGAAATTTATAGGCATTTTATATCAATAATAAGCTATTAATTTAAAATATTAAAGGGAATCAAAAAATTTAATTTTATGATTTTATAATACTTAATCTTTTTATATTTTATTTATTAGGAAAATATAAAGTTGATATAAATCTAAATTTAATTTAAACATTT
>Ga0194116_10007243_pt1 | contig 11538 bp, 6 predicted proteins | sample TA2MahsurfametaG_4_FD_148617 | JGI IMG/M metagenome (GOLD analysis project Ga0194116, IMG submission 148617) | Freshwater microbial communities from Lake Tanganyika, Tanzania - TA2015008 Mahale S9 surface | ecosystem: Environmental > Aquatic > Freshwater > Lake | place: Tanzania: Lake Tanganyika... | reverse complement strand
TCCCCAATCCCCAAAATTTTTAAATATATCAATCTATGGGTAAGATAGTTTCTAAAACATTAATAAATGCAATTTTCATAAAAATATATCATAAATGTTTAAATTAATTTATCAATGTATTTATTATTATTTAACTTTTTTACTATTTGATTATCAGTAAAAACTTTTATAAATTTATTTTTTGTGACAATTAATAAAACATTAATTGCAAAAATATAATTTAGACTTATTACAATAAAAATGTGTCCATGTAACATGCTTTTAATATTTTTCTATAAATTTTTTACAGTCTTTCCATTCTCCTATATGATTCCCTTTTCTAGAAAATGGATTTCAATTTTAAATTCTTTAGGCAATATATGGTTTGTAAATTTTTAATATTTTAAGAAGAACGAAAAAACAGCATTTTAGATCTGTTATCAGATGAATAAAACAAATAAAATATTTCATAAATGATTAATAGTTGCTATACAATATTTAATTTTTTCATAAAAAATCAATTTATTCCATTTATATTAAAAAATAATATTTTGCATAAATAATGAAATAAAAAATTGAAAAAATTGAAAAAATTGAAAAAATTGTAAATGTTTTTTCGGTCCGAAAGTGGTTAATATTTTATAATACGAGAATTTTTTTAATTTAATTTTCAAGAGTAAAATATTTGAATTTTGTGAAGTGGCTTTTTAATTTTATTTCATAATATCAAACAACAACTTTTCGTATTTTTTTTATTTGTTTTATCATTTTTTTCGTTTCTCGGGAAATCTTTTAATTTTTCAGTAGCAATTTGAGGTTTATTTGTTTTTATTAATTCATTCTCAATTAAATCAATTTTTATGAGATTATTGATCACTTCATTGTTGAAAATTATTTTATTAAAAAATGTAGATGTATTTTTTTCATCTGCTTTGGACTGGTAATCATTTTTTTCCTTGATATTATCAAAATTCATCATTTGAATCTCATACTTTAATTTAAGTTTTTCAGTTATATTGGATGGAGGATCTTCTCCAAAACCTGACTCAATAACATTTCCAAAATCATCTAGATTAATAGTATTTTTATGCATGTTTTTTAAGAATTCTTTTCTTAGATTCCTTTTTACTTTTATATAATACCATGCAGCTTTATTTTTGTCATCTCCATGAACTAGATATATTAAGCTTGATTCCCCAAACTTTTCATCAGCTAGCTTAAAATATTCATTTGAAATATCCATATTTTTGGGTATGTTAAATCCCTCTTTATACATATTCCCAACTAATTCAAGTCCTTCTTCAGTCCCTATTTCAGCTAATTTTTCAGCCATGTTAAATGCAAGAATCAAATTGAGTTCTGTTCCAAATCCATTATCATAGAAAGATGCTAATTTTTCAAGAGCAAACAAATTTCCTAATTCGGCAGCTTTTTCCATATATTTGAAACTCATCTCTGGGTTTTTTGATTTATATTTATCATCTTTATCTTCATAATAAAGAGCCAACGCATAAAAATAACTGGGAAGCCCGATTTCTTTTCCTTTTTCTACTAATTTAAGAAACTCCTCTTTGTTGTATCTTTCTTCAAGATAATAATAAGCTAAATTAATTAAAGTTGATTTTAATCCTAGTGAATATGCTTGATTAAATAATTTAATAGACTTCTGAAAATCAATCTCTTCCAATTCTATCGCAAGAAAATTAATACATAATGGACATTCTTTTTCAACTCCTTTTTTAACATATTCAAGACTTAATTCTTTATTTTTCTTGAACAATATTCCTTCATAATAAAATTTGGATACTACATAAAATGAATATTTTTCTTTATTATCTACAGAATTTTTCAGCTTAACCTCATTACTTTTTATTAGAATTGAATACTTATCAATTTCCTTTTTATCTTTAACAATATAATTATTAGCTCTCATTAAAGATCCATATTTCAATAGAAAAATATAAAAATATGATAAAAAATAATTTTCGTTTGCTGATTCAATAAACAATTCTAAGGATTTTTGATATTCCTCATTATATAAATATTTTATAGCGATTTCAAATTTTTTGTTCACTTCATGTTTGTAATTCTCCGAACTATCAAAAATTTTATATTACTAAAACTATTCTTTTTTAAATTATTAGATATTTAATTTATTTATTTTTTAGATTTAAGAAAGAAAAAAGATTGGAGTTTAATTTAATTTATATATGATTTATCCTTTTACATATAGGAAATATTTGAGTCTATTTTATTTGCTTGCTTTTTAAGGTTATCCTTATATAAACTTATTAAGGATTTTAACGTAAAATTTGTTTTTAAAGAAAAATCGATCATTTCAGTACCCAAAATAGGACTCTTTTTATTACCTTTTGAGAACCAATTTTCGATAGCTTTTCTTTCATATGTGATTCCATCAGATGACATCACTGGATCGTCCATAATTTGACATGTAATTGGACATGTAAAACAATTAACGAAATTTTCATCAATTATTATTCCTGACATATACCTATATTAAAAAAAATTTATATAATTTATTTCGTTTTTAATTAACTAATATTTAAATATATTATCAAAAAAATAATTTCCTAATACCTGACTATTAAAGTATAATCAATTATTTAATTTGAAAAAAATTTTATTTTTTTATCAAAAAATCTAATTAAATAAATTAATTTAGTAAAAATAATGAAAATAAAGAGTTTGATGAAGTGTTAACTAAGATTAAAAATAAATATTCAACAAATATTATTTTAAGAAAGATTATTTGGGGAGTTAGTAAGTTTTATACTCTTAAATATGAATAATCTTTTTTTTAAATTACATTTTTTGGATTATCATCGATCAATTATTGTATTATGAATCAAAATTATTGAAATTAATATAGATTAAAGTATTTTTCAGTAATATTTTCCAAAATAAAATTTTTGAGAAAAAAAATATATTTCTTCATACCCAAACTAAAATTACAGTTTTTTTGGAGTCTTGTCTTATTTTGCATAAGTCAGAGAAATCCAACTCTCAACCAGTTTTATGATGATCCTTTACATATAATCCCTTCTAGTAATTAAAAAAAAATATTTCAAAAATGATAATTTTATTGATAGCTTGGAACTTTAATTTTATAAATATTCTTTCATAAAATAAATAGAAAAATTAATCATATTTTATTAATATTGAGTAATTTTTTATTTCAATTAGACATTGATTGAAATTTAAATCATTTAATTTTCTTTCATTATTTATCCATTTTTGTAATTGAATTAATGAAATAAATAGATGAAACGAAAAATTTATTGGAATCGAAAACTTAATAAAGAAAATTAAAAAACTTTTGAGATAGCTTAATCAATAAAATAAGATATAAATTAGAAATTAAATAATCATAAGAAATTCAATAAAAATTTCCCTTCAATATTTTTTATTCAACAGGTAACAATTTGAATATATTTATCTTATCGATTTATCTTTTTAAATTTAATTAAAAATCTTCAATTTTACTGAGATTTAGTTTAAATTGTGAGTTTATGATTTAAAATTAGAGTCTATAAAGATTCAAAATATAGTAATAAATTTTAATCTCTAAAAAATAAGAAACATAAATGGAAAATTTTTATAAATATAAATTTTAATTTATTATATTAATTAAGAATGATATAATTTTAATATTAATTCAAAATTGATAATTTTCTGTAAATTTTAAATTTAAAGTAAAAAATTTAATAATTTTGATACAATATATATTCATATTCTTATAATATTTTTTAATTTTATCATTTAATGGAAAATTGGGAATTTCCCTTTTTTGACTCTAAGTAAGCTTGTTTGATTTTCAACAATTCCTAAAAATGAAATTAAGCATAAAATAAAATAAAATAAAATGCAATTAGAAAAAATTAAAAATCAATCATAGTCAATATATAAAATTCTAATTTGTGTTTTACAAGTTTTTTATCTTCAAAGTTTTTGATGATGCTTTCATATTCAGATCTTTTATTTGAGTATTCATTTTGCAAATTTTTTATGTTTTTTTCCATTTCAAATATTTTATTGTTCAAATTTACATTAGGAGAAAAAGAATTCTTTGAAATGCCTTTTAAAAATAAATTTATTAAAAAAATTTAAACAAAAATTAGTAAAAATACTTATTTTGTCTTAAATTAAAAAATCTTATTGAATTAATACTTTTTCTTTTGTTAATGAATATATCTTCTGAATTGAAAATTGAATCTGCTTTTAATTCAGAAGCCATATTCGAAGTATCAGATCCGATTGATTTCATGTCCAAAACGAATTCTTCTCCTCCATCAATGCAGTTTTCGCAGAAATATTTTTTTAACGTTTTATAGTCCTGGATTGATTTTTTATAATCAGATTTAGTTGTATTAAAAGTAGTTACAAGCGTCTCATTCTCAATTCTCACATTTTCAAAATCTTCAAGGATATTATTATAAAATTGCGTGTCTGGATAAAAAGCTGAATTCTTCCATTTATTAAAAGACTTAATTAAAACTTTGTTACTTCTTGAAAAAATAATCCTTGCTAATTTCAAATAACTTTTATCAATGATATATTTCTTGCAAATATTAATATCTTTATCTAATTTTATTTCATCGTTTTCGTAATCGAGAATTATTTTTGATTGATTCTGATTGATTAAATAATCAATTCTTTGTAGACTTAATTTTTGAGATAAAGAAGCTATTTTTAAACTGGTTTCTATTTCCTTTGTTTTTTTAGGCTGCTCTGTTACGCGTATTTTATTTCCCATTTTTTCAGGAAGCGAAGGAATAGGCTTTTTTATATTCAACTTCAAAAAGTAATTACTATCCTTAATAACTCCATTTTTATTTTCGATATTAGGATTGTGGTATAAATTTGCAATTAATTTATTATAGACATAATACATATTTAGTTTTATTCGGAGTTTCTTAAAGAAAAAATTTAAGTTCTTTTGATTAAGTTCGATTAATTTCTTACGGAGGAATAATAGAGTTTTTGCTTTGGGAATTTCTTTGCATTCTGATAAAATTTTAAAGAAAAACACCTCAAATTCATTGTTTGTAAAGTTGTTTAATTTTTCTCTAAATTCTTCATTCTTTTCTTTATTTGTTATTACTATAGGTTCTTGCTTGAATAAATTATTCTTCGAATTATTAAATTTTTCTTGAATTTCTATTTTATTTAATAATGTTTTTAAATTGTATTTCCATCTATTAAAATACTTTTTTAAGGCATTATTCCTAATTGTGATTTTAGAGTAATAAATTTTGACGAATTCACTCAAATTTTTAGTTTTAGAAATTTCATTTAAAGAGCTTAGTTTATTAAGTTGTAAAATAGATTTCAAAGCTTCTTTTTTTTGTAAATATTTGGACTTATTTAAAACCGAATAATTAAACCTCTTGAAAAATTCAATGAAATTTAATTTTTTTTTATATTCAAAAATATTATTAGTTATGAAAAATAAGTTGAAATACGGGTTTAAAATTCTTTTATCGAAAATTTTTTGAAATCCAACTTGCTTCTTTAGCCTTCCAAAAAATTCTAATTTAGATAAAAAAGCGAATCTATCGTATTTCGTATATAAGTTTAATTTCTCCTCTATAAAAATTAACTTTTTATTATTCAATTTCGCTGAGGAGTTTACTTTAAATGTTTTATCATAGCTATTGAGCTCTAATTGATCATTTTCATAGTTAAAATTAGATATTAAATGATATTTTCCTTGATTGTTCAAATTTTGTAGAAAAATATTTTCAATCTTACTAATGAAAATCATCAAAGATTTTCGAGTTTGGACTTTGCTATTTAAACTTCTATAAAGCAGTAATTTCCATTTGCAAAAACAAGCATTTAAATATAAATTGGCAAAACAAGAATTTTTTGCTTCTGCTTTCTTTTTATTGAAGTAATTAGAATCAGCAGTTGAATGAAGATTTAAAATTCTAAAGAGTTTAGTACTTGTCAAATCAGAAGATGAAATTTCTTTATTATTAATATTATAATTGTAATTGTTGTTGTTATTGCTTTGATTGTTATTGCTATCACTAGGACTCTTTTGTGAAGATAAAACTGAGTTGTTATGAAAATTCAAATAACGTGAAAATCCATGTGAATATTTTTCTGCAATTACAAGCAGCTTTTGCAATTGAAAAATCCTTCTGTATTCTTCTCTTACTAATAAAACATTTTTTTTGCGGAGGCTATGATTTTCAATACCGATAAATTTATTTAATTTTTTGTAACTTTCTCCATATGACTTTAAAGTATTATTTATTTTTATTCCGATTAAGAATTTCTGGAAAAATTCATATTTAGAGAAAATTAATATTTTATTGTTTTTGAAAAGAATGTTGTTTATTGATTTAATAATCGAATTTAATGCGTAAATTTTTAAATTATTCAAATCCTTTGTTAAAGCTTTGATTTCAGTTTTAGGATTTTTCTTTGTGTAAAAAGCTTTGTCATTAATAAACGAAATCCTTTTGCTTTGAATATTTTTTCTTTCTACGAGATCTTTGATCTTTAAAACATCATTTATGTATTTCCATCTTCCGAAGAAATTAATTAGCATTTTATTAATACATCGACTTTTAATGCATAGTAGATTTATTTTAAGAATTCCTTTTAACTTTTGGCCTATATATCATTAAATAAAAAACTTAAATAATTTGAATAAGATTAAGTAAAGGCTTTTAAACAAAGTAAAGTTTGGTCATATATTTTAAAAATTAAAACAAAACTAATTTTTTAAAGAAACAAAAATGTTTAAATTGATTTACTGTTGTCACAGCTCATGAACAGATTAGACATATTCTTGATTTTTGGATTATTGTCTTCTTTTTCGTTTTCTTTATCATTATTATTCAAATACAATTCACAGAATTCTCCGATTTTTTCCGATTTTGCATATTCAGTTTTATAGCTTAATTCATTTAAGGTTTTAATTCTCAGAAATTCAAAAGCATTATGATTAGTGAAGAAATCCTTAAACAAGGCTATTTTCAAATCATCGCAAAAATTTATTATTATTAGTTCTGATATTAAATCAATGTCTTTATCATCAGAATTAAATTTAATTTTTATATTTTTAGGAAGCTTCTTGGAAAAGTAATCTGCTAAATTTTGCATGTTTTGCAAAAATACATTTGTTGAAAAAATCTTAAAAATTTTAAATAAGTTGCTGTTCTCATTCTTTCCATATAAATCTTTAGAAATTAAGTAATTCTTATCATCTATTAATTTTAAAGTTTTTTCATCTAAAGGAATTGAGCTCAGTATATCCAGCTTATTTATTTTGGTATATCCTAAGCTCTCTAATAAAATTTCTTGAGCAGCCTTTTTTCTTCTTAATACTATATTATCAAGTAAATTTAGAGATTCGAATTTTCGAATTAAAAATTCTTTAGATATGCGAAGGCGTTTCTCAATAATATCTTTTAGCGGTGTTTCTCCGAAAGTTTGTAAAATAAATAATTTAAAAAACGCACTTTTTATAATTTTTTCTTTTACAAAACCCATCCTCCTCTCGTCCGCCACTTTAAAAAAACTTTGCAAAATTTTCTTCAACATTGAATTTTTTCTCTCACTATTGTAACTTATAATCTGGTGATTACTATCATACAATTTACTGTCAAGATTTTTTATATGATGCTTATTATTGCTATTATTTGAATTAAAATCCTTTTCATTTGGTAATGCAAAATTGTTAATGATTAATTTATCAGCTATTTTTTCATCTTCACTGTCTTCTATTTTCATATCATCACTTTCTTCAGATGAATTATTATTATGTAATTTATTTACTTCATTGATTTCTCTTTTTTCTTTATATTGCACTTTTTTATTAGCTTCTAAATAATCATTTACTTTCAAATTTGGTTTAGAAATTTTATTAGAAGTCTTATTTTCATAGTTTTTTATATAATTTAAATTCTTTTCTTCTCTGTCTGTAATAAATTTTTGGTGTATCCTATTGTTCGAGTTTAAGTTATTTTGATTGGAGGCAGCATTCACATCATTTTTTATTTCTTTTACTTTGTTTAGATTATCAATATTGCTTTCAGGATATTTTTTAATAATTTTATCAACATTATGATAATTATTTTTATTTTCAAATTCTTTATTATTGAAATTCCCATGCATCGCTATGTTCTTTTTATCATTAATATTAAGAGATTTATCTTCAATTTTACTTTTATAATTTTGATTACTCGTATTAAAATTTGGGATAAAATTGTTATTATTTTTTATTGTAGGATTTTTATTAAGAGGAAGAGCAGAATAATCATCAGAGATAAATTTTTTGCTATTATTTGAATTAAAAAGGCTTTTCTTATTTAATTCAAAATTAAAGACCAAATCCTTCCAAAACTTAAAAAAATGTTTAACAACAACTCTTCGATTGTTAATGAGTCTTGCAGCAAATTGCAATTTCCTATAAGCAACTGCATTATCTAATTTATGCAGATGAAATTTTTTATCGAAATATAAAAAATTATCAGAAGTATTAAAAATCTCTGTGTTATCGCAAAGAATTTTGAGTCTTTGAATGAAAAAGTAAAAGTTTCTGCTTTTATACTTCGAGAAAATTCTCATTATTGCGAAAAGGTTTAATTTCAAAATATTAATTTTCATATTATTCAATTTTTTGTCATCTTCAGTTTCATCATTATTAGAGTAATAATCATTATTATTTTCATTCTTTTGTCTTTCATATTCATTCTTTAAGCTATGATTATTAATTTTGTAAAATTTATTCGAATTGTTATTTTTTTGATTTTCATTATTTTTATAATTTTCCATCAATTCTAAGTCTTTTTCATCTTGAATCTCTTGTTCATTTTCTGCACTTTTATAGCTTTTTCTGCTTTCTGGAGAAAACATTTCCTCTCTTGTATATGCAAATGTAATCAATTCATCGAAAATTTTGAATTTTTTATTCAAAAAAAGTCTATCTAAACTTTCACAAAACACACTTAAATCTGTTCTTATTCCTTCCAGGTTTTGATTGAGAAAGCTATCTCTATCGTTATTGATATCTCTGTAAGAATTTAACTTGAAAATTGCTGAATTTTTATTGTGAATGATATTTTCGTGTGTATTTGAGATTTTATTTGCATTTGAATTTAATTGTGAATTCGTTGAATTATTGAATTCATTAGTAATATTGGAATGATTTATTTTTCTATATGTTCTGTTGATCATAGGCAGATTCAAATTATCTTTTTCATGAGCATTATTTATGAATCTATTATTCGGATTGTTTATGTATCTGTTAACATAATTTCTTTTTTCGTTTTTTCCTTGATGAAAAGCATCACTGTAGTTGTTGTTGTTTATATTATTATTAGTTATTTTCATAAATTTGGAATTTTTGTTATTATAGCTCAAATCAGAATTATTAAATCTTACGCTTTTTATATTTTCATTTATTTTGTCTTTTCTTAAATTTGTATTATTATTATTGTTATTTTCTAAATTTAAATTGCTTCTCGAATAATTTGATTTCTCTATAATATTAGATTCTATTTCCCTTCTATTATTCGAAATTATATTATCATTCGAAATTTGCCTTTGAAAAGTTTTGCAAGTATTGCTGTTATTTAAAGAACTAAGTTTACCAAAATCAGTTTCATCTGTAGCAGATTGCTGATACTTTGAAATAATTTGGAAATTAGCAGCTTTATTATTATTATAATTGTTCGCATTAAGATAAAGATTTTCCTTTAAACTATTTTTATTGTTTTTGAGATTTTTATACTGTAGAAAAAACTGAAACAATTTGTCTTCTTTTTCCTTTTCTTGATCTAAAATTGAAATTTTATTTTGATTGATATTTGAAGTAAACATCGGCCTTTTTATTTGTTCAGGGTTATTTACTAAAATATTATTTCTTGGAATCATATTTGGACTATTGCGAATGCTTCCATTATAATTGTTTAAATTTTCTTTTATCTTATTCTCAATAATACCAATTCTATTTTCAGGGTTCTTGATATAAATATTACTAATTCCTATTGGTTTATTGTTATTAGGATCATCGCCATTTATTAAGTTTTTAGGCATATTCACATTTAGACTATTATTATTCTTATTATCCATCACATTTTTAAGCATGTTGTTACTATTACTATTATCTCTTATTTTAAATTTCGCTGGGTTGAAATTTATAATTTTACTTTCATTTTTATTATCATAGAAAATACTATTTCCGCTTAAATCCCTTGTTTTTAAAATCTCAGACAAATTATGATTAAGAGTATTCAACTGATTAGCATTGGTGAAATTACTGTTAAGCGAATTATTATTGTAGTTAAAATTATTAATTGCCGAAGCCGAACTGTTCCTTGAAATTTTAATAATCCTCGGTTGCATTAGATTGCCAGCTGTATTCCTAAGGTTGATTAAATTAAAATTTTTATTAGATTGGTTCATTATGTCACTAGTATTGTTTCTGCTTAAAGAAGAAGAGTTGCCTATTTCATTATTAGTTGCATTTGTATTTAATTTTTGCCTTTGTGATTCTGAAAGAAATTTATTCTTAAGATATTCTTTTCCTAGTTGGTCATTTGAAACTTTCAAAAACTTTGAATCTTGCATAATATTTTTATTATTGTTTAGATTAAGATTTACCGGATTTTTATTATAACTAATATTATAATTATTATTGAAACTTGAGTTATTGTTGTTTTTTTTTATGCTTAAATTTGAGTTATTCGTTAATTTATTATCTGGTGAAAATTTGCTAGTATTAAGGTTTAAAAAAGAACTATTTCCTTTGTTATTAATACTAAAATTAGTATCTCCGCTGACAGAATTAGTTTTTTTATGGAGAAGATTAGGAAGTCTCTCTACTGAATATTTATCGAATTTTGATAAAGAATTATTTTTACTTACATTAAAATTATCAATATTCGAATTATTATTAAAATTAGCATTATAAACTTGGTTATTATTCTTAATCAAGATATTATTCGAATTATTATCGAAATTGATTTTCTTAAACCGAATGCTATTGCTTTTTTCGCTTATGTTTGAAACTGAGTTTTTTTCGCTTTCTTTAAAAGCTTCTATTGGAAAATTTCCTATTTTAAAATTTAAAATAAATTTTATAATTTATATGATTGATTACTTGAGTTATTTTCTGCTTTTCTATAAAAATTTTCAAGTTCATTCATTTTATTTTTTGCTTGATCAATATTCGAATTAAAAATCTCAGCTTTTTCATGATTTATATTAAAATTATTTTGAGAATGATTTTGGTTTGAATTTGAGTTTTTACTAAAGTTGTAGATTTTGTTTTTAACATAAAATTCAGAATTTTTAATCGGAATTTTTTCAATTTTTTGGTAATTAGTGTTATTTGTATCATGAAAATTTTTTATCATGTTGTTTTTGTTTTTTGTAAAAGTTTGGGATTTTTCTGCAGAAATGACGTTGTTATAAGCCTTGTTATTCATCATTTTTTATATTTTATAAAATAAATATAATTTTCTTTAATTTGAAATAAAAATTGGAGTTAATAATATTTCATATTAAAGCTAAATTTGG